>Ga0180433_10003890_pt1 | contig 21464 bp, 15 predicted proteins | sample SS_ome_8_FD_132980 | JGI IMG/M metagenome (GOLD analysis project Ga0180433, IMG submission 132980) | Hypersaline lake sediment archaeal communities from the Salton Sea, California, USA - SS_1_D_1 metaG | ecosystem: Environmental > Aquatic > Non-marine Saline and Alkaline > Hypersaline >... | reverse complement strand
ATCGCTGTGCTGGGGCTTTCTTTCAAGCCGGAAACGGACGATATCCGGAATGCCCCCAGCATCGGTTTGATCAACAGGCTTGTGGAAGAAGGCTCCCGTTTGCAGGTGTACGATCCCAAAGCCATGGAGAACATGAAGGCCGTTTTTCCCGAAGGGCATCCTAACGTCCGCTATACCTCTTCTGCCTATGAGGCTGCCCAGGGAGTCAACGCCCTTCTTATCGTCACCGAATGGGAGGAATTCCGGGGACTGGATCTTGGAAAGATCAAAAAGGCCATGGCCAATCCCATTATCATCGACGGAAGGAACATATACGACCCAGACGAAGTGAGGTCCGTTGGATTTGAATACTATGCGATTGGAAGAAGATAAAAGGGGTGCGAGCATAAAGGTCATTGCGGGCGAAGCGAAACAATCTCCCCGAAAGATAGGTTCAAAATGAAAATTCTCGTAACCGGTGCCAAAGGAATACTGGGAACGGACCTGGTCCCTGTTTTGGAAGGGAAGGGGCACCAGGTCACGGCAACGGATATCGATGAGCTGGATATCACCGCTGCTCCTCAGATCAAAGAGGCGGTCAGGGCGGCTGCGCCGGATTTGATCATCGACTGTGCTGCCTACACCCAGGTGGATAAGGCGGAGGAGGAGCCTCACAGGGCTTTTTGGGTGAACGAAAAGGGGACGGAAAATATCGCCCTGGTGTGCCGCGAGTCGGGGATAGATCTCTGCTATATCAGCACCGACTATGTCTTCAACGGAGAAAAAAAGGGGCCTTATAAACCAGATGACAAAACGGACCCCATCAACGCGTACGGAGCTTCCAAACTGGCCGGAGAAAAGGCCATCCAAAAGACGTGGGATAAGCACTACATTGTCCGGACGAGCTGGCTGTACGGGGAAAACGGGAAGAATTTCGTGAATACCATCCTGGAACTGGCGAAAAAGCAGGATGAGATAAGAGTGGTGGACGACCAGATCGGGTCGCCCACATGGACGGTCAGTTTGGGCCGTGTGATAGCCAAGCTCATCCAGACGGGCAAGTACGGCACCTATCATGTGACGGACGAGACAGAGGGCGGGATCAGCTGGTTTCGTTTTGCCCGGGAAATCGTGCGTCTGGCGGGCTCGGAGGCGAAAGTCACACCGATAAAGACCGAAGATATGCCTCGGCCTGCTAAACGGCCGAGAAACTCTGTGTTAGATGTAACGTCGACCGAAGCTGCTGTTAGAGAGAAGCTTCCTCATTGGATGACATCTCTCGAAATATTTATTTCAGGTCTTAGAGGCGTCTGATCATGTATTCCCCCTTGACTATAGTGCCCGAAAATCTTTATAAATGAGTGGATAAGATTTATGGAGAAAGAATATCAAATGGAAAAGAAAGAAGCGGAACTAATCGACTACTTGGATATCATTTGGAAGAGAAAGTGGATCATTATTTTGGGAACTTTTCTTTGCATGGTTATTGCAGGCATCGTGAGTTTTGTTGTGAAGCCAGTATACGAAATAGATGCCATTGTCCAGCCAGGTAAATTCTTTGTTGAAAATGAATCCGGAAATATCGAGCAAATTGTGGTCGAACAGCCACAGCAGATCGCAGATAAGATAAACCACAGATCGTTCGATACTTTGATCGCTGTAGAGCTGGGGATCCAGATTTCGGAACTTTCTGAGCTCAAAGCGGATAGCATAAGAGACACTCTGTTAACGAGAGTTTGGACCAAAAGTTCCGATGTCGCTATGGGAAAAAAAGCTTTAACCATGCTTCTAGATCTCATAAAAAGTGATATGGATGAAAAAATCGAAGTTGAACTCGATAATATCAATGCTGATATCAAAGAAAATGAGATAGAAAAGGAAAGACGAGCACAAGAAATCGGGATCTTGAAAAACAAGCTCCAGATCATCAAACAGAGAAAACAAGATTTAGCCGAAGAAATGAAGACGGCTAGAGTGAAAATCGAGGAATTGGAAAAGGAACAATTGGGCGTTCTGAAAAAGGAGAACAGGAGCGAGATGGAGAGTCTGGGGCTGCTGCTCTATTCCAATGAAATCCAGCAGAGCTTCAGGTATTTGGACATTCTGAACGAGAAACTGAGCAATGAAAAACTGCAAGAGGAAAACGTGAACTCTGCGCTGCAGGAAGAAAACGCCACCATCGACAAGCTGGATAACACCATCGCCAATCTGAAGGAGAGAAAAGGAAGAATCGATCACACGAAGATCATCAAAGAACCCACACGTTCGGTCTATCCTGTGTTTCCCAGGAAAAAGCTGAATGTTCTGATTGCAGCGGTTCTGGGTTTCGTGGTGTTTACGCTCCTAGCGTTTTTTTTGGATTATTTGGAAATCAAAAAGGCCTAACCGCTTATTTTAATCCTTGTGGAAACGAATTCTTTGATGACAAGCCAAATGAAATAGGAGTTGCCTACCAAGTATCTTTTCCATAAGCGCCTCGGTTCTTTAAGAAATCGGTGAAACCACTCCAGCCCCACCTTCTGCATCCACAGAGGGGCCCTTTTGGATTTTCCGGCGATAAAATCAAAAGCTGCTCCTACACATATGATAACAGAAGAATTGATTTTATCTTTATGAAGCCAAGACCATTTCTCTCCTTTGGGTGATCCTAATCCGACAAAGAGCACATCGGATTCAGCTTGGGTTATCAACTGGAATATTTTTTTATTTTCTTGGGGGTTATTTTCGAAACCGAAGGGTGGAGAATAGGTGTCGACGACTCGCAATCCGGGATGGAGCTTTTTGAGAATGGAAGCTGCCTGGTCAGCGATCCCAGGCTCAGAGCCAAGCAAAAATATTTTATATTTTTTTTGGCTGGCTACTTGGCAAAAAGAGGGGAAAATATCCGATCCCGCTACCCTTTCCTTGATGGGATTCCCTAAAATTTTTGAAGCCCAAACCAGCGGCACGCTGTCTGTCAAAACCAAATCTGCTTCCTGATAAAGTTTTTTGAATTCTTTGTCTTTGTGGATGATATTGATGTGATGAGCATTAGGAGTGATGACGAGGCTTTTTTTATCTTGCTCGATCGATCGCTCGATTTCGAGCAAAGCCTCCTGCATGGAAATATTATTTATAGTAATTCCGAATAGTGTAACCTGTTTGCTCACCCTAAATATCCTAATCCCCTAAGCTGTTCTTTAATTTTCTGGTCTTCTTTGCTTTCTTGTTCATACTCAGACCGCTCGGGAAGAGAGATATCATACTTTTTAATTTTATGAAAATTCAACTTTTTTTTATACTCGAGACTTAGAAGTTTTGCCATGATGCGACCGGGCATGTATCCGGCTATGGGGAGATCCATGATGTGGAGAAGTGTTGGCATAACGTCTAGAGTGTTATAGGGATCGATGAGTTTGATCCTTTTCATGATTTCAAAGAAAAGCCGGATGCCTTTTTTTGGCGATAATCCCTGCACGTAGCTCAGGACAAAAGATAGGGCATGCTCGATCAAAGAAGCGCCGATTATTTTTTTGTCAAAAGCCGGACCCGACAGAATAACAAGACCTCGTGGATCGTGGTTTCCTGAATCGCCTTCCGCTCGGGATATTAGTTTTTTTAGAGGAACTTCTTGGTCATGGATAGGCAGTGTTTCCTCGCTTTGTTTCCGCAGCAGCGATGAATGCCCAGCTAGGATATCGGTGCCATCGATGTCGACGGCTTTTATCGAGCCGAAAATCCGCCGTCCTTTTTTCGTTCGAATGCTGCGGAGATACTGGATGACTTTTTGCCTTTCTTCTTCGAAGTTCTCTTCTTCGATAATGCCCGACTCCTCCCGGCCTTTTTTGTTCAAAGAAAAGGCATAAAAAGTATTCCAGATGGTGGGATCGTTCATATAAAGTCTGGTCCGGGAAAAATCGATGCTCTGCCCGTCGTCTTTGAATTTCAGAAGTCCCAGGGATTCCAGCAGTTTGTTTCCGTCCACAAAGAAAAACGGTTGGGCCCGTGCTTTGGAACCATGATCGGATATGATCACGATGTTGGTATCGCTGTCCGATTTTGCTAGGATTTTTCCGATCAGGTCATCCAGCCTGCACCAATGATCGTCGATAGCGGTGCTGAATTTCTTGATTTTCGTGCTGTCCAATTCCCAGTCCTTCTTTGTGAATCTGCCCGGTTCTTTGAAATGCCAGAATTTATGCATGATTTTATCGGTCGTCTGTGTGTAGAATAGGAATGCGTCATATTCGTTCTTTTCAAGCAGAAAAGCAGAGATTCTTTCCAAAACGCCCAGTTCTTCGTTTATTTCATGAAGATCTTGGGCCTCCTGGGAATTTTTTCTGTCAGGGGCCGTGGTTTTCATGAGAGATGCCAGCTCATCATGGAGACTTTCAGGAAAAGTCTGACCGTCCGGGGATTCTGGATTGAACCGGGAAACCATGTGACCGTTAATCTGTTCGGCGGGAAATGAAAGAAGCCAGTTCACGACCCCGACTTTTTTTCCTGCTGCGCTTAAAATGTGCCACAAAGCGGGAACTTTTCTGTGATAGCTTTTGTACAGCAGGGGTTCTTTTTTTCCTTTTTGATGGAAGACGAATCCCGAGATTCCATGGACGTCTGTGGTTGCTCCGGTTATAAAGGATGTCCAGAGTACAGGTGAAAGCCGTTCGCCAAAACAGTCTAAATAGCCATAAGAGGCATTTTCCAGAATTTTTTGCAGATGGGGCAGTTTATCCATGTCGAGAAGCGGCCGGACCACTTTCCAATCAGCGGCATCTATCCCGATCAAAAAAAGTTTGTTTTTTTGGCGTTCACATGGTCCCTTTGGTATAGTTTTGAATGCCACTTCCGAAAAATCAATGTGGATCAAGACAATAAGGAGAATGAGACCAAAAACAGACCGGCTGAAGAGCAAACCTGGAATGATATCAAGAAAAAACGGTGACAGAAGAAGAAAAACGACAAAAAAGACACCCAAAATCGCCAGACCGATGACTGACAGCTTGAGAGCATTCTCCTTTAAAAATATTTTATAGGAAATGCCAGAAGGCAGCCGTGTGGATATAAACCAGACAAGAAAAGAGAGACAAGTGTAGCCGCCTACTCCCAAGGTGAGGGTCACGATGAAAGAATATTTCAGAGAATACGCCGCTCCCAGTGTCTGCAGCAGATACAAGAACCGGTCAACCGCCAACGCAAACAGAATGAACGATAATGCAAAAAAAGCGAGGGAATACACCAGCTTATGGGTCACATACAGAAAAGAACGGGAGAGCTCCATGATAGCCCTTTCATTGAGGATAAGGCTCACGGCGATCAAATAGAGGGAAAAAATCAGGCTTCCAAGGAGAGCAGCCTGAGAAAATGGAGACACAAGAAAAAATAATAACAAAAGCAGAAAAGCCAGGAATGTTGGCAGGAAATATCTTAAAGAGATTTTCTTATACATTCGACTCACGTCCGATTCCAAAATCTCATGCGCTTTTTTTGCTTGTCACGGATAAACTTTATCAACTCTGGATTATCCAGCGGTTTCACGCCCTTGATTTTATAGTAGGTGAATCCCATCAGCATCGCCAGACCACCCAAAAAAAAGGGCCTGTCGATCGCCATTTTCCGAAGGCAACGTCCCGTCATGAATAGGGGATGATATCCGAGTTTGCATGCGCCGTATGCTCCCCGTAGGCGGCCTTTGAAAATTCCTCTTGCCGAGCCCATGGGTTTGTGAAGAGTGACTTCAATATCCTCGAAGCTCCGGGTTTCCCATCCCTTCATTTGGGCGTTCATCTCGTCGATGCCGTCCCAGCCCAGAGTCGGGATTAATCCCCCGATATCGTCGAAACATTCTTTGCGGTACGTTTTAACAGCCCCTCTCACATGATCTTTGGGGTGTTTATGCGGCCTAAAACTGTTACCGATGGAATCATGAAGCCAGCCGCCTGCAATGCCCAGCTTGGGGTTTTCGTCGAATCTTTGAAACAAGAGTTCGAAATAATCTTTTTCAAAAGTTACGTCTCCGTCCAGTTTGGTGATGAACGAAAACTCCCTCTGTTTGATTGTATCTAAGCCTATATTGAAGGCTTCGATGACGCCAGGACCCGTTTTTCGGTAACCTCGGTCTGGTCTGTTGACCAAACGGATCCATGGGTGTCTGGAGGTGTGTTTTTGAATGGTCTGAGCGGTCTTGTCCTGTGAGCCATCATTGACGATGACCCATAGGAGTGGTCTGGATGTTTGAGCGATGACAGATAGGATGGTTCCTTCGATATATGCTTGCTCATTTCTGACTGGAGAGATAATAATATGATTCAAAGCGGAATTCCGTCTCCCAAAAGCAACTATACCTTTTTAACTGACACAATTCAAACTGTTTAAGGAAAAATGAATTCGATATTTCGTTACGGATAAAAGGAGATGCGAGGATATGCAAACCATTCGCGGAAAGTTGAAATGCTCGACTCTTGAATCCTGTTGGGTTATGTGACCTGAATAATTCATAAAAAATGCCCATAATATTGACCATTAAAGAAAAATCGGGAAGCGGCCCGGTACAGAAAGAAGCTAGATATTTTCTATCAGATCAATCCATTCCCTTTTGAATCTCTCAAAAGAGAGATCTTTGGCGTAGGCAAAGCCTGCTTTGCCCAAATTTTCCCCGTTGCGAATGGCCAAATCCACGCATTCCGGAAGTTTCGCGAAATCCTCGCAGACTATCTGGTTGCCACCTTCCAGCAGCTCGCGCATTCCGCCAGATCCTGTTCCTATAACCGGAGTTTTGCAGAGCATCGCTTCATGGGCTGTGATATTCCATCCTTCCAAAAACTTCGACATAGTCAAAACAACGGAGGCACTTTTGAGAAGCCGCAGATATTCCCTGTATGGCAGCTCAAGATGTTCAGCAGGGATTTCCGCTTCTTTTTTTCCGCTCGTTACGAGATGATAGGGAAGTTTTTTTAGTGCTTCATAAGCTTCCCGCACTCCCTTGCTCTCCTGGCAGTTCCCAAGATAGATGATAGGTTTTTTCGTCAGGGCATATTTTTTTTTAAACTCAGCTATTTCGTTTTCTGTGAATACAAATTCCGACGATTTTAACCCGTGGCGGATGATCGTTGTGTTTTCGACTCCCCGCTCCTTCATGAAATCGTCCCAGTATTTGGCGATGACAACCACACTGTCGCATTTTTTGATATTTTTCCAGAACTGATGGTCTAAAATCCGGCTCAGCCACCTGTTGGGGATTTTTTCATAATCGATATGGAAAAAAAGTGCGATATTTCGTGTTTCTTTCTCCGTACCTCTCATGCCGACAACACCGAGGAAATTCCGTATCCAAACGTCGATGGATTTTTTCTTCCGGCTTAAATACATGATCTTGGCCAGCATCCTGGGCCGGCGGGCTTTCGGGAATACTTTTGGAGAAACCTGGAAGTTATTAACTTGAAATTCCTGGGATAATGCCCTGCCGACCATGCGTTGGTAGGTATTGCCACCCCCGAATCCCGGTCGTGTTTCCAATATCCCGATGTTGGGATTTTTGTGATACATTTTTTCAACTCAAGTATAATATGATTGATATCAAATGTGAATATTTCCCTTCCCTTAATTTGGATACGATAGCATAGTGTCTATCGTGAAAAGGTGGCGTTGGCTCTTGATACTCTCTTTTCGGTCGAAGCCGCTTTCATGAGCTATTTTTTCTGCGGCAGATAAAGACGAACTGATAGGTCAGATTTTTAGGCATTACAAAAAGGAGGAGCCTTTTTATCAAACGCTTGAGGATTTTGGAAGGTTTTTTGTACTGGAATACCGGCGGCTGTTTGGGCCCTTTGTCCTGATATACTTTTTCGATAGAGAGCTCATCTCTAGAGAGAAATCGCAGCCAGCCTTGAAAGGGCTCCAGCCGCTCGTTGATCTGGTGATGCCCTTTGAGATGATCTCCTTTCCAGAAAGCATGCAGGATATTCAGGAGATAATAGTAATTGGGCAGAACGATGCATAGCTTCCCTCCGGGCCGGCAAACCCGGATGAGTTCGTCCAAACCTTTTCCGGGATCGAGATAATGCTCCAGACTTCCGATATTCGTGATGTAATCAAAACTGCCATCCTTGTAGGGAAGGGCTTCGCTGTTGGCCACCTGGAGATTCCGTGAGCGCTGCCGTTCTCTGGCCGCGAAGATGGCTCTTTCGGAAAGATCCATACCGCATAAATGGCAGTCATAGTGTATTTCAGCTGCTTCTAGCAGCAACCCAGTCCCGCACGAAACATCCAACAGCCAACTTCCTTTGCCGGGATGCAGATAATCCAGAAAAACCTTGTAGTCTCCCACTTGCCGCGAGTGGACTGCATCGGAATCATAGTAGACTTCATCATAATATCGCTTCAAGTCAGAAAGACCTATTTTTTTCATGATTCTAACTTCTCGGCTTTTGTAAGATGGACAGTTTTCAATGAAATTCCCATCAATGCATAAAATAGAACCCCGTTTCCTGGATGATTCAGATAAGGCTGGAATAGCGATTGGATGAGACCACAGACGAACAGGACGAACAGTGCTATGAGGATAGGTTTGGCATCTCTGTCGACTGAGGGAATGTTTTTATAGATTGTGATCGAATACTTAGCAAGGATCCATAGAATGAGCAGCGCCCCGATGATTCCGGTCTGGTATAAAATTTCCAGGAAAGCGTTGTGCAGGGTCCGCGTGATTTTCATCCACTGCCCGGCCGAGTTGACAGCCCAAAAGGTCGGTTCATCGCCGAGACCTGTCCCCAGGAGAGGAGATGATGAGAATTTATCGAGAGCGCTCTTCCAAGCAGGGTATCTCCATCTTTCCGAGGAATGCTCGTAGCGCAAGATTCTATTGACGATTTTGGTTTCGAACATCTCGTAATATTTTCCTCCAGTTGTCCGTAACAAGACGATAGATACCAGGATGATCAAAAAGAGATAGACAAGAATGCGGATATATTTCTTTTTTTCTTTTTGTTTGAACGAGAACCAGAGCACGATCATGACAGAGAGAAAAAACAGTGCCCAGAGAAGTCTGAATCCGGAAAGCAAGATAAAAATGGGGATGAGAAAAGCGATTATCATCTGGTAAAGCTTCCATTTTTTCCTGGCGAAAAAAAGGGCAATAAGGTAAGAAAAGACAAAAATCAAAGCGATCCCGTCGAAATAAGGCATCGCCCGAAAGTCCTCTGGCCTGGCATGGATCTCTGGAGCCCATGTTTGGCCAGTCGCCAATCTCAAAGCGGCAAAAGCCATGATGACAAAAGGGGCGAGAACGATGATTTTTTCCAGCTTCAAGATATTTTTCTTATTAGAGATGATATTCCATCCCAGGAAAAAAGCGAGCGGGTAATAAAAGAAGCGCCGGAAATCACCGATAGTCCTGTTCAGTTCATGGTTCTGATAAAAAAGCCCGATAAGCAGAGAGATAACGCCATAGGCGATATATACCCATAAAAGCAGGGTCAGGGGAGATTTCCTTTTCACGGAGTCCGTTTTGTATCCCTTGATGATAGCGATTATCAAAATCACTAAGAAGTAATCGGCTCCGTAAAATTTGAACCCGCCCATTGGAATCGGTTTCGACCCAAAATAATCACCGAGTGTGAGCAAAAGAAAAGCAAAAATAAGGAAAATTTCAAAAGGGAAAAAAAATGTAAGAGGGAGCGCAATCAGAAGAGGGACAACCACAACGGCAAGAATCGGGTATGTAGCGGATAGGCTGCCCACGGCTAGAGCGACAAACACCAAAAGAGCGAGATTCTTCTTAGACAGGTTTGCGGAAAAAAATTCAAGCGGAATGGAATGGGGATGCTTATGCTCCGTAAACTCAGACATCGGTACCTTGACGGTCGATTTTGAATTCCTCTTTAAAGGATTTGGAATTATACAATAGAATGGCCATCAGGATAAAGGCACCTCCGTTCACGCCGTAATATGCCAGGTTCTTGAGTTCCAGAGTAAAAATGAGGACGCTGCACAACACAAGAAAAACAAAAAAAAGCTGGTACAATCTCCTTTTTTCAAAAGTTATCTTGAAGAATTTTTGGCTGGAGAAGAAATTGAGTGCCATTGCCAGAAAAATGGAGATATTCGTGGCGACAGCAGCCCCATACCAGCCGTATTTTGGGATAAGCCACAGGTTGAGGAAAACATTGACGATGGCTGAGCAAGCAATAAAAGCGCCGATCCATTGGGTTTTATTCTTTAAATGGAGGAGGCTGGCAGACCAATAGTAGACACCGATGGCGATAATAGTTGGGAGAATAAGGAGAACGACCATGTGAGCTTGCTGGTATTCCTGAGGAGCCATTATTTTGATGATGAGTTTGGACAGGAAACCCGTTAGCCAAGTGGCGGCAAAAAGCAGAGCGAGAAGATAAGTCAGGATCGTTGAAACTTTCGCCTTCAATTCCAGGTCCTTTTCATGGGAAAAAATGAAAGGGCCGAATGCCAGCTGGAAAGGCATCACGATCACGATTTGCAGGATAGTGACAATACGGTAGCCCAGACCGTAGATCCCCACTTCAGTCAGTCCAGAAAAATTTGCTAAAAAATATCTGCTTGACATTTGGATGATGAACCATCCCGACATCGAAAAAATGAGAGGCAAGCCAAAAACGAGGAGTTTGCGGGCGATATAGGGGGAATAACGCGGCTTTGATTTCGAGAGGATAAATGCCGTGATAGTGACAGCTGCCACGCCGTATACGATCAAGTATCCGTAAAGGATACCTGATATCCCCTTTTTGAGGATAATGACAAAGTAAACATTGAAAGCCATTAATCCGATCATGATCCCCAAGGCGATGGTTGTGTAGGCAAGGGCCTGGTTTTTTGCACGAAAATACGAGAGGGATGATTGCGTCAGCGAACGGGCCACGGCAACGGAACTAACCAAAAGCAGAAGCGGGCTGGATTCGACACTGAAAATCAGGCGGGACATAGGGCCGTGAAGGATGATGATCAGAATGCCCATGGCCATGCATCCCATGAGATTGAGGCTGATGGAGGAGGTGAAAAGAATCCCCGCTTCATTATTGAGTTCGTGTTTATTATAAAAGCGGACGAGGCCTTGGGGCATGCCCAGCCCCATGAAAATGATCAGTATTTGCATCGTGATAATGCACAGATCGAGCAGCCCGTAGCTGTCGACCGAAAGATATCTGGTGTAGAGTGGGATCAATAGAAAAGCAGCGGCCCGGAGGGCAATGTTTCCCAGAGAATAGATCCCTATATTTTTTCCGAGCAGTGCTAGCTTTACTGACATTTTTTTTTAATGGGCGAGGATCAATCCACTAGAAATTCTCTTATCACTCTTCCATCGTAATCTACTTCGACAGGAAAATCCAAAAGGCAGAGGGCTGTTGGCGTGACGTCATAAATGGATAAATTATCTGCCCAGGCTCCCTTTTTGAATTTAGGACCTCGAGCCAAAAAGATCCCGTTCAGCCGGTGGTCGCCACTCCATCCTTCGTTGATCATTTTTTGTATCCTTTTCCCAAAAAGGGATCTCCTGGCAGGATAAAGAACCACATTATCATTCCACCTAATCTGGAGGTCAGGTGCACGTTCGCTGTACGGCCCTTGGTAAATCTCGTCTTTATGAAAGACGTTCTCTACGACAGGCCGACCGGTTTTTTCATCTTTCCAATCCGACAGCTTGCCTTTCAAGAGATGGCAGAGTTCCTTGTACTCTTTCCCGGGATTCACGATCCCATGTTCCCATTTTCCTATAAGGTTGATCCAGATATTGTGTGCTTTCATTTCAGTATAAGCTTTTGTTTTTGTCCAGTCTATCGATTCGAACAAGTATTGGCCCACTTGCTCTCTCTTTTTTTCCCGCAACAGTTTTCTCAATTTCGGGAATTTCCCTTTTGCACTTTCCTGGATGTTGTGGGGGATAAGTTTTTTCATGAGCGTAATGGTCTTATCGGAAGTATGTTTGGGTAGGCTTTTCCAGCGGGATTGCTGGACGAGAAACATGAACTGGTTCTGGATCATCCAGTCGGTGAGATAAAACGAGCCCAGTTGATGTTTACCTGCTCCATGATCCGAGACGACCATGATATTCGTATCCGGACCGGAAAGCCGGAGCAGTTCCCCCACTGCGAAATCCAATTTTTTATAGATTTCGAGCAAGAGATGGCCGAATTTTTTTCCTTTTTCCTCTGAATACAGGGGATATGATGGATCGCAATATTTCCAGAGATTATGATTTGCCCAATCCGAGGCCAGGAATGTGATCATAAAAAAATCGAACGTGAAGTTCTCGAACAACTGCTCACACAATTGGATCCTTGAAGAAATGATGTCCAACCACTTTTGAACGGCTGTATCGGGTTTTTCTTTCTGGATCAGGTCCTGAACAGGGGGAACGATATCGTATCTCTCTTTGAGCACATCGCAAGTATCCGTGAGATAAGAAGGATAGATGCTGCGCTTATCTTTGATAGAAGGAGAGTCTAGACCGCTTATCATAATTCCCTTGACAGCTTCGGCGGGGAATGTCATAGGAACATTGATGATTCCTGTGGTCATCCCGCCCTCGTTCAGAATGTTCCAAATAGCCTTGGTTTTTCTATCCGCACCGCTGAAGAACTTATAATTCAAATGCCTATCCCTTTCGACAAAAAAATAAACACCGTGTTTTCCTGGATTTTTTCCCGTTACCATAGATGTCCATGCCGCCGCGCTGTGAAGGTTAGGCACAGACATTAGAGGGCCCGCACACCCTTCTTCTTTTAACCGACGCAAATGGGGCAGCTCCCCATCCTCAAACCAGGGATCGAGCAGATCGAAAGAGACGCCATCAAGGCCTATGATCAACAGTTTGCATTTTTCTATTCCGGACATGTTCAGTGTTTAGTCGAGCCAAGCTTATTCGATATAGCCTAGCGCTTTCAGTCTCTTCATCAATTCTTCATCGATGACAGGCTTTTCTTTTCCGGTCGTTTTTGCTCTGGGTTCTTTCTGCAAGTATTCCTCTATTTTTGTCATCAGAAATTTAACCCTCTCTTCTCCTGGAGCGGCCAAGTTTTTTAGCTCGCCAGGATCTTCACGCAAGTTATAGAGTTCCCATTCATCGGAAGGTGCTTGATCTTCGAATCGATCTTCGTGAACGATGCGGTTAAAGATCAGTTTGAAATCTTTGTGAACGACAGAGATCTTTCCTAGGTTCCCTTTTACCGGGATTTCAGAAAAACAAAAGCGGTCCGAAGCCTTGTCGCTAGAGAGCAAATGGCTGATATCCTTGCCGTCAAAATCGTGTTCAGCATAAGCGATCCCCAGCTCTTTCAAAATGGTGGGCACGATATCGACAAGGCTTATGTTCTTGGGAATCCCTTTCCCTCCATGTTTGGAACGGGGGAATTTTATGATCAATGGAACTCTGATCAATTCATTGTAAAGCTGTCCTCCGTGCATCCACATCCCGTGTTCGTAGAATTCTTCTCCGTGGTCGCTGGTGATGATCAGCATGGTGTTGTCATAGAGATCCATATCTTTCAAGCCCGCAATCAAAGGTTTGATCAGCTTTTCATCCGTGTACCTGATCTCTCCGTCGTACAAAGCCACGATATTTTCCCTTTGATTTTCATCTAGAGGAATGAACGGGAAAGGCAAGGGGCTTTCGATCTGGCTGAGATATTGGAACAGTTCGATCTTTTTCCATGGGTGGTCTTTTTTGACGAATAGCTGCCCGTATTCACTGGCATTGGCGTAGGGATCATGAGGCTGATAAGTATGGAGAAAAAGAAAGTGTTTTTTATCCCGGTTATTCTTCAGCCAATTTAAGCTTTTTTCCACCAGTTCATCGGGCGTATCTTTTTCCAGCCAAGAGGATCTGTTCTCGTAATATCGGTCGAATCCTTTGGCGAAACCGAAAACGGCGCTAACTCGAGCCCCACCTGTAAATGCAGTGCTAGTATAGCCGTGAACGCGCAAAATATCCGCGAGAGTCAGTATTACTGGATCCAGCTTGTCCTGTTGGGTGTAGACTTGGTGTGAGATGGGATCCAAGCCTGTCAAAAGAGACATATGAGAGCGCAGTGTCGAGGGCGCCGTGCTGTAACACTGGTAGAACACAGCGCTTTCATAACGGAGTTTGTCCATGTTGGGGCTGGTCTCTTTTCCGTAGCCAAATAACCCGAGGTGATCCGCTCTCAGTGTATCCAATGACACCAGAATAACATTCGTACTATGGGAGATTTTGTCCCTCCTTTGGTATATGAAGGGATTATGCCAGTAGGCATGGTGTATGGATGGCTGTTCCTTTTTGTCACCGGCGGATTGGTTCCTGGTGATCATGCGTATCTTTATCTTTTCGCCCGTGTATTTCTGAAGGTCGATTTTTTCGTCGAGCCTAAGTGTTGGCAGCTTTTCATCTGCTTGGAGACTGGAAGCAAAAACGGTTTCCTTTTTTTTCTCGTATTCGATCATAATTTGAAAACCCGTCTCGCTGGATGTCCGGCGGCCAGAGGGCAAAAGGCCATACCCGAATTGAAGGATACCTCCTTCGGGGATTTTTACGTCGAAGCCATAGGTACTGGGAGTAGGTGCAAAGATTGCATTGATGGTATTTTCCCCGATTTCCATTTTTTTCTTGAGTTTATGGGGATTCGGCCCCACGCCGAGATCATCCATAAGAGAAGTCCGGGAATAATTTAGTTTGTAAAGGGTGTACAAATTTTGCAGAGCGGGGTCACTTACGTTGAAGGACGTTCTTCCGTTTGCTGTGGTCGCAACGATCGGTTCTTTCAAATAGGAAGCCGTATATGTTTTTGTAGAAGAATGGGGAGTTGAGTTTTTCTTGTCGTAGATCAACAGGATATCGCTCAAACTTTTGATCCTTAGCCGTCCGATGAAAATTTCCGTGTGTTTTTGTTTTAGCTGGGAGAGATCTTCAGGCGGTATCAGAAGCAGTTGGAGCCTATGGCTGCCCAATTTCGGGTGACCGAAAATCACATGGCGTTTTCTCTCGTCGATCTTTGTGCTCCCCACGATTTCTCCGTCCAAAGAGATCTCCAATTCAGGTGCCAGTTGTTGGGGATATTTATTTGTGGTGAGGATTTCGAACATGACTTTGCCTGCGGGAAGGATGATATCCGTTCCATAAAACGCTTTCCCTGACAATTGTTCCACACGGTAAAACCATCTTTTTATGTATATCGTTTTTTCGGCCTTTATCCACCGCCAGCCCTCTTTTCCAGATGACAGGTCTTCGAGAAAGGGAAGTTGTCTTCCCTTTTCGCGAACTTTCACATGTTCGGGCTGGATCCGGTCATCAGCGGCTAAGATGGGATAATCCGTGGAAAAGGCTGCGACATGATAATCCCTCACTCCCATAATATCCGTGAAGTTTGCGAACTCTTTGCCAAGATTCTGCTCATGATTTTCGAATTTTCGTTTGAAATCGGATAACGGTGTTTCGATAATGGATTTTTCGGATAGCTGATCGATAAGCCGGTAAAAATTTTCTGCTTCGCTACCCTTTTTACTGCATGAGAAAAATGTGAAAAAAAGCAGGGCTCCGGCAATAAAAAATGCTGAGAACGCATAACGGTGTGGTTTAGATAAGTATGGGCGATTTTGCATCTATCAATAAGCTCCTTTACTGGAAAAGAGGACTTTTATGCTCTTTAAAAGAATTACGATATCGAGCCACAGCGACCAATTGCGGATGTAGTATTCGTCAAGATCGAGCCTCTGATCGAAAGTGAGTTCCGACCTTCCGCTAATCTGCCACAGTCCGGTGATACCGGGCTTGACCCTTGACAAGATTTTGGTAAATTTTTCCTTTCCTTCCAGCTCTTCCGCAATATAGGGCCTGGGACCGACAAGACTCATCTCACCTGTTAGGACATTGAAAAGTTGGGGAAGTTCATCCAGGCTGTACTTGCGGATAATTCTTCCGACACGGGTGACTCTAGGATCATGATTTTTGATCTTTTTGTATTTTTCCCACTCTTTTTTGGACTCGGGGTGATCGCTAAAATACTCGGTTAGTTTCTTATCACAGTTCATATACATGGAACGGAACTTGAACAATCGAAATATTCTTTTATTCCGGCCCACTCTTTTCTGGACAAAAATCGCTGGACCTTTGGAATCGATCTTGACCGCTATGATAATCAATAGGAGAAGGGGGCTGAGTAAAATCAGCGCCACTAGAGTCAAGAATTTGTCGAAAACGGATTTAATGAGAATATTCCAGGGTTTGGCCAGGTTTTTTTTAATGAAGAGAGTCAAAACGTCTCCCATAACTTCCAGCTCGACCCCTTCTGTAATAAAGTCCCCGCTGCGCGGAATGAGCCACATGGATTCACTCATATTTTCACATTTGGCCAGAAGTTCACGCAGCTGATTTCTCGGGAGATGAGGAGTGGCCACCATGATGTCCTTGGATTGGAATGATTTGGCGATATCCTCCATCTCCGATAAGGGTCCGAGGACCTGGATTCCTAGAAACTTCTTGTTTAGCTTATGAGGATCGTTGTCCAGGAAACCAAGGACTTCATATCCCATTGTGACATTTTTTTTGATACTTTTCGTGATAGCTAAGCTCGTCTGGTGAACTCCCAATATGATGAGTTTCTTCTTCCATAAATTGAATTTAACGAGCAAATATTTTGTGATATATCGCATCAGAGGGAATAGGATCAGGCTGAGTAGCCAGGCTAAGATGACGATGGTTCTGGAAAATTGAATTTGTTTCCGTGTGATAAAAATCATTACCATAATGAACACGAAGGATAAGGTCGCGCTTTTGACCAGGACTTTGACTTCCTGCCAGAAGGGGTAGCGCTTCGTGTACAATTTTTCGTGGGCAAATATCAATATCCATACAATCGACAAATAAAAATGATTCAAAAATGTCGTAAGAGGAAGGAGATTGATATCTTTGAACCGGGGGATGATCCTAGGAAGAATATCGCTTCTCAGGGTATGCGCCAGCCAGAAAGACAGCAGGATCACGAAAAGATCGGTGATAATCAGAACGAATAAAGAAAAGATTTTTTTTCCCATGGATTTATCTATAACAATGTCCTACCGTTTCATTTCGATATCATCACCCTATTCTATAATATAGATAGGAGAAATTAAATATCCTTCGGCAATTTAAATATTTCAACGGCCTATCCATTTGCTAAAAATATCGATTCTTTATAATATGGGCAAGGATATTCCCGGCTAGGGAGCAATTTTTTGAACAAAAACCACACATCATTTGATAATTCATCGGGGCCGTTTCTCGTGATTGCCAAAGGTGCGAGTATCGTGCTGGCCGGCACAACGATTGGTACCGGGTTGCGCTTTCTTTTCCGAGCCCTTATAGGCAGGTTTTTGGGCCCTTCGGTCTTGGGCCTGTTTTTAATCGGCCTCGGTTTATTCAGAATTCTCGAGAGAGTAGCCTGCCTGGGAATTCAGAATGGGGTCGTTCGGTATGTCGCTTTGTATGCGGGAGAAGGTGACCTCAATAGAGCAAAAGGCACCATCCATTCAGGGCTTCGGATTGTCATCGTTTCTGGGATCCTTACGGCTGCTGTCCTTTTTTTTGGCTCAGGGATTGTTGCTAACGAAATATATGAAAGCGTTGATCTGGTAGGTGTATTGAAGGCTTTTAGTCTGGCTATTCCCTTTTCCGTTATTTCAACCATCCTCCTTTTTACCACCCAGGGATTTCAGGTGATGAAATACAAGGTTTATGTTAGAGAGTTTGGCGAACCCTTATCCCGAATCCTTGTTTTTTCGTTGCTATGTATACTCGGATGGAAACTGGACGGAGTCTTGTTTGCGTTTTTGCTCTCCGTGACTCTAGGGATGTTCATGAGTTTTTATTATCTCAAAAAGGCTTTTCCCCCATTTTTCATGAAAAAAATCGTCAGCATATATGAAACGCAAAAACTGCTCCATTTTTCTTGGCCTCTTTTTTTAGTGGGTTTTTTTTATCTGATCATACTCTGGGTCAACACTTTGTTGATCGGGTATTTTTTGTCTTCGGACGATGTTGGTATTTTTGGGGCAGCCCATAGTGTAGGTATGCTCGGTCTAGTTGTCGTTAATGCCTTTGTATCGATATTTGCCCCGGTCATTTCAGACCTGTCCAACAAAGAGGAATATGAAAAACTGAAAAGCCTGTTCAAAGTAGTGACCAAATGGACTTTTACTCTCAGTCTCCCGATATTTGTCTTGATGATATATTTTGCCAGGGATATCCTGCACGCAACTTATGGAGAAGTATTCGAACAGGGAGCTCATGCTCTTATGATCCTCAGCCTAGCGTTTTTGATCAATTCCATCATGGGTTCAGCAGGAATTCTTACGGCAATGAGCGGGAAACCAAAAATCGAATTTTTCAACCTGGGTGCCGTCCTTATCGTCAATGTGGTTCTCAGCATTGTGCTCATACCGATTTATGGCATTTTGGGCGCTGCTTATTCAACCCTTTGTTCATTCGTTTTGCTGAATTTTCTCAGGATCATCGAGGTGGGATTCCTTTTTCGCACCCATCCATTCCGGAAAGATTCCTATAAACCTTTGTTATCAGGAGGCCTTTCCACCCTGGTGTTATTCTTGATCATAAACTATATGCCGTTGAGACTAAATACTTACTCAGAATTTATAGGGGGGTCTCTTCTTTTTTGTGGGATGTATTTTTTGATCCTCCTGCTATTAGGGCTCGAGGAGGAAGACAGGGTGATAATCACCAGAATCAAAAGAAAAATGAGGAATGAATAAGCGTATGGAGCATACGAACTGTTTGATCTGCGATAGGGACAAAACAGTAGACCTTTTCACAGGGCACGACCGGTTATTCGGGATAGATGGCTTTTTCAATGTAGTCAGATGTTCCCGATGCGGATTTGTCTATTTGAACCCAAGACCTACCATCCAGGAGATGCGGAGGTATTATCCCGAGCATTATTACAGCTTGCGAGAATGGAAAGAAAAAATTGGATTTCTCAGATCTCGTTATAGAAAATTGAAATGGAAAGATCTGAGCTACGGACATATCACAAGGTTTCCAGGAGTGCCGAGATTCATTCCCCACGGTAAGATCCTTGATTTTGGCTGTGGGAGTGGAGAGGTCCTCCATATTTTCAGAAATATGGGCTGGTCAGCCTATGGGGTAGAGATAGATGAGTCTGCAGCAGAATTTGCTCGGTCGAGAGGATTGGATGTTTTTCACGAAGACTTGAAATCCATCCATTTTCCCGATAATCATTTCGATGTAATAAGAATGCGGTCGGTCCTGGAACATTTGCACGATGTGCCCGCTATTCTCGATGAATTTTACCGTATTCTCAAGAAAGGGGGACAGCTGCTCTTGATCGTCCCCAACATCGATAGTCTTGAGTTTAAACTGTTCAGGGAAAAGTGGTATTCATTGGATATTCCCAGACACATCTACCATTTTTCGATAAAGTCGCTGAAAAATCTGCTTGAAAAATTCCGTTTCCATGACCTTTCGTTCAGAACCTGTGGAGGGAGCCGATCATTTCTAGCGAGTATCGATTATCTCTTGAATGAAAAAAGGGGATCATCCGGTTTGCGGCTGGCAAACAAAATATATTTGAGAATTCCTGCATTTTTGATGTTTTCCTTATGGCTCAACATTTTGAGATGCGGGAATCTCATAGAGGCACAGGCTTACAAAACATAGTAGAATGATCGATTTATCCGTTATCTTGGTCAGTTGGAATACAAGAGAACATTTGAAGGAATGCCTGGGATCCCTGTATAGAGAGAAAAAAAATATTTCTTGTGAAGTTTTCGTGGTGGATAATGCCTCTACAGATGGAAGCAGAGAGATGATCAGAAGCAATTATCCTCAAGTTGTGCTTATAGAAAACCATAGTAATGTGGGATTTGCCAAGGCCAACAATCAAGCGTTGAGAAAGTGCAGCGGGAAGTATGTGCTGCTGCTTAATCCGGATACCGAAGTTTTGAGGTCATGTTTGGAGAATATGCTGGATTTTATGGAAAAACATCCCGATGCAGGAGCGGCAGGTTGCAGGATCTTGAATTCGAAGGGTGAATTGGAGCCTTTTCGTACAGCAAAAAGATTCCCCACTCCCCTTACTAAGTTTTTTGTGGATATGCACATGGATAGGTTGCTGCCGAAGATAAAACTTCTGGGGCAATACTCTATGGTTGGCTGGGACAGGAGCGACACAAGGGAGGTCGATGTTCTTTCCGGTGCATTTATGTTCATTAGAAGAGAGGTTATCCTAGATGTGGGGCTTTTGGATGAAAGGTTTTTTTTATTGGCAGAAGATATTGACTGGTGCTGGCGAATCAAACATAAAAACTGGAAAATCCTGTTCAACCCGCATGCGGAAATCATCCATCACGCTGGGAAAGCCATAGATCAGGTCCCGTTCGTACGGTTGAAAAACGCCATACTATCTCACCTGCTCTATTTTGAAAAATATCACAAAAGATATGACGTCGTCGTTTTTAGATTTTTGCAAAGCATTACCCATGTTTCCAAAGCGGTATTTTGGCTGTGCAAATTTTTATCGGGCAAGAAGCCCATATATGCCTGGAAGAATTCAAAGGCGCATTTCAAGGCTTTTTATTATTGTTTCGCAGCCCGGACCTGATTCAAGGACTGATAAATGATGAAAAAAAATCGGCCCCCTATTGTGATGATAGTCATGGATACTGCCAGGGCATCCCAATTTTCCTGCTATGGTTACAGGCGGAGGACGTCTCCTCACATCGATAGAATTGCCGAGCAGGGGATCCTTTTCCAAAATGCCATATCTCCCTCTCCCTGGACACTTCCTTCCCATGCTTCCATGTTTACCGGGCTGTATCCATCGGAACACGAGCTGACTGAAGATAAAATTCAACAGGGAAAAAATTTGCATAATCTTGGAAAGAAACATTCCTTTGATTTTTTCCTTCCTCTTATTTTAAAAGAACACGGCTATCGGACATTTGGCTTTTCCAATAATCCTTGGATAGGCAGACATTTCGGATTCCATAAAGGATTCGATTCCTTTTTCGAAAACTGGAAGCCGGCCATGAGTTCCTCTTCGTTTGCCAAAATCCTGAGGGTAGGTCGCAAACTGACACCTCAGATGTTCCATCCCGTATTGAATAACCTCAAGGTCCGGATGCGCTGGCTTTATCGGAATGATTCAGGGGCAGAGGACACGGTGAGCAAGACGAAGGAGTGGCTTGGCAGGTACCTTAGCGAACAAAAACCGGTTTTCATTTTTTTGAACTTCATGGATCCTCATCTCCCTTACATACCGCCAGAACCCTTTGATCGAATGTTCGGAAAAAAAGGATGGGACAAAATCAACGTTCGCCGTATCAACCAAGATCACCTCAAGTACATCGCAAAAAAGATCCGCATGGACGCTGATGATTTTGAACAGCTGCGATCTTTGTATGATGGGGAGATCGCCTATCTCGACTGGAAGTTGAAAGAAATTTTCGATCATCTTGATGATCTTGGACTGATGGATCGTGTATTTCTGATT
>Ga0180433_10003889_pt1 | contig 21476 bp, 16 predicted proteins | sample SS_ome_8_FD_132980 | JGI IMG/M metagenome (GOLD analysis project Ga0180433, IMG submission 132980) | Hypersaline lake sediment archaeal communities from the Salton Sea, California, USA - SS_1_D_1 metaG | ecosystem: Environmental > Aquatic > Non-marine Saline and Alkaline > Hypersaline >... | reverse complement strand
TGGTAATCCCTATTAATAATTTTAGCAGTTTTAACTATATTCAGGGCACGCCTGTAATAACCTAGACCCTGCCAGTAACAGAGAATTTCGGTTGGTTCTGCTGAGGCAAGGTCTTGAATCGTTGGAAATCTCTCAATAAAAGGAGTAAAATAATTTTTTACTGTATTAACTCTGGTTTGTTGGAGCATAATTTCAGAAATCCATATGTAATAGGGATTTTTACCTTTTCTCCAGGGAAGAAGACGGGCATTATTTTTATACCAGTCCAGTAAATTTTTTTGAAACCGGGGTATTGATAATGTCAAAAAATCATTCCCATTCTATTTTTATTTAAACCACCCAGGAAATAAACTGAAAATGGTTTCAATTGTCCTTATTATTATAGCTTATCAGCACAATTTTTGTTAAAATTGATTTAATAAAACAATGTTAATGAAAATCCGAAAGAATTCAAATAAACCAGTTATTTTAGAATTGAAAAAAATGAAAGGAGTCCGGTTATGTTATCATTGATTCAAAAGAGAAGAAGTATTAGAATGTTTCAAAATAGGAAAGTGGAGAAAGAAAAGACCGATCAGATTATCCAAGCTGCTCTGTTGTCTCCTTCTTCCAAAAACAACAATCCCTGGAAATTCATTGTTGCTGAAGATAAAGAAGTTTTATTAAAATTATCTAAGTCGAAACTCCATGGTTCCCGGTTTTTAGCAAAAGCCCCTCTCTCCATCGTTGTGCTGGCAGATCCGGAGCAATCTGATGTCTGGATTGAAGATAGCTCGATTGCAACAATCCTGATTATATTGACTGCACAACATCTGGGATTAGGCAGTTGCTGGATACAGCTTAGAGAAAGAAATCATTCTGATGAACAGACTTCAGAGGATTTTGTGAAAGATTTGCTTAATATTCCAGCGAATTTACGTGTTCTGTGTATAGTAGCCATCGGTTATCCTGATGAGGAAAAACCGGAAAAAGTGATAGAAAAAGCAAAATTAAGTGATGTTTATCTAAATCGATATGGAAATATACGACAATAAAAAAGTGGATATTGAATAGAGGTTAAAATTATGAAAGAAGCTTTTGGTCTGGTTCTGGAAAGCGGCGGAGCAAAGGGTTCTTATGAAATCGGTGCCTGTAAAGCACTGGAAGAGATGGGTATAAAAATAACCGCGGTAACCGGAACCTCAGTAGGTGCCTTAAACGGTGCTATGGTAGCCCAGCATGAGATTGATAAAGCCTATCAGATGTGGCATGATATTCATCCTTCTCAAGTAATGAAAATTGATGAAAAAAGGTTATCCCAGTTGTCTCGGTTAGAAATCAAACCGGGTGATATGCCTTACTATATAAAAATGATCGGAGAAATTATTACAGAACGGGGAATCGATGTCACTCCTTTGAAAAGTCTAATTAAAAAACATGTCAAGGAAGACAAGTTACGAAAATCAGATATTGATTTTGGTATGGTTACCGTATCTTTCACCGACTGGAAAGCCATGGAATTATTTGTAAAGGATATTCCTAAAGGTCAGGTTGTTGATTATCTTTTTGCCAGTGCTAATTTTCCTTTATTCCAATCTGCAAAAATTGAAGATAAAATCTATATGGATGGAGGAGTTTACGATAGCTTGCCTATAGGAATGTTGCTTGAAAAAGGTTACAAATCATTTATAACCATTCGGGTTGGTGGAATGGGAAGGAAAAGAAAGGTCAATTTGGATGATTGTCATATTATCAATATTGAAGCAAAGGAACCTCTAGCCGGTCCTCTGGATTTTAGTGAAAAAAAAGCAAGAGAGGGTTTAAAATTAGGCTATTTTGATGCCTATCGAGTCATGAAAAATTTATCCGGTCAATTATATTATATCAAACTTGAACATCAGGAAGACTATTTTGTTGATTATTTCAGCCATCTTGATCCCAATATCATAGTAAAAGTTGCCCAGACCCTTAATTTAAAAGAAGATATTCCTCACCGCCGGCTACTTTTTGAAAAGGTTTTACCAAAATTGGTAGAGATATTGAAGTTACCGGAAGATTGCAGCTATCAGGATATCGCCCTGGCCCTGGCAGAGAAAATGGCGATGGAAATACAGGTAGAACGTTTTCAGTTTTATTCCTTTGCAGAATTAATTAACCAAATTATTGAGAAGTATAATCATTATAAAAATAGGGGCTCTAAAAAAGAGAATAGGCTGATTTCTCACTTTGGGTTTCTTTCTTTATTCACAGGAGATCATGTCTTAAAAAAGTTAGTGCAGGATTTATTGGATGAAAAACTGATTAGATTATTAAGAGATGAACAGGAACCAGAGAAAAAATAAGGGAAATAATCATATGGTTTAAATCAAGGATTTCGTAAAGATTACAAGCCCTACCAGTTCCCGAGGCTGTTATATTGTGGTAACTAAATTTTGGAGAGTATTATGGATTTGCCGAAAATATATATCGGGACATCTGGATGGCACTATAGCCATTGGATAGGTCCTTTTTACCCTGAAAATATGGGAAAAAAAGAAATGTTAGATTACTATATTCAATATTTTTCCACAGTAGAAATTAATCATTCTTTTTATCGCTTACCAGATGGAAAAATTTTTCAAAAGTGGGCTGATCATGTTCCGACTGATTTTATTTTTTCGATTAAAACCAGTAGATATATCACCCATATGAAAAAATTAGGAAATGCTTCGGAAGCATTAAATCGTTTTATGAAAGGTATAAAACCACTGTCAATTCACCTAGGCCCTATTTTGTTTCAATTACCACCTCGCTGGAGGTGTAATATAGAAAGACTGGAATCATTTTTAGAGATACTTTCCCCGAAAAGACACTATGTCTTTGAATTTCGAGACCCAAGCTGGTGGAATGATTCTGTCTATGATTTATTAAAACTCAAACGAACGGCTTTCTGCATTTTTGATCTAGCAGGAGTTTTGTCGCCGGTCATTTCAACAACTGATTTTATATATATACGATTACATGGCCCGAATGATGCTTATCATGGTTCATATTCTGCAGAATCTTTAAAAAAGTGGGCTGAAAAGATTGAACAATGGAACAAACAACAAAAAGCTGTTTACTGTTATTTTGATAACGATCAGGCAGGTTTTGCAATAAAAAACGCCTTGAGATTGAAAAAAATGTTCAGTAAATCTTGATAAAATGAATTTTAGTGCATAATCCAGGTATTAACTCATTTTTTGACGTAAATTGGAAAAATAAAAAAATACTAATGGATAATCTAATTTAATAGTTTGAAAGGGGTAAGGAAAATGCATTTCAAATCTTTATCTCAACAAATTGGAGACAGATTAAGAACAATCCCTTCAATGTGGAACTCGCAATCAGCGGTATTAACACTTTCCCGTGAATGTTATCCCATGTGGCAACAGAGTGAATGGTTGGATTTTTATTTTAGCTATCTATGTGAAAAACACTTACCTCATGTTATTCCAATGAATGAAAAGGTTTGTGGGACTACCTTTTTTAACGGGATTCAGGACTTTTCGCCTGATTTTATGGCTAAAGCATCAAAAACAATTAAGACATCCAGGGGAATCATTAGAGAATTAAATACGTCTACCGAGGAATTTAGTCTTGCTTTTAATAATTATCAGCATTGGCGTCAAATAGAATGGATAGAAACCTATTTTAATTATTTGTGTGAACGAAAACTTTCCGGTCTATTGCAGATTCCCGGTCCTGTTTATCATCAGATATCTTTTAGCGCATTATTTGAAATTCCCTGGATCTTCAAAGTATATATTGAAAATATTGGTAATCAAAGAATAATTTTAGCAGATGCTGATTTAATTACTCAAGGAATGTCAGATTTTCGACAGATTGGAATTATCATTGCAGCCGGGATTGTTGAATACTATGGAAATAAAGATTTAGAAAGCATTAATAAAATAAAAAAAGCTCAGAAAAAAGGAGTTATGAAAAAAGAATTACGGCAACATTCAATTTTCAATTTAAAAAATATCAATTTTATTTCATTTTCTTTTGATTCAATTGAAAAATGTGAAACATTTCAGCCGGGAGGAATGAGTATTAAAGAGAAGTCGAGAGAAAAGATTCTCTTAAATATCCCTGATATTCAAGATAAATATCAGTTTTCTCTTCATTTTCCTGAACAGAAGAATTAAGATGATGAACTTACGATAAAATTGTTGGCAATATCGTGGGGCATAGCAGGGAAATTGGAATGAGTAAAAGGGGAAGTATTTTTTTATTTACCGGGAATTCATAAAGTATTATTATTATACTCTTCTTGGATTTATTGAACCACAAAACCCACCTTCTTTGAGGATGGTAATGGTTAAATAAATTGGTTTTACAATTAAAGAGAAAGATGAACTAACTGAAATATTTATTACCTGAAAATCCTAAATAGAGGCAATATTGCTTATCGTATCAGAATTTTAATGAATTCGATACGATAAGTTAATAGTATCTTACATAAGGCTCAAATAGATGCTAAGTTAGATGTTAAGCTAGAGCATATCATTCCAATCATTTTGGTAACTTAAGCAAAAAAGTATCTCAGGGGTCATCAAGGGGGAAGAATTCCCCTTGAATATCCCGGAAAGAATTGTTACAAAGACAGACAAGAGATCAAGAGAAGAAGAGCATAGAAAAAAACTGACTAATAAAAAGTTAAGCCTCTTTTAGAGGTTTCTTAAAACCATCCGCTATGCGGGTGCGGTATTTACTCATCCTGGTGTTATTGAGTGTAAAGGGGGAAATTGATTAGATTGCTTGCTAATTAAATTCCATTTTGGTATAGTAAAAGCAACTGTTAACAGGGAGGAAAACGATGAAAGTAATTGGCATTGTTGGTTTTAAAAAAAGTGGGAAAACAACACTGGCAATTGCAATTGCCGAATTATTGAAAAAAAGGAACAATCGTGTTGCCGTAATAAAGCATTCCAGTAAACCTGTTGATCACGGCGATACTGATACCGCTAAATTATTAAAAGTAATACCACAGGTAGCCATCATCACTCCAGAACATTCAGAAATTATTTTAGAAGGCCACCTCGATTTAAAGCAAATCATTACTTATTTTTCTGCTGACATTTTAATTGTTGAAGGCTTTAAAAGTTTAAAATATTTCCCCAAAATTGTCTGCCTCAGAAAGGAAGCTGAAAAAAAAGAACTTTCTGATGGACTGGCACTTTTTACAGCAGGAATGGATGTTTCCTTAAAAGAGAAAAAGGTCATTGATTATTTAATTGGAGATGTAAAAGATGTAGAGAAAATGGCTGAACAGATTGAAAAAAGAGGATTTATACTTCCGGATATTAATTGTGGTCAATGTGGTTATCAAAATTGTTATGCATTAGCCATAGCTATTGTAGGAGGGAATGAATCAGAGCGACAATGTATCTATTTTCAAAATAATATTTCCATTCATGTCAACGGAAAAAGAGTATTTCTTAATCCTTTTATGTCAAGATTATATCAAAATATGATTCATGGAATGCTGTCTCCTCTAAAAGACATTGATTCTCTTGAGAATGTACAAATTGAAATAAAATTACTTTCTATCGAATCTAAAGAAAATATCAGTTAGATTTTGCCCAGTACATTTTAATTATTGGAAAGGTGAAGGATATTAATGATACAAAAAAATATAAGTCATAATTATCATCTATATGAAACAGTTATAATAGGAGGTGGTCCTGCTGGATTGACTGCAGGTATCTATCTCAGCCGTTCACGGATTAATGCATTATTATTAGAACAAGCTCTCCCGGGGGGACAGGCAAATCTGACTGAAATGATTGAAAATTATCCTGGTTTTCCGGAAGGTATTTTAGGACCCGATCTAATGCAAAAATTTGAGAAACAGGCTAGACGATTTGGATTGGAAATAAAAAATGCTATAGTATCTGAAATATCTCCTGTAGACCAGAGGGAAGAAAGACAATTTCAAATTAAGACTAATACAGATTTTTTTTATAGTAAATCAATCATTATTGCCTCCGGTGCTCAGGCTAGTCAATTGGGAGTTCCGGGAGAAAATAAATTTAGAGGAAGAGGGGTTTCTTACTGTGCCACCTGTGATGGTGCTTTTTTTCGCGGAAAAGATGTTGTTGTGGTAGGAGGAGGGGACTCCGCTATTGAAGAAGCTTTGTTTTTGACAAAATTTGCCGACAAGGTTCATGTTGTTCACCGCCGGGATAAATTAAGGGCTGCCAAAATACTTCAGGAACGTGCTTTTTCAAATCCAAAAATCAATTTTATCTGGGATTCTATTGTGAGAGAAATTAAGGGAAATAAACAGGTAGAAGGTGTAAAATTAAAGGATGTAAAATCCGAAAAGGAAACTTTTTTCCCTTGCCAGGGTGTTTTCATTTTTACCGGTTATACTCCGACTTATCCTTCCCTGGGACCTTTTCGGGATCAAATGATTAATGAGCATGGTTATATTTTAACGGATGAAAATATGATGACACAGGTAGAAGGAATTCTTGCCTGTGGCGATGTCCGGGCTAAGATACTTCGCCAGGTTGTGACTGCCTGTGGTGAAGGTGCAAACGCTGCCTTTTTTGTCGAAAAGTATCTGGAATCATTGAATGCAAAAAGAGCATAAAGAAGGAAATGAAAATTCTATCATATACAAAATACAAAGGATAAAAAAATGAGTTTGAACCTTGGTATATCCACCATGGTTTACTACCATGAAAACATTGAAAAATTATTACCTTATCTGGCTGAATGGCAGATTAAGCTTATCGAAATCAAGCCCCACATTGGTCATTTTGAATATCAGGATATCAATATGATTGATCAACTAAAAAAACAACTAGATCATTTGAATATTTTAGTCAAAGCTATACATATGCCTATAAATGGAGTTGATATCTCACACCCGCAAGAGTACGATAGAGTCAGATCAATCAGGGAAATAGAAAAAACAATTATGGTAGCCTTGAGGTTAGGGGCAAAGCTAATTGTTATTCATCCCGGAGGAAGTTGCAGTAGCCCTGATGACAGAGAAAAGAGGATGTATCACTGTGTCAACAGTTTAACGGAAATTTTGGAATTTTGCCAACCCTGGAATATCAAGTTAGCTATTGAAAATACACTTCCCGGTAGATTGGGTGACCGGTGGGAAGAAATTAAACAGATCATAGAAAGAATTCCTTCAGAAGATCTAGGAATATGTTTTGATAGCGGCCATTATTTTCTTAATCAAAAGCATGATGAGAGAGGAGGGCTGAATTTAGATAAAGAACCGATCAACTGGCAGAAATATCTGTTGCATATGCATATTCATGATAATGACGGCAAGGAGGATTTACACCTGTTGCCCGGGGGAGGATGTTTTCCATGGGTTTCTTTGATATCTTATCTCAAAGAAATACAATATCAAGGAGCCTTGATCATTGAACTGAAAGAGCAGTTACAATTACCACAGTATCTTGATAAGATAAAAGATACTTTTGACCAACTTGAAGCTTTTGCCAAGAGGTAGAATATATTTATAGAAAAGCCACTGTAACAAAATAAATTCTTTTCTAAATATTAAGGTTTAAACAAGATAGCATATGGAATTATAAAATTCATTTTATAAAGAAAGTTTTTGTGTTTACTGCCTTAACTAACTTTTGCTATAATTAATATTCTTTGATAGAATAATTTAGATAATTTAAATTTTCAAGGAGGAAAGAGTGTGACTAAAAATGATGTTGACAAGGTAAGAACGTTTGCAATTGTTGGGCATGGTGATTCTGGTAAAACCTCCCTGACCGAAGCAATGCTTTATGATTCAAATATGATAACCAGGTTGGGAAAAATTGAACAGGGGAATACTGTTTCTGACTATGATCCCAAAGAAATCAAGAAGGGTATAACGATCAATTCTTCTTTAGCTTATCTGGACTGGAAAGACTCAACGTTTAATATTCTCGATACGCCTGGATATCTTGATTTTATCATTGATACCAAATCAAGTTTGCAGGTGGTAGACAGTGCGTTAATTGTGGTCTGTGGTGTATCGGGTGTGGAGGTTCAAACTGAGAAAGTATGGGAATATGCCGAGGAGTTTAACCTTCCCAGGCTTTTCTTTATTAATAAAATGGATCGGGAAAGGGCTGATTTTGAACGGACTAGTCAGATGATTAAAGAAAACTTCGGACAAAACGCTGTTCCATTTCAGTTACCGATAGGTTCTGAAGAATCCTTTAAAGGAGTTATTGACTTGTTAAAGATGAAAGCATATTATTTTAAATCAGATCCAGAGAGCAAGAACCAGGTTGAAGAAAAAGAAATACCCGATGAATTAAAAGAAAAAACAAATGAATTGCGTCAAAAAATGATTGAGGCAGTTGCGGAGTTTAATGACGAAATTTTGATGAAATATCTTGAAGGGGAGGAGCTGACCCAGGAAGAAATCCTTTCCTGTCTGAAAGGCGGAATGATAGAGAAAAAGGTTTTTCCGGTATTGTGCGGTTCGGCGACCAAGAATATCGGAATTGAATTGCTTCTTGATTTTATAAAAAATTATTGTCCAAGTCCGGTTGATTTACCTGATCTTGTAGTGAAAGATTTAAAAGAACAGAAAGAGATAAAGATTAAACGTTCAGTAAGTGATTCACCTTTTTCTGCCCTGGTATTTAAGACTGTTGCAGATCCCTATGTAGGGAATTTAACCTATTTTAGGGTTTACTCCGGAGAGTTAAATTCAGATTCTCACACCTATAATGCCTCTCATGACATTGAGAATAAGGTTGCTAAAATATATCGGATGCAGGGAAAAGAACAGAGCCCTGTTTCCAAAGTAATAGCCGGAGGGATTGGAGCTATTGCTAAACTGAAAAAAACAAATACAGGGGACACGCTATGCGACATAGAACATCCCATTGAATTTAAGAAGATTGAATACCCTGAACCCATTATGAAATTGGCAATATCTCCGAAAAGCAAAGGAGATGAGGATAAGCTTAGTATAGCAATTAACCGTATTGTAGAAGAGGAACCAACGATTCACGTCTATCGGGATGAAGATACTGGAGAGACTATTATTGCCGGTATGGGAGAATCCCATCTGGATGTAGTCATCGAGACAATGGAGACAAAATTTGGTGTAGAAATAGAGAAGAATACCCCAAAGGTCGGTTACAAAGAAACAATCCGTAAGAAAGTACAGGCAGAAGGAAAGTATAAAAAGCAGTCCGGAGGTCGCGGGCAATACGGGCATTGTTTTGTAGAGTTTGAACCCCTGGAGCGAGGCAGTGGCTTTGAGTTTGTAGATAAGATTGTGGGTGGTGTGATACCAAAACAGTATCGTCCCGCTGTTGAGAAAGGGATTATTGAAGCTATGAAAAAAGGTGTAATTGCTGAATATCCAACAGTAGACATCAAGGCAACATTGTATGATGGAAGTTACCACACTGTTGATTCATCTGAAATGGCCTTTAAGGTTGCCGGTTCCCTGGCATTTAAGAAAGGGGTTACCCAGGCTAATCCCATTCTTTTGGAACCGATTTATGAGCTTGCAGTTACCATTCCGAAGGATTATATGGGAGATATTATCGGAGATCTTAATAGCAAACGGGGAAAGATTATGGGTATGGATGAATCAGAAAAAGGTAAACAGGTAATTCGGGCACAAGTAGCCCAGGCAGAAATATTCAGATATTCAATTGATTTACGATCCATTACCCAGGGTAGAGGTACTTTCACCATGAAATTTTCTCATTTCGAGGAAGTTCCACCCCAGATTGCCCAGGAAATTATTGATAAAGCTAAAAAAGAAAATGAATCAGAGTCATAATCAGATTGAATGTTGAAAAAAATGGCTATATATGCAAATTTTTTATAAAAAGGTCTTGTTTTAAAATGGTCTAGTTACTATAATATAAGAAAATATATACTGTTTTATAAGGGAGGTGGAATGTATGGGTCTGTTTGGAGATTTAGCATGGTACTGGATTGCTGCCATTATTGCGGCTATTGTAGGAGTTATTTGGTGGCTAGGGGAAGATTGATAAAATCAGACTTATAAAAAATTATATTATAGCAGCATTAGTATTATTCTTTAGCATTAAAGGTTTGATATTAAAATAGGTGCAGGAACATTAATTATTACGATGATGACCTGCACTTATTCATTCATTGCTGTTTTTATAGTTTATTGAACCATAAAAAACCACCTTATTGCTTATCGTATCAGAATTTTAATGAATTCGATACGATAAGCTAGATAAGCTAATAGCTTCTTAGATAAGGCCCAAGTAGATGCTAAGTTGGGTTTTAAGCTAGAGCATATCATTCCAATCATTTTCATAACTTAAGCAAAAAAGTATCTCATGGGTTCTCAAGGGGTTTCTTAAAGCCAACCGCTATGCGAGTGCGGTATTTACTATTGGTATTGGCTTTAATCAAGAGGAATGACTTTCATGTTTGTTGATTGACTTTTTAAAATACATTCATTATAATAATAAAAGTTTTGAAAAAAGAATAAAATAAAGATCAGGAAAATGATTGAGATGCAAGAAAACAGCGAATCAGCAGCCGGTGGAAGCTGATATATCATCTCAAAAAACTCACCTGCAAAGTACCTGAGTAAAATTGACTTATTGATTAGGTTCAATAAGTAATTCAGGGCGTTTTCAAGCGTTAATTGAATGAAGGGTAGATGGGGCTGTAGCTCAGTCGGGAGAGTGCCTCCTTGGCGTGGAGGAGGTCGCGGGTTCGATTCCCGCCAGCTCCACCATTATATATCTACTGAAAAAGGGTGGTACCACGGGAAATCTCGTCCCTTGTAATAAATTATTAAGGTTACAGGTGGCGGATTTTTCTATTTTTAGGAGAGTGAATTGCAAGATGAAAGAAATATACAACTTTAAAGAAGTGGAAAGCAAGTGGCAGAAATATTGGTATAGCCGAAAATATTTTGAAAGTAAGGTAGATCAGAATAAAAAAGAATATTATGTATTGGAGATGTTTCCCTATCCTTCCGGTGAACCACATATGGGTCATGTGAAAAATTATGTTATCGGTGACGTTGTAGCACGTTACAAACATAGCCGTGGATTTAATATTTTACATCCCATGGGCTGGGATTCCTTTGGTCTTCCTGCTGAGAATGCTGCCATCAAGAATCAGATACATCCTGCCATATGGACCAAGAATAATATACAGAAAATGAAGAATACCCTTCAAGCGATGGGAATAACCTATGACTGGAATAGGGAACTTTCAACATGCAGCCCTGAATATTATAAATGGACCCAGTGGATATTTCTTCAGCTTTATAAAAACGGTCTGGCATATAAGAAGAAAGCTGTAGTCAATTGGTGTCCTTCCTGTGCAACCGTCCTGGCTAATGAACAAGTCGTGAATGGTGGCTGTGAGAGATGTGGAGCAGAAGTCACTAAAAAAGAATTATCACAGTGGTTTTTTAAGATTACCGATTATGCGCAACAGCTCTTGGATGATATGTCTATCCTTGAGGAATGGCCTGAACGTGTCTTGACCATGCAGAAAAATTGGATAGGTCGAAGTGAAGGAACAAAAGTAAAATTCAATATTCTGGGCAGTACTGAAACGATGCCGGTTTTTACTACCCGACCGGATACCCTTTTTGGAGTGACTTTTTTTGTCCTTTCTCCGGAGCATCCCATAGTTGACCGGTTAATCAAAGAGACAACCTACGAAAAGAAGGTTAGACAATTCAAAGAAGAAATTGCCAAGGAGAATATATCTGAAAAAGATCTGGCAACCACCGAAAAGAAGGGTTGCTTTATCGGTCAATATGCCATTAATCCGTTGAATCAGGAAAAAGTTCCCATTTGGGTTGCCAATTATGTATTAATGGAATACGGGACGGGGATGGTTATGGCAGTACCGGCACATGATCAGCGGGATTTAGAGTTTGCCAGGAAATATAATCTTCCGATTAGAGTAGTTATTCAGCCGAAAGACAACAAGCTTTTCGAAGAAACACTTCAGGAAGCTTATACAGAAGAAGGAACAATGGTCAATTCCGGTCAATTTAACGGACTTCCCAGCTTAAAAGCAAAAAAATTGATAACTGATTTTTTAGAAGAAAAGGGATTAGGCAAAAAAGAGATTAATTACCGTTTGAGAGATTGGCTGATTTCCAGACAGCGTTACTGGGGAGCACCGATTCCAATTCTATATTGTTCACAATGTGGAATTGTCCCGGTACCGGAAAAAGATCTTCCAGTCTATTTGCCAGAGGATGTTGATTTCAAACCCACTGGTTTATCACCTTTATTATCAAGTGAAAAATTCTTATATACAACATGCCCTCAGTGTGGTAGAAAAGCGAAAAGAGAAACAGATACCATGGATACCTTTGTTTGTTCGTCCTGGTATTACCTACGTTTTTGTTCTCCCCATACGGAAAACAAGATTTTTGATGAAGAGGAGTTGCATTACTGGATGCCGGTGGATCAGTATATTGGAGGGGTAGAACATGCTATATTACACCTCCTGTATTCACGATTTTTTGTTAAAGCCCTTCATGATCTGGGATATCTCCATTTTAAAGAACCTTTTAAGCGTCTTTTTACCCAGGGGATGGTTTGTAAAGATGGTGCCGCTATGTCGAAATCTAAAGGGAATGTGGTTACACCGGGGGATATATTCAGTAAATATGGAATTGATGCAACTAGAGTGATGATACTTTTTGCCAGCCCTCCAGAAGTTGACATGGAATGGAGCGATAAAGGGATTGAAGGTGCATCTCGTTTTTTGAATCGCGTTTGGCGGCTTATTCATCAATACTATAGTTTATTTCAGGAAAATGAGCAGGTTTATATTCCGGATGATTCTATAAATAATGATATTAAGGCACTGGAAAGAAAAACACATCAAACTATAAAAAAGGTGACTGAAGATATCGAAGAAAGGTTTCATTTCAATACGGCAATCAGTGCCATTATGGAACTGGTAAATGATTTGTATGGTTTTGATATAAAAAAATCTCAGATGAATCTTAAGCATAAATTGGTTCTTAAAAATGCAATAAAGACAAGCATCAAATTACTCAATCCTATTGCACCCCATTTTTGTGAAGAACTTTGGCATAAAATCGGGTATAAAAAGAGTTTGTACTTAGAACCATGGCCGGAATATGATCAGGAGGCACTAAAAGAGAAAGTAATCCTTATTGTAGTGCAAATTAACGGAAAGTTGCGTGACAAGATACTGGTTCCATCAAATATTACAGAAGAAGATATCAAGAAAAAAATATTTGAATTACCTAAAGTCACAAAATGGATTAATGGTAAAAAAATTGATAAGATTATAATTGTAACCGGTAAATTAATAAATATAGTAGTACATTGATTACTATTTAATATAAATATTTTGTTAAGGGAGGAATTTATATGGCATCCTTTGGTGATTTGAACTCTTTTGTGGGAATAGGCCGATTAACAAGAGATCCTGAATTAAGGTACACACCTTCCGGAAAGGCTGTTTGTAAATTTGGTCTGGCTATTAATCGGAATTATAGAAATCAAGAAGGAAACAATGTAGAGGATACACTATTTATCAATGTATCCGCTTGGGGAAGACAGGCTGAACATTGTTCTCAATTTCTTAAAAAGGGAAGAAGAGTTGCAGTAAATGGCGAGTTAAAATCCAATAACTGGCAGGATAGAGAAGGGAACAAGAGAGTAACCTATGAAATCAATGCCCGGAGTGTTCAATTCTTAGACTATTTAAAGGACATGGATAATGTTCCGGAAGATGAATATCGTAAAAGTAGTCAAGTTCAGGATGATTCTTCTGCCGAGGAAAATGCGGAAGAAGAAAATAATCACATTGGTGAAGATAGCAACGAAGAGGATATCCCCTTTTAACTTATAATTGATTTTTATCAATATAGATATTGATATTACTTCATTATTATAGTAGAAATAGGTATGTATTTTTTAGATATAATATTCTATACTTTTATGATAGCTTTTTATAGACAAAGAAAAAAAGAGATGTTATAATAAAGCTTGTCGGTTTGGGAGTACAATTTGGGCGGGTAGCTCAGTTGGGAGAGCACTGGCTTTACAAGCCAGGGGTCACAGGTTCAAGCCCTGTTCCGCCTACCATTATTTTTAATATGGGGTCGTAGTGCAGCTCGGTTTAACACGCCTGCCTGTCACGCAGGAGATCGCGGGTTCAAATCCCGTCGACCCCGCCATTGAAAATAATATCTATAATAAATATTATTTGCCGAGATAGCTCAGTCGGTAGAGCAGTGGACTGAAAATCCACGTGTCCCCAGTTCAACTCTGGGTCTCGGCACCACCAGTTTGACTTTTGCGGAAATAGCTCAGTGGTAGAGCATCGCCTTGCCAAGGCGAGGGTCGCGGGTTCAAATCCCGTTTTCCGCTCCACATTTTTGTTTATAATTGAGGCGGCATAGCCAAGCGGGAAGGCAGAGGATTGCAAATCCTTCATCCTCGGTTCAAATCCGAGTGCCGCCTCCATTTACAAAATAAAATAAGACATGTGGGCGGTTAGTTCAGTGGAAGAATGCTTCCTTGACGCGGAAGAGGTCACTGGTTCAATCCCAGTACCGCCCACCATTTTGTTTTAATAACATTGGAAAGGAAGATTTCTTAAAGAACGTTCATGTGTATAGGTTAAAAAATCTCATGTCAGGTAACGTGAGTTTTTTTATTTTGGGAGGTAGTTGATGGAAAACATAAATATCATTTTATGGGATGACCAAAAGATGAAAATTGATTCAGAATCAACAATGTATGATGTGATTAAGCAGAGCGATCCTCAATTAGCTAAAAAAGCATTGGCGGTCAAAGTGAAAGACTCGAAAAAAGATCTTTATGATAAACCTGAAGAAGGGGATAAAATTGAAGTTATTACTTTTGATTCCAGGGAAGGGAAGGAAATATTTTTTCATAGCTCATCACATGTTATGGCTCAAGCTGTTCAGGAATTATTCCCTGGCACAAAATTAGCTATTGGTCCTGCTATAGATGATGGTTTCTATTATGATTTTGATACAGAACATACTTTTACTCCCGAAGATTTTATAGCAATTGAAAAAAAGATGAAGGAAGTTGTAAGGAAAGATCTTCCTTTTCGAAAAAAGACATTAAAAAAAGAAGAAGCAGTGAATTTATTCAAGCAAAGGGGCGAAACTTACAAGTTAGAATTATTACAGGAGATTCCTGATGATGAAATAAATATCTATCAACAAGGTGATTTTATTGATTTATGCCGTGGTCCTCATATTCCTTCAACCAGAAAGATTAAGGCTTTTAAGTTGCTAAGTGTGGCAGGGGCTTACTGGCGGGGTAATGAAAAAAATAGAATGTTACAAAGAATATATGGAATTTCTTTCGATTCAACGGAAAAATTAGAGCATTATTTAAAAATGTTAGAAGAGGCCAAAAGAAGGGATCATCGGAAAATCGGTAAGGATCTAGATTTATACAGTTTTCATGAAGAAGGGATCGGATTCCCGTTTTTTCATCCAAAAGGAATGATTATTCGAAATTTACTGGAATATTTCTGGCGGGAAGAACATCATAAACAGGGATATCAGGAAGTCAAAACTCCGATTATCTTGAACAAGTCTTTATGGGTTCAGTCAGGTCATTGGGATCACTATAAGGAAAATATGTATTTTACTAAAATAGATGATCAGGATTTTGCCGTTAAACCAATGAATTGTCCCGGTGGTATTTTGGTCTATAAAAATAGATTGCACAGTTATAAGGAATTCCCATTGAGAATAGCTGAACTGGGATTAGTTCATCGACATGAACTTTCTGGAGTTCTACACGGTTTATTTCGGGTTCGTTCATTTACCCAGGATGATGCTCATATTTATATGAGGCCATCCCAGATTAAAGAAGAGGTGCAAAATCTTATAGACTTTGAAGGTTTTTTCTATCGGACATTCGGGTTTGATTACCATATTGAACTGAGCACCAAACCCGAAAATGCCATGGGATCAGAAGCGGTCTGGGACAAGGCGACAAACAGTTTAAGAGATGCATTGAACGATAAGGGATTGGATTATAAGGTTAATGAAGGAGATGGAGCTTTTTATGGTCCGAAAATCGATTTCCATTTAAAAGATTGTTTGGGAAGAAGTTGGCAATGTGGCACCATTCAACTGGATTTTCTTATGCCTGATTTATTTGATCTATATTATATTAATCCAAATGGTGAAAAGAAACGACCAGTTATGTTACATCGGACAATCCTGGGAAGCCTGGAACGTTTTATTGGAATTTTGATTGAACAATTTGCAGGGTCTTTACCAATCTGGATTGCCCCGATTCAAGTCCGTTTACTCCCCATAGCAGATCGTCATATTTCCTATGGTAAAAAATTAGAAAAATTACTATCAGAATGTAATATAAGAGTAGAGCTTGATGAAAATAATGAAAAAATTGGTGCAAAGATAAGAAATGCAGAGATGCAAAAAATTCCCTACATGTTGATCTTTGGTGATAAAGAAGTCAGTGAAGATTCAGTAAATGTCAGAAAACAGGGAAAAGGAGACATGGGTTCTTCAACAATTACCCAATTTATTAGTCAACTCGATCGGGAAATTCGCGAGAAATCATTGCCTTGATCTTGTATAAAGATAGCAAATCATTTTTATACACATTATTTTTAATCTATAAGGTATTAATAGGTTTGTGTAAAAATTACTGGGGTATTTGAAAACTTGCTCTTTAACCTAAAAAAGGTGTAGACATACCTTACAATACTCTCAAAGAATCTTTTTAAAAAAGAACCTGGTTGACTAAAAAAATACAATATGCTATAGTCTTTTAGCAGGGATTTAATTATAAAGTTTTAGATATAAAGAATCGAGATATAAAAGGAGGAATTTGAAATAAAGTCACAATCCACATTTCGCGTAAATCGTGAAATCAAAGCTAAGAAAATACGTCTAATCAACTTTGACGGAGAACAACTTGGCTTGGTCGATCGAGAAATAGGATTAGAAGAAGCACAAAAAAATAACCTTGACCTGGTAGAAGTATCCCCTGAAGCAAATCCCCCAGTTTGTCGTATTATGGATTATGGAAAACATCGTTATACTACGGAAAAAAGGGTGAAACAGGGTAAAAGGAAACAAAAAACCACCAGTCTAAAGGAAATAAAAATGAGGCCTAATATTGGAGAGCATGATTATGGGTTTAAAACAAAAAATATTCAAAAATTTCTACAGGACGGGAATCGTGTTAAGGTTACTGTGATGTTTAGAGGCAGGGAAATGAAGTTTGTTGATATGGGTCGCGAACTATTAGATCGGGTGATATCAGAGACAAATGAAATCTCTAAAATTGAGAAGATGCCGAAATTAGAAGGAAGAAATATGACTTTAATTCTTATTTCTAATAAAAATACTTAATAATTGTTGATATTATCTTTAACGGAGGATTAGTAGATATGCCGAAAATGAAGACACATCGTGGTGCAGCAAAGCGTTTTAAACTAACAGGAACTGGAAAAATAAAACGTTCTAAAGCTTATAAAAGTCATATATTGACCAAAAAATCACCAAAGAGAAAAAGACAATTGGCCAAATTAACCCTGGTCGATAAAAGTGATAGTAAAAGAATCAAACGTTTATTGCCCTATGAATAGACTATAATAAGGTTCATAAAGGTTGAGAATAATACAAACAACTGAAAATAGAACGAATTAAGAGATTGAATGAGGAGAAAGAGTTATGCCAAGAGTCAGTAATAGTGTTGCCTCGAGAAATAGAAGAAAAAAAATATTGAAATCTGCTAAAGGATATTGGGGAGGAAAGAGTAAGTTACTTCGAAGTGCAAAAGACACAGTAAGAAAATCCTTATCTTATGCTTATCGTGACCGAAAGGTAAGGAAAAGAGACTTTCGAAAACTTTGGATTACCCGTATTGGAATTGCAGCTAAAAAAGAAGGTTTTTCCTATAATCAGTTAATAAAAGGGCTGAAAGATGCCAATATTCAGATAAATCGAAAGATGTTAGCCGAAATAGCTGTTCATCATAACAAGGGTTTTGCTCAGCTTTTACAGATTGCTCTTTCGGAGAACAAATAAGCTTTTTACTTTAAACCTCAATTATATGGATCTATAATTTAATAATATTATAATACAAGAAATATGAAAAGACAGTAGATAAAGTCAATGATTTTTTTTCATTACTTATCAATGATTTTATCCAATTTCACTTTTAAACAGCCGGCTGAAAATAACAAAGTAGGTCTGGACGGGTTCTTTCCGTTAACAAAGAATTGAGTTTGGACTTATATTATGACAAGTCAAAAAGGGTGGTAACGCGGAGAAGTTTATAATTTTCGTCCCTTTAAAGGGGAAAATTATAAACTTCTTTTTTTATAAGGGGGTATTTCTTGAAAGAAAAAATAGAACACATGAAAGAAAAATTTAATCAACAAATTGCTTTAGTAAAAGATAGAGCTGAATTGGAAAAAATAAGGAATGAATATATAGGTCGAAAGGGGTATATTACCCAGATGTTAAAAGATATTGCTACATTTCCCGGAGAGAACAGGCCTAAAATCGGTCAACTGCTCAATCAGACCAAACAAGAGCTGCAGCATGTCATTGCAGAAAAAGAAAAAGATTTTTTGAAGCAAAAATTTGTAACAAAGTTACCTTTTGATCTAACCATTCCGGGTAAAAATTTTAAAATGGGAACAATTCACCCCATTGAATTGGTTTTACAGCAAACCGAAGAAATATTTCTTGGTATGGGATTTAGATTTGTTGACGGTCCGGAGATTGAACTGGACTATTATAATTTTGAAGGTTTAAACATTCCTAAAGACCATCCGGCCAGAGATGATCAGGATTCTTTTTACATTACATCGGAGGTTCTTTTAAGAACACAGACTTCTCCAATGCAGGTTAGAACAATGGAAAAGGAGCCCCCGCCTGTCAGGATTATTTCGACAGGAAAATGCTATCGCAGAGATTCAATTGATAGTACTCATACGCCTATGTTTCATCAGATAGAAGGTTTGGCCGTTGATAAAGATATTTCTCTAAGTGACCTCAAGGGGGTTATTACCGAATTTTGTCAACAGGTTTTTGGAAAAAATAGAAAAATTAGATTCAGGCCTGGTTATTTCCCATTTGTAGAACCCGGTGCTGAGGTTGATGTATCATGTGGCTTGTGCAAAGGTCATGGCTGTAAATCCTGTGGACATACCGGTTGGCTGGAGATTATGGGAGCAGGCATGGTACATCCTCATGTTTTGGAAATGGCAGGTTATAATACTGAAAAGTTAACCGGTTTTGCTTTTGGAATGGGAGTAGAAAGAATTGCCATGTTGAAATATGCTGTTAATGATATTCGCTTATTTTTTGAAAATGATTTACGTTTTTTAAATCAGTTTAAATAAATTGGTAAACTGATGAGGGGAGAAAAATGATATGCAGGTATCATATAATTTGTTAAAAGAATACATTGATATTGATTTATCACCCGTTGAACTGGCAGATCGACTATCAATGAATGGTATTGTTGCCGAACATACAAGAGGAATATTTGATGATGTAAAAGGGGTTGTAGTGGGAGCAATAAAAGAAATTAAAACTCATAGTCAAAAAGATAATCTGTTTATTTGCCGTATAGATATAAAGAATCAGGAATTGGAAGTTGTTTGTGGTGCGAAGAATATGAATGTTGGTGATTATGTACCCTTCGCTATGGAATCTGCTATATTGCCCGGATTGGGAAGAATTAAAGGAAAAAAGATTCAAGGTGTATTTTCCAAAGGGATGATTTGCTCAGCATCTGAGCTGGGATTGGAGAAAAGTAAATCACCTGGTATCTTGATTTTAGATAAGAGTTTTTCCTTAGGAGAAGAACTAAATACTCAAAAAGCCATCCGTGATGACATTATTTTTGATTTTGAGATATTTTCAAATCGCCCGGATTTAATGAGTATTATTGGTATTGCCCGGGAAATAGCTGCTTTTAGTGGAAAGTCATTGCGAATTCCAGAGATTAAGTTAGTAGAAACAGGTGAAAAGACCAGTGATAGGATGTCTGTACAGGTGAAAGATCAGGATCTGTGTCCTCGGTATGCCGGTAGAATTGTGCAGGGATTGCAGATAACTGAATCTCCTTTTTGGCTAAGATGGAAGCTATTTATATTGGGAATAAGACCAATTAATAATGTAGTAGATGTTACGAATTACGTTATGATGGAAACCGGACAACCGCTTCATGCCTTTGATTTAGACTATATCCATGGTCAGAAGATTATTATTCGCAGGGCTTACCCAGGTGAAAAATTCAATACTTTAGATAGTATTGAACGAAAATTAACAACTGAAAATCTGGTTATTGCCGATCAGGATAGGGCAATTGCGCTTGCCGGAGTTATGGGTGGTGAAAACTCAGAAATCAAAGAATGCACAAAAGATGTTTTCCTGGAATCAGCGTATTTCGACCCGGTTAATAACCGGAGAACCAGTAGTGATTTTTCTTTGAGAACAGATGCTTCAAATCGCTTTGAAAAAGGCATTGATCCTGATGGCCAAATTTATGCATTGAACCGGGCTGCTTCCTTAATTAACCAGCTAACATCCGGTAAAATTCTTACCGGGGTCATTGACCAGTGCAGTGAGAATCTAGGGGAAAGGAAGGCCATCCAATTACACTTTAATAAAGTAAAAAAAATCATGGGCACATCCGTAGCTAAGTCTGACTGTGAATCAAAAGAAAAAATTATTGAATTGTTAAAAAGGTTAGAATTTAAAATTACTGATTTGGATAGTCGCTCTCTAAAAGCAGTTCCTCCAAGTTTTAGGGGAGATGTCCAAAGAGATGTTGATATTATTGAAGAGATTGCCAAGATATTTGGTTATGAAAAGATTCCTACTACTTTATTTAAATCAACGGTTATTCAAAAAGGTAAAAGTGAGAGACAAAAAATGGTGGATAAGATCAAGAATATACTGGTAAGTTGTGGAATGCATCAAATCATTAACTATAGTATGATTACACCGACTTATTTTGATTGGATGAGATTACCTGATTCTCATCCATTACGTCAAACAATTCGGTTATTGAATCCTTTAATACAAGACCATACTATTATGCGAACTACTTTAATCCCGGGTATCCTTAAGGCCATTCAGTGGAATGCCAATCATAAAGTAGAGAAAATAAAATTATTTGAAATAGGTAAGATTTTTTTGCCGAAAGAAAAGAAACAGGGTAATCAGCTCCCTATAGAAAAGTTGATGCTTTCGGGAGCAGTAAGCAAAGCAGACAGAGGTAATATATGGGAAAAATCAGAGAAATGGGATCTATTTTATCTAAAAGGAATTTTAGAAGCTATTTTTGATAATCTAAGAATACAGAATGTTGATTATATAGAAAATACCTTTCCTGCCTTTGATATAGACAGAAATGGTTTAATCAAGGTAAATAATCGGGAAATAGGAATATTTGGAAAAATCCATCAAAGTATTATAG
>Ga0180433_10003888_pt1 | contig 21476 bp, 15 predicted proteins | sample SS_ome_8_FD_132980 | JGI IMG/M metagenome (GOLD analysis project Ga0180433, IMG submission 132980) | Hypersaline lake sediment archaeal communities from the Salton Sea, California, USA - SS_1_D_1 metaG | ecosystem: Environmental > Aquatic > Non-marine Saline and Alkaline > Hypersaline >... | reverse complement strand
GTTTTTACGTTCTATGGTTGAGAGCTATCTAAAGATAGTAAAAGAGCTTAAATAAAGCTGTCTTGTTTGTCTTTTTCACCAAAATATAATTTTAGCTTATTTCTAAGAGTTCTCATGGTTATGCCTAATGTCTGAGCTGTTTTCTTTCGATTGTTTTTTTCTTTTTTCAGTGTTGCAATAATCATCTTTTTTTCTACTTCATCAAGGCTTAACCCCAATAGAGAATGCATATCTTCTTTTTTATCAGCATTAAAAGAAGAATCAAGATAAATGTGCTCAGGATCTATGATTTCAGCAAAATCTAAAACAACCGTTCTTTCAATGATATTGGCAAGTTCTCTAACATTACCAGGCCAAGGATAATACAAAAGTCTATCTTCAGCTGCTGCCGATAGTTTTTTGAGTGGTTTATGATTATCTTTGCAAAATTTTTCTAAAAAGTGTTGAGCTAAGGGCAAAATATCTTCTTTTCTTTCTCTAAGAGGAGGAAGAAATACCGGCATTACATTTAAACGGTAGAAAAGATCTTCTCTAAAGATCTTTTTAGCTATTGCTTCTTTAATATCTCGATTGGATGTGGAGATAAATCTGATGTTTACTTTTACAGGTTTTGTAGCTCCTACTCTTTCGAATTCTTGTTCTTGTATAGCCCTTAAAAGTTTTGGCTGCAAAGAAAGAGGAATTTCTGTGATTTCATCCAGTAAAAGAGTTCCTCCATTTGCAACTTCAAAACGTCCTTCTTTTCTATTATTAGCACCTGTAAAAGCCCCTTTTTCATAACCAAAAAATTCAGATTCGATAAGGCTCTCTGGAATAGCAGCGCAGTTAACCCTAATAAAGGGACGCTTACATCTTTGAGATAAAGAGTGGATAGCTTGAGCTATTACTTCTTTTCCTGTTCCAGACTCTCCACAAATAAAGACAGAAGCTGTACTTTCAGCTATCTTTGGCAGTTGTTTTAAGATTTTTTTCATACTAAGAGAATGAGCTATTATTTCCTGATCGTACATTTCACTTCTTAGAAGATCATTTTCTCTCATAAGCCTTTTATGTTCATTTGCCTTGTCGATAACAGTTTCTATATTCTCTGGTGAAAAAGGCTTGATTAAGTAATGAAAAGCGCCTCTTTTCATAGCATCCACAGCATTTTCTATGCTGCCATAGGCTGTCATAATAATTACAAGCGCTTGGGGCTGGTTTTCTTTAACGAACCGAAGAACTTCTAATCCATTTTTCTTTGGCATTTTCATATCAGTAATGACGAGATCGAAATTTTCTTTTTCTAAGATTTCAATTGCCTTTTTTCCATTTTCAGCAGCTTTTATCTCGTAGTTTCTTCTCTTTAAAGTCTCTGTAAGAAAACTGCGTATGATCATTTCATCATCAACAATCAATATTTTTTGTATAGCCATAATCAAAACCTTTTATTTTTTGAGCGGCAAAGTAATAGTAAAAGTTGTCCCAACTTTTGGCTGAGAGCGAACATCAATATTGCCAAAATGAGCCTGTATTATCTTGTAGGTCTCAGAAAGCCCAAGACCATTGCCTCCATCTTTTGTTGTGAAAAATGGGGAAAAGATTTTCTCTAATTCATGAGGCTCAATTCCTTTTCCATTATCAGAAATAGTAATAATATATGAGTCGAGGCGCTTCATCAGCGCTATGGTAATAAATCCTTCATTTTCCTCTATTGCTTGAAAGGCATTGGAGATAAGATTTAAAAGAGCAGATCTAATCATTTGTTTGTCTATTGGCGCCTCGAATTTCTCTTGAGGAAGATGAAGCTCGATTTTAATATTTTCAGGACAGGCAGGGTCAACTTTGATAAATTTATAAACCTCTTTAATAAGAGCAACAAGATCATGCGGTTCAGGTTGTATTTCTATAGGGCGTGAAAAATGAAGAACATTACTTACAAGTCTTTCTAAAGCTTTTGTTCCCTCTATAATATGATGCGCCATTTCTCTAAGGTGAGGGGAATCTTGTAGGTCTCTAAAAAGCAGGGATGCGTATCCTCTGATGCCACCGAGTGGATTGCGTATCTCATGAGCTACTGATGCTGCCATTTCTCCTAGATCTTTCATGCGATCATTGCGAGAAGCTATCGTTTGTAGTCTTTGCAGCCTTGTAATATCTCGCAGCATGATAATTATGCCTTGATAAGCTTTAGGGCTATTAGAGACAAAGCTGGTGGAGATCTCGATTTCTTTATTATCTTGGCCATCAACAGCTAAAGTAATGTAGTTTGTTTTCTTGGAAAGACCAAAATTTAATGCTTCTCTAAGTGAAAATCCAAAAAAGTCGTCTTGGAAAAAACTCCAAAAGTTCGAAAAAAGTAACTTTTCTCCATCAACTTTCAAAAGCTTGGCTGCGGCATCATTGCACGTAGTCACAATACCTTCTTTATCTATAAAGATAATGCCTTGCGACATGTTTTTTAAAATGCTGTCTAAATAACTGGAGACCGTTTTAAGCTCTGTAAGCTTTTGTCTTAGCTGAGAATTTGTTTTTTCCAGCTCGGTATTTACTGATTGAAACCTCTGTTGTAGGCGAAAATAAGCCTCTTTTAGTTTGTTCGTTTCTTGTGAAAATAAAGCAAAAGCATGAGCTAAATGCTTCATGCCATCTTCTACACTTTTGCTTTTCATAGCGCTTTGAGCAGCTTCTCGAAGCTGCGTAAACAAAGAATCGCTCATATATTATTTACCTTAATCTTTTTATAAACAGCGACTTATAAATAAATGAATTTCTGTTTATTTTCTCTTTAATTCTGACTATAAGATATTGTATATAATTGTTAAAGACTTTAGCTAATGGCAAACATAAAATGAAAAAATACTTACTTTTGTGTCTTATTTTAATAGGTTGTTCTGGCATTGAAAAATCAGAAAATCAGCATCTTCGTATGAAAAACGCCAAAGGAGAATATATCTCTAGGCATAGCGAAAGCTACGTTTACACGATCGAAACGCCCAAAAAAAGAACAAGAGATTCATATCCTTGGGAAGTGGGAAAAGCTAAAGATCTTAGCAAAATTACCAAGGATTTTTTCAGATGCAAAGGCAGCGTTTTGAATCCTCCTTATCATGATAATGTAGTAGACAAAACACACTATGACTGTGAAGGACAAGAAAAGCATTCTTTACCTATTGTTCAAGGTAAAGAAGGCGTTTATCCTGTTTTGATTGAGATTTTAAATTATCTGCAAGTGAAGACACAAAAAAAAGTGGTGATTACATGCGGACATAGATGTCCTGCTCATAATACTTATGCTGACAGATCTAAAGCAAATAGAGTTTCCAAACATATGATTGGAGCAGAAGTAGATTTTTACGTTAGCGGCATGGAAAATAGCCCAGATAAGATCGTTGATCTTATCATGCAATTTTATATGGAAAATGCTCGTTATCATAACTTGATACATTATCAGAATTTTTCTCGCTTCGATGGCAAAACAAATGTTTCTACAAAGCCTTGGTATAATAAAGAGATTTTTATAAAGCTCTTTAAGAAAAATGAAGGTAGAGATTTTGATAATCGTCACCCTTATCCTTACGTAAGTATCCAAGTAAGATTTGATAGAGAACTAGATGAAAGAGTTGTCTACAGTTGGGAAAGAGCCAACGGGCTTCATTTGCGCTTTTAAGAAAATCCATATTTTGGCAATCTAATAGCTCAATTAATGCCGATGTGGCGGAATGGTAGACGCGGTAGATTCAAAATCTACTCCAGCTTGCTGGGTGCTGGTTCGAGTCCGGTCATCGGCATTTTTCTATTCAGCAGTCTCTGGAAATAGAGCAGCAGGTGCTTTTACTAGCATATGCCAGCTTCCATAAAAGCAAACAGCTGATCCTAAAAAGATCACCACGTATGGTCCAAAAAATTGAAATAAAATGCTTCCAAGGAAAGGAGCAACTAGTCCTCTTAAGCCTACGGAGAGTACGTTGACGCTTGAATAAAGAGAACTATTTTGCTTATGAGAGAAAATACTTCCAGAAAGATTCCAAATAAGCTTGCTTCCTGCTTGCGTAATACCATATAGAAGATAGGCGAAAAAGACCCAAATATGGCTATTTACTCCTAGTAAGGCAAAAAGACCAAAAGCTCCAAATCCTAGCCCTATATACGAGGTGAGTTTATTGATATCAAATTTGCCAAGTGCTTTTGCCCAAAAAGGAGCAAAAAGAACAAATCCCAGTCCCATACACATATATCTGGAGATAGTGATTTCCATATAAGAAAGAGTGATGACGTCAGAGAAGAAATAGATCAGAACAGGTAGCATCAGCATTATGCCGAAACCATTGGCCATAGAGCCAATTTGAAAATGTGCAAAGTCATTTCTTGCTTTGATAAGTTTTATACTATCTTTGAATGGCTGTTTCCAATCCACAAAAGAGTTAGTAGGCAAAGACACATACTTTTCTCCTCGTATGGGGATAGAAGCTTGTATAAGCACTCCTATGATGCCAAGAATCGTAGAGGCTACAAATATCACTTTCCAAGCAGAGGCATAACTGTCCAAAGCTGACCCTACAAAAAGAGCAATCAAGATACCTTCTATAAATCCAATGCTAGCACCCATAGAGAAGATCTTTTCTCTTTTTTTCTTAGAGATATTAAGTTTTAAAATTTCCATCCAAGCAGGAATAGAAGCTCTTGTAAAAAGCTGATAAAATGCACAAGCAAATATGAGATACCAAACGTTATCGAAAAAGAAAAAACAAAGAAAAGGAATTCTAGCTAAAAGACCAGCCACTAGAAAATTTGTTCTAAGCTGAGATCTGTTTTTAATTTTTGAGCTCCAATAAAATGAAAAAACAGAAACAGCAGGTTTCAGCGTAGTTAGAAGTGATATTTGAAATACCGTAGCCATGAGATCTTTTCTGAGAATAAATAGTAAAAGCCCACCGTAAAAGGCAATAAACGACTCATCCAAAAGAGCTCCACAAAGGATCGCCCATTTAGTTCGCTTGTAGTATTTGTTTGTCAGTGTAATCTCTTGCATATCCTTAAAAAAATGAAGTTTTATGCTAATAGCTGCATATTATCATTTTTAGCTTCTAATGGAAAAGAATAATCACTATTTAGGGTGTTATTTGCAGCTAAGAGAGTTCTTCGCAACCCCCTTATAACTAAGTTGATACATCCTTGAATAATGCAGTTTAAACTCAAGTCTTCTTCTCTTTAGTATTTTAAAAAGATCTTTTTAACTTACGATTATCTATGTCAGCTATAAGGTAATAGAATTTCACTTGTCTATGCTTATCAAATAAAATTCAAGTTTATTTTATTACATCTTATTTGTGTTTTGTTAGTTTTTTTATAATTTTTAATTAAAAAACAAAATGCATTGTTTTTATTTGCTATAATTGTTTATGATTATCGCTTTCATAAACAAAATAATTGGAAATGTGTTGTCGTGGCTGTTCGTGGAGATGTTCTGTTAATTGAGAACCCGCCTTTTAGAGTGAATTTACAACATATTCAAGCTGTTGATAACTCAAGGTCATTACTTGTAAAGATTCAAGAAGTTTCAGTAGCTGGATTTCTGTACATTAAATTCTTTTTTTCTGCTGTTTATCAATCTGTGAAATCCAATGTTCAATATATGCCAGCAAGTTTTAAGTATTGTGTTATTGATCCTGTCATGAATTCAAGAAGGCTTTCTAAAAATGAATTAATAGTATATTTGTGCATTTGGGCTATAGTTCATGTTATTGGCCTTGTTGTCATGTCAGTTATCTACTTTATTAAAGAGATGAAATCTCATATTCATAATTTAGTGGAATATGCTCATCGAGCAATAAATATTAACCATATTCAAATAAAAGAAGTTTCTATAGATGTATCTCATGTACCTGAAGAGATTCAGGTAGATAAACTATTACAGATGTTTGATCAGATTAATTTTACCCACCCAGATAGGCCAGGTTATATCTCTCAAGCAAGTCTTCGTGGAAGTACTCGCAATAATTTAGCGGATTTTGTTAGACGCATTCAACAAAGAGAAGCCTTTCTTGGAACGCCTCCTCGATTAGCTTATGCGCAACTTATGCGATTTTATGAACAAATTGAAAAAGCTGTTCGTTTTGCTATATATAAGGTAACTCATGACTATGATGAGTTTATGCAACAGCGTGAAAATATAGCTCCCAATGAAAATGAAGTAGATGATTATAGAACTTACAAAAATCTTTTAGAAAATAAAGCTATTCTAGCTAGAGACTTAACCATTGCAGGACGATATTGTGGGGCACGTTATATGGGTGAGGCAATGCAGGCATATTTTTCTGCGAAAGGAGAAGAAGCTATACAAGGAACTATGAAAGAGGTATTAGAAACGATTTTAGCTCGAAGAAGAAAAGAAATAGCTGAAACGCACATTGCAGTGCATTTAGGACAAAATACTCACGATTATTCTTCTTATATGGCCAGTTTAGGTAAACTGCTAGGTATTCCAGGAACAGAAAATGTGATAGAATATTTAGGCGGGCATATTTTCGATCGACACCAAATGCTTAGATATTTCTTTGCAGATTATACTCCTGATTGTATTAGAGACGCTGTTCAAACACAATACGTTTCATCTCAAAATTTTAGAGAAATGGTATTTGATTGGTTAAAAGAGCAAATAGGTACTTGGAAAGAAGAGGAATACCAACAGAAACTTGCTCAAGTTCAACAGCAGGCAAATGCGTGTTTGCAACAAGGATTTGCATTAGAAAGATCAGAGACATTTAGACATATAACACTTTTTCAGCAGCTTTGGGAAAAACTGCTAGAACAAGGAGTTATTACAACTTCTCAAGATGGTACTAGAGTTTTTGCTTTAGGAAATGAGTTGCCAGATATTGAAAACAATTGGGAGGATTTCATAGCAGACGTTTTTGCATTAGAATCAGCTAGAGATATATTTAAGCGTGACATTTGTCCTCAAATGCAGCTTCCGCATCCTTTGAGACTTGTGCCAGTAAATATGCAAAAAAGAAACAGGTTACTTTCTACTCTTAATAAAGATCACATTCTGCCTTTTATAAAAGGTGGTATTAAAGCTAGAGCTACAACCGGACAATTTACTTTGCCAGAAGAGTTATTAGACAGAATCATTCTTGAAGAAAAAATTTATGCTCTCAATGGAATTTTAAATAATCATAATCTTCCGAATATAGCTTTTGAAGTCTTACAAAGGGCTATTCAAACTGGAAATGTTCCAGAGATCTTAGAACAACAGCTTCAAATGCCTAGAAGAAATGAATTCTTAGCCGCATTATTTGCACATGAAAATCATGAAGCTGAAGCAGCCCATCCGCCTCTTAATGAACATCTTTTAAATTGGCTCTTGCTCACACATGGTGTATTGCGAGCTGTGTAATACTTTAAGAAATGTGTGTAAGAAAATAAGAGGAAGGGGATACCTTCCTCATAAATAATAACGCTCTATTCTATTACGTCTTAATAGTAGTTATTTTGTATTAAAATTTATCATCAGGATAAAACTGAAACGTTCCATCTCTGTTTACAATATCACTAATGCCATCTCTTCCTAAAACAGTTAGAAGAGCTGCATGTACTTGATAGTAGAGCCCTTTAGCTTCTTCCCAATTTTCATTTTCTAAATAAGAAGCTAATTGATGGCTCCAATTGGATCCAATTTCTCTTCGAGAAAGTTCTTCTGCAAAATTGGTTCTTTGTCCTTCAGTTAATACAAAGATTCTTTCTATGTTTTGTACGGTAAAAAGTAGAGCTTGCTTTGGTTGTGAAAAAAATGGAAATGCACGTAAAGCCTTATGACGTTTTATTCTTTTCATTGCATATCGAAGGTATCTGAATGAAACTTTTGCTTGAGCAGAACGATCTTCTTGAAAAATAGATGCTTCAGGAGCTCTTTCTAAAAGCCTATCTTTTAATTGAAGCACTCTCTCAATATATTTACTGTTTCCTGTTAAAACAGCCGTATGAATATGTATTAATGCATGCTTTAAGAACTCTTCTTGAATAGCTTCAGGAGCGTTATTAATTAAGTCTAAACATACTAAAATAACATCTAGACTATTGTCGCTAAAAAGAGCAAAAAGTTTATTCAAATCATTATTATTTTCTTGTAAATATTTTTGTACAGCTTCTCTGACCAAAATAGGATTGAAAAGAACAAAAAATGGATTTTTTAATGTATTATAAGCAGATGGAAAATGTCTTAATAGACCAGCTTTTTCAAAAAGCTTAATACGATCTTGTAAAGAATATTCCATTAAACATACAAATGCACGTTGTCCTTTAGTCGGTGCTTCAGTTGATGCTTCAGTTGGTTCTACATATCTTGGTTCATATTGAAGACCTTGAATAAAACTAGATCTCGCAAATATTCCAGAGTCATTAGCTATTTCATATACTTTTGTTTGAATTTGTCTTTTAACCTCTTCTTCAAATTTTGGATCTGTAAAATGATCATCAGCAGTTCTAGAACAATAGCACATTTCTTCTAAAGATAAAATCTCGCTTGGCATAATGCCTCCTCTCTTTTATTACGGTTTATTATGATTTTTGCTGGTTAATTTGGTTTAATTTGCTGTCTATTATAATAAAAAAACAACTATGAGTCAATTTAATTATTTAATTACCATAGCTTTCCATGTCACTGAAGACCAAGGTCTTAGACCGGTATCTTTTCAAATAATTCATATTAAATACATTCATAGCTATAATGAAACTTAAGAAGGTGTAAAAAATATTATCAATTTTTTTGAAAAAGGCTCTTTTATGGCTAAAAAACCGATAAAAAAATCCATGGATGGCAATACAGCCGCTGCTCATATTGCCTATGCTTTTTCTGAGGTAAGTGCTTTATATCCAATCACTCCCTCGTCTCCTATGGGAGAAGTTGTGGATGTATGGGCAGGACAGGGAAGGAAAAACATATTCGATGAAATAGTGACCGTTGCTGAGATGCAATCGGAAGGAGGAGCAGCAGGAGCGATACATGGGATTTTAGCAGCAGGAGCCTTTTGTTCGACTTATACAGCTTCTCAAGGTCTTTTACTTATGATACCTAATATGTATAAGATAGCAGGCGAGCTGATGCCGTGTGTCTTTCATGTGAGCGCAAGAGCCTTAGCAGGTCAGGCTCTTTCGATATTTGGGGATCATCAAGATGTGATGGCTACAAGAGAAACCGGTTTTGGCATGCTATGTTCTGGCTCTGTCCAAGAAGTAATGGACATGGCACTCATAGCTCATCTTTCTTCTATTAGAGCATCAATTCCTTTTGTTCATTTTTTTGATGGCTTTAGGACATCTCATGAGATACAAAAAATCGATGTGATCGATTATGAAGATATAAAACCACTAGTTGACTGGGAAGGAATTCAAAAACATAGACAAAGAGCATTGAATCCAGAGCATCCTCATATTCGTGGAACAGCCCAAAATCCTGATATTTATTTTCAGTCTATGGAAGCCGCTAATCCTTTCTACATAAATGCCGTTGGCATCGTTGAAGAAGAAATGAAAAAGGTATCTGATCTTACTGGCAGGAAATATAATCTTTTCGACTATGTGGGTCATCCGGAAGCTGAAGATATTATTGTTATGATGGGATCAGGATCTCAAGCCGCTGAAGAAATGGTTAATTATATGGTAAAAAATGGGGAAAAAGTAGGTCTTATAAAAGTGAGGCTTTATCGTCCTTTTTCTTCGGATCATTTTTTAAAGACTCTTCCTCAATCAACAAAAAGAATCGCCGTACTCGACAGAACAAAAGAAGCGGGATCTTTTGGAGAGCCTCTGTTTTTAGATGTAACAGCTGTACTTAAAGATGCCAAAAGAGATTGTTTAGCTGTAGGAGGAAGATACGGACTAGGATCTAAAGATTTTACACCTGCTATGGTAAAAGCTGTCTTTGAAAACTTAAAACAAAATGAAGTGAAAAATCACTTCACAGTTGGAATCGTAGATGATGTTACCTTCACTTCTTTGAATGTTGGTGAAAATATCGATATTGCTCCTGAAGGTATGGTTCGTTGTAAGTTCTGGGGACTTGGTGGTGATGGAACCGTGGGAGCAAATAAAGATGCTATTAAAATCATAGGTGATAATACAGAAAAGTTCGTGCAAGGATACTTTGCATATGATTCGAAAAAAACGTCTGGGACAACTGTATCTCATCTTCGATTTGGTGATCATCCGATTTTTTCAACTTATTTGATTTATAAAGCAGATTACATAGCTTGTCATAATCCATCATATGTATTGAAATATGATCTGTTAGAAGGGATTAAAGAAGGTGGAACATTTGTTTTAAACTGTCCTTGGACAAGCAAAGAAGATCTAGAAAAATACCTTCCAGATCATCTGAAAAAAACAATAGCTGAAAAGAAACTTTCTTTTTACGTTATCGATGCAGTTGCTTTAGCTAAAGAAGTAGGTCTAGGTGGTCGTATTAATATGATCATGCAGACTGTGTTTTTTAAACTCGCAAATATTATCCCAATGGAAAAAGCGATTTCTCTTTTAAAAGAAGCGATTGTCAAAGCTTATTCTAAAAAGGGAGAGAAAATTGTTGAGATGAATCAAAAAGCTGTCGATATGGCGCTTGAAAAGCTTAACAAAATTGATTGTCCCGCTACTTGGAAAGATGTAAAAGTAGAGGAGAAGAAAATAGATGAAAAGAAACCAGAATTTATTCGCAAAGTCGCTGATATTATGAATGAACAAAAAGGCGACTCTCTTCCTGTGAGCGCATTTGTTCCTGGTGGTTTCTTCCCTATGGAAACAACAAAACATGAAAAAAGAGATATCGCAATCAACCTTCCTGAATGGATACCAGAAAATTGTATTCAATGTGGTCAATGCTCATTTGTTTGTCCTCACGCAGCGATTAGACCTTTTTTAAGAAAAGAAGAAGAGCTGAAAAATGCACCTAAAGAATATCAAGGCGTTAAACCAACAGGCGGTAAGGCTTTTGAAGGATATAAATTTAGCATAGAGATTACACCTTATGATTGTACTGGATGTAGTAATTGCGTAGACGTATGTCCTGCTAAAAATAAAGCTCTTGCAATGAAACCGAAAAAAGAAGTGTATGAGAAAGAAAAAGTTCTTTGGGAGTATGCTACATCGCTTCCTCTTCATATACCTGAAATGATCAAATATCATGTGAAAGGCTCTCAATTTAGAAAACCTCTTTTAGAGTTTTCAGGAGCTTGCGCTGGTTGCGGTGAAACTCCATATGTCAAAGTCCTTACACAACTATTTGGTGAAAGGATGATTGTTGCTAATGCTACGGGATGTTCTTCTATATGGGGAGGATCCGCTCCTGCTATTCCTTGGACAGTAACAGAAAAAGGAAGAGGCCCTGCTTGGGGGAATTCTCTTTTCGAAGATAATGCTGAATACGGCTTCGGTATGTTTTTAGCTACAGCTACGAGAAGAGGTCATTTATTGCATTTAATAGAAAAGGCTTCTCAAGAAAGTATATCGGAGGAGCTCAAAGCACTATTCAAAGAGTGGATAGAAAATAAAAATGACGGAGATAAGACATTAGAGCTTTCTGAAAAGATCAAGCCACTTCTTGAAAAAGAAAAATCGTCTCCTACAATTGATCAAATCAAAAAAATGCAAGATATGATCGGTAAGCCATCTATTTGGATCATTGGTGGTGATGGATGGGCTTACGATATTGGATATGGGGGACTTGATCATGTTCTTGCCATGAATCAAGATATTAACATTCTAGTTCTTGATACAGAAGTGTATTCCAATACAGGAGGTCAAGCTTCTAAATCTACACCTATCGGTGCTGTAGCTAAATTTGCAGCTTCAGGTAAAAAGACCATGAAAAAAGACCTTGGGCGTATAGCTATGACATATGGTAATGTTTATGTAGCCTCCATTGCTATGGGATATGATAAACAACAAGTTGTCAAAGCTATGAAAGAAGCAGAGGAACATAAAGGACCATCACTTATTATTGCTTATTCCACTTGTATTGCTCATGGAGCAAGAGGTGGTTTAGCTAGAGCTCAAGAAGAAATGAAAAAAGCAGTAGAGTGCGGTTATTGGATCAATTACCGCTTTGACCCTCGCCTTAAAGAGCAAAATAAGAATCCATTCCAATTAGATTCAAAAGAACCAACGCAGCCGCTTCAAGATTTCTTAGCAGGGGAAGTGAGATATAATTATCTTCTTAAAACAAAACCTGAAGAAGCTAAAAAACTGCAAGAAGAGCTAGAAAAAGATCTCAAAGAGCGTTTTGCATATTATAAAAAGCTAAGTGAACAGGGCTAGCTTTTTTGTGGTATGGGATTCCATTCGGGATGTCTTATTTGCATAATTTCCTGGAAGAGAGCTGAAAATTTATTTTCAGCCTTTTTAGTATCTTGTAGACTTGATCGTAATGCTTGTCTTATAGACAACAATTTCAAGATGCGATCTTTTGTTAGAATCCAAACAGCTTTTGTTTGAGCGGATTGATTATCAATACGAGAAATTAAATCAAGATCACCTTTCAAAGCTCTATTTAATGCTTCTACATGTAGAGGGTAATTTTCTAAAGTAACGTTAGCCCAATGTATAGTATGCTCGTTATATGATAGTATTGCCATAATCAACTATTTTGAGGGTTAGCAGAAGCTAACACAGCCTCTTTTTCTTTTGTTTGGGAAGTTGGCTCTAAAGCTTCTTTTGGTATTGTTGTTAAATCAACGAATTTCTTATTCAAAGAATGAATAGATTTTATCCACACAGGCACTATTACTGCAATGAGTACGAAAATCACACCTGAGCAGGCTATAGGTGTTGCGAAAAAGATAAGTAGTATCTGTAATATCAAAGAACTACCTGATTTACCAAGTCTTGATCCTACACCATCGATGGCTGATTTACCTCTAAGTTTGCTCTCTTGAGAAAGAGGTATAAATGCCATTTCTTTTGTATCATCAAATAGAGTGTATTTAGAGGATCTTACAAATATATTCTGAATCGATCCAAAAGACACTGCTAGAAGAAGCGGGGTAAGACCAAAAAAATTCCCCCAGGAAGGGGGGAAATATTGTTTTACAAAAAGGAAATAGAAAAATCCTATCCCTGTAAAGGCCGCGATCAGCGGCGTAGCCAGGGCGGCTCTTCGCCAACCAAACCTTCTAATTACGTTACCTGAAATAAGGTAAGAGGCAAGAGTGGCTAGAAGACCGATGTAAAATGTAACTTTGCTTGTAAAAGCTGTATATCCTCCAGAAGTTGGGAAAAGCTCTCTTATTTGTGACTTCCAAAGGACTTCTGAAAAGTTGATCACCATATTATAGGCTAAAACAATAACAGCTATATATATTAAATATTTTGATTTAGCAACGTATGCTATCGAAGTTCTAAGAGACATTTTTTTGGGTTTCTCATTCTGGGATGAAACTGTTAAATGCTTAGCATGGCGCCTGGATGTAAATTTTTTCACATGTAGCCAGCGATGAATTCCCATAGCTATCAGACCATTAGCTATAATAATGATCAAAAAGATGCTAAATGCTTCTTCCCAAGATGCTATACTAAATGGGATCCATTTAGGGGAATATGAGCCAATATGAGTAGATAAGAACTCTCCAAATTTTCCTGCGAGTATTCCTGAAGAGTTAATGCCGATGCCAAAAAGAGCATAGAATCTTTTTGCTTCGCTTACCGTTGTAACGTCATTAGCAAATCCCCAAAGAAGGATAGATACCATGAGTGTGCTCCAGAATTCGGCAAATATATAATAAAGCGAATACATCCAATATCTAATAAGAGCTACAAATCCTTTAGCTCCAGCTGGAAGTGCTTTCTGCAAGGCATTAGCGCAACTATCCCAATAAAGAGCTTCTTTATTGGGGTAAATATAAAGCAGAAACACCAAGTAAAAAACTAAAAATAGTGTGGTAATAAGGTAAAAGACCTTTTCTCTACTGAAGTAATTTGTCATCCTCGTAAAAAAAGACGTGATAAGCAGCGCTGCGGGCAGCATAGCCCACACTTTGAGAAAGGGAAGCACCTCCGCTCCTGATTGGGGAGCTGTGATAATCAGAGAGTCTTTTGTAATTCTTAAAAGATGATAGTTAAATGATATTAAAAAAAATAAAATAAGCATTGGTACGAACTTAGAAAGTTCATACCGACGAATTGGCCATAAGAACGAGCGAACGCGAGAGAAGTTTTTATCGCTCGTCATAGGCCTCCATATGTTCTATATTATTAAGCAGCATATAGGCCTTTTTTAATGCTGTCTATTTTCCCTATTTTTATCTTATCCCCTCTAATTTGTATAAAAATACTTTTTGGAAAATATGACAACTCTTTTGTTGTTGCCACATGATAATAACAATAGGCTATTATCTTGTCATCCAAAAAGAAGTAAGAAATTAAATTTGAATAGTCTTATTAAAAATAAAAAGAAAAATTTTCCTTTTTATATTTAAAGATTTTCCTTGATAAATGTTGAATAAGAGCTTTCTGTATTAGATGTTTAAATAAATTTTTACTTGAAAACAATTCAAGAATTTTATTTATTGATAATTGGGGGAATACTTGATATACTATTCTCATTCTTGCCTGTTATAAACCTCTTTTTTTCGAGCGAGGAGGTAGCTTATGAAAAAGTTTTTTAAAAAATGGCGTATATGGCTACTTCAATTTGGTATCATCTTTATCTGTAGTTATTGCATCTTGAAAACCGATGCTTTCCAAGAGATGATAAGTCCTAATAAATATTGGACGATGAAAGTTGAAGAGCTAGAAAATAAAATTAAAGCTGACAGAATGAAAATTCATTGTCTGAGGCTTAAAATTGAAAAAGAAAGGGTTGTTAAGCCTTTTGCAATAAAAGAAGTCAAAATAAAGGCTTGCTCGAGTCAAGACGTTGAAGAGAATCTAGCTAAACTGAAAAAAGAACATGACCAAAAACTTCAACTTCTAAAAAAGGATTTAGCTGAAAGAAAGCATATGTGTAGTTTAAGAGAAGTAGAACTTAAGCAAGCACAGGAGAAACTTCGGCAAACTTAATTAATATAGATATTTCAGATTCTTTTCTGTCAAAGAAGTAATTTCACTATTCGATAGTTCTTTTGGTTCATCTTTCATAGATTGCTGTGAGATCATATGAAGATGTGTGGCATCGTATAAATCTTTTTTGTAAGAAAACTTAAAATGCATGATTGTTTTGCCATCAATAATGGCTATATGATCTGGAGCTAAATTAGCATTTTGTGAAACAGCTAAAGTAAAAAGAGGCCTTTGTAGATCAAAAAAAGAACAGCCATCAAAGAGTGAGACAATATCATTTCTTTTCGTTAAGTAATCAAGGACTGAGGGGAAAATATCTATATGAGAAGCAATTTTCCTTTGGTGTTTTGGAGGCGTTTTAAATTTGCACATGATAGGAACAGATAGTTGATAGCGGTTAAGATGTGAACTATGAAAGAATGAGTTCTCTTCGAAAAACTCTTCTCCATGATCGCCTGTAAGAATAATAATACTATCGTCATAGATGTTTTTTTCTTTTAATGAACAGATAAAAGATCCAAAGAGGTGATCGAGATAGTTGATAGCATTGGCATATCTGTTTTTAACTTTATCCAAACTACTATGGTTATAACTTAGCTCTATGTAGTTGATGGAATCACAAACAGGTGTAAAAGGAGCCTTATAGTCTTGTGGCCATGAATATTCAGAATGTGTAGAGTCTAAAAATACAATGAAAAGCTGGCCTTCTTTTTTTATATTTTTTTCTTTTAAAAGATTAAAACAAAGTTGATCTCTTTGATCAGGTGTTTTCCCGAAAAAGTTTTCATAGAAATTCGCTAAATAGTGATCTTTTCCAAATAGAACCATATCCATTTGGTAATAGGGAAGCTCAGCAGAAGAGATAACAGATATTTCATATCCCATTTTTTTAAGTATCTGCAAGATAGGGCTTCCGCATTGAAAATGAGTTTGAAAATACTTCCAATGAAAGGGAAAACTTGCGTGCAGAACGGCAAACCAAGAAGGATGAGAATAATTTGCATTGGAAAAAGTTTCATCGAAAGCAAGACAGTCCTTAGAGAAGTTATGAATATTAGGCGCTACTGTAAAAGTTAAAAAATCTTTTCTAAGAGCTTCAAGTATAAAGAGGTAAATGTTTGGTTTGTAAGTTGTTGTTAAAGGCTTTTTCGTAGCTTTTCTAACGATCTTTACAGGAGAGGTAGGTTTCTTTAATGGTTTGTGTAGTTGGATTGTTAAAAGATCTTTTTTTTGAAAGCTCGACCCTATAGGCATCGTCTTTTGAAAATACCTCCATTCTTGAGAGCTTAAAAATTTTCTTCCTGCTTTTTCTAATCCAAGCAGTGAAACAAAACATATGATTTCTATTAAAAGAATATTCCTAATTGGAAGGGAAAAAATACGTTTTTTTATCAGTCTTTTTGTAAGAACGTACAATCCTGGCCCTGCAAAAGGAAGCAGCACAATAAGTAATGAAGCTAAAATTATAAAGTAAATGTTGATATTACAAGCTCGAAGAAGGAAAAGGAAGTTATCAAAACCTGCAGAGAAAAAGGTTTTAAAAAATAAAAGAAGATTGCTGTCCATAAGACGCAACATCATAAAATGAATAATCTGCATCAGCAAAATAAGAAATGTAAAACTGATAAAACCATAGTAGAGAAGACGACTTTTTTGCTTAATTAAAGCAGAGGCAATAAAATAAAAAAGAAAAGTCTCTGCAAAAACTTCGATTACTAAAGAAAATGCATAAAGAAATAAAGACCATCCAACGTAAGTTGAATAATAAAAATGGACAAATGAAAGAAGAGATAAAAATAAGAAAATAAGGCCAAAATATAGCCAATTCACTTTTTCTTTATTTGGCATATTCTTAGTAGAAGTTTTCTTATAGTTTACACTTTTACTTATTTTTTATCCAAAATGATAAGTCTAATGATGTGAACCATGCTGAAAACACATCGATTGAGGATGTCCTTTCTTATATCCTCTTTCTCTAAGTCTATCATAACGCTGTCTTGGATTATGAACAGCATGCCTACCCCCACGTCCTTGAGGTTTGCTTTGAGGTTGTTCTTCCTCTTTAGATTTAGCTTCTATTCTATCTAAAAAAGAAGTGTTGGCAAAAAGTGAGAAAGGAGGGAGTGGAGCAACTGGATGGTTTGCTTCTTGGGAAACGTAAAAAGGTGGGGTTGTATGTTCTTCAGGCTCTTTCCCAGCGCGACGAAGTTCTATAACAGACTCGAGTTGATCTAGCGGAGGAAACTGTTTGGAATATCCAGGACATTCATCTTCAGTAAAAATCGTTTGCACGGCCATGTTTACTTTTGCAGCTACTTCATCATCAGCATCCCTAATGTCGTGACCATGTTGTAGATAAAGTTGTTCAAGACGTCTAATTGCCATATCAGGGGTTTCTTGATGCCAAAAGCGAGCTTGCCTTTGTGGAACTTGTGGAGACCTTCTATCTGTAGATGAGCTTGGTAGTCCATGTTCTGGTATTCCTTGTGTAAGATGTGCCATATAAAAATATTCCTTTTTAAAATTTAATTAGCCTTTACAGAGTACTTTAGGAAAAACATTAAAGTCTATAGAGAAAAAGCCTGACTTAAAAAGGATTTAAAAGCTGTTAGTTTTGAAATATCTTCTAATTATTGAGTAAGTTTTAACCTTTTAATTTTGTAAGGAAATCTTTCATCTTCATCAGGAAATTTTCTTCTTACATTTTGTCGAATTTGTCTTGGAAGTATAGGTTGAGGAAGCGGAGGAAGACGATTATCAATAACAGAATAGTGAGCAGGCCATCCATTGCATGGAAAACAAGAACAATGTTTTTGCATATGCTCCATCACTCTTGTAATTTTTGCTATTATTTCTGGAGAATGAGGCGAAGAATGAGGTTGAGGATGTGCAAGAGGAAGAGGACGAGCAAGAGGCAAGGTAGTGAATAGAATCTGAGGTTCTCTGTTAGGATATGATATATTATTTTGTAAATAATGAGGATTAAAGGGCCTTAAATAATAAAAATAAGGGTCTGAAACAGATCTAGGTGGTAAGTGTTCCAATACTATAAAAGGATATGACATAAATTTCTTTTTTTTCCGCGAAGATTATAAAAAACCTTAAAAAAAATCCATTAAAAGAAAAAATACTAGTTTTTATTGTAGTCTTCTTCTTTTTTTCGGAGGAAGGGGACCTTCGCGATTGATATCCATAACTACTACATCTAATTGAAAACGGAGGTGGGAAGTAGTGATACGGACGATCATTTTGCTACCATTATTAAGAGAAAAATGATGCAAATTATCAGTAGTTTCTAAATCAATTCTAATAGTTAAAATAGCTATTTGAGATATACGTTTCGTTTTTTTATCTCGAATAAAAAAAATACTTCTATAACAGGCTAGTGAGCCTCCTGTTGATATAGATGGAAAGGGAGAGGTTGGATTGATTCTACTCATATAAATTCTCTTTTTTAAAATTAATATTTCAGCGACATAGCCTATATAGGTCGAGAAAATAAGTCTATAAGGAACTAATTTGCATATAACTGTTTATTGGAGTATTCTTCTAGTAGTGAAAAATTATTTAAAGAGGTTCTAAATGAAAAAATATTTTATTTGTCTTCTAGGCATATTTTTTTGTTTTACAAGTGCTTTTGCTCAACAAAAAGAAGAAATCGTTCCAGTAATCGTACTAGGTGGAGGAGTAGGTGGTATTACATCCTCTTTATATTTATCTAGATCTGGAATAAAACCACTTGTCATTGAAGGGAGACATCCAGGCGGTGTGATTACATATACTCATAAGATACAGAATTGGCCTGGAGAAGAGGCTATTTCAGGAGGAGAGCTTTTTGAAAAATTAAGATCGCAAGCTGAAAAAAGTGGTGCTATTTTTGTAACTGAAGAGGTTATCGGTGTTGATTTTTCTTCTTTTCCTTATGTCGTTACTTCTAGAAGCCTTATGAATACAAATAAAATTATTAAAAGAAAAACTATGTCTTGCGTTATCGCTATGGGGTCTACTCCTAATAAGCTAAATGTAAAAGGCGAAGAAAAATTTTGGGGAAGAGGTATTTCTAGTTGCGCAGTTTGTGACGGCTTCTTCTATAAAGATAAGACGGTAGCTATTATCGGTGGTGGAGATGCTGCTTTAATAGAAGCTGAATATCTCTCGAATATCGCTAAGCAAGTTTATATCATCGTTCGAAAAGATAAATTTAGAGCTAAAGACAAAGAAAGAGAAAAAGTGATTCTAGCTAAAAAAAATGTTAAAGTGCTTTTTGAAAGACAGGTGAGTGGTTTTAAAGGAGACGAAGAAAGCCTCAGCGAAATAGCTTTAACTGGCGTAAGAGATAATCGCATCTCTTTTCTTCCAGTAGACGGAGTCTTTCTTGCTATTGGAGCTAAACCAAATAGTGAGATTTTTTTAGGTCAGCTGGATATGGATGATTTAGGACATATTAATTTGGTGCAGAATCAACAGACATCAAAAGAAGGTATCTACGCTATCGGCGATATTGCAGATAGTGAATTCAAACAAGCAATATCAGCAGCAGGAGATGGAGCAAAAGCAGCTATTCAAGCGCATAAATTTTTATTAGAAAAAAATAAAGATGCTATTGCAAAACAAAAGAGCATAGAAAAGGTACAAGAACAAGAAAAAGTTACCAGTGTTATTAATATTGAAACTATTGAACATTTTGAAGATGAACTTGCCAACTCTGATATTCCTATTGTGGTAGATTTTTATGCTAATTGGTGTATACCTTGTCGTGAGATAGGATCACTGTTTACAGAAAAAGCGAAAGTCTATGCTGGAAAAATCAAAATTTTAAAAGTAAATGTGGATCGTCATCAGAAGCTTTGTAATCGCTATCATATTACCGTAATGCCAATGGTTCTTATCTTTGACAAAGACAAAAATCTAGTAGCAAAGAAAAAGGGAACAGGTGAAATACGTTCTTTCTTTTCTGGCTTAGATAGACATGAAGAAATTGATGATTACATTGCGAATTTATAATTAGCATTATTTAGAAAAAACTTCTAAAAGAGCTGTTTTATATCTGCCAAGATCGTCTTGCAGCTTCTCGTCGTTTACTTTCAGGATCATAGTATCATCTCTTTTCCTGTAAGATTGAACTTCAAGTTTACGGCAAGAAAAAATCCTTTTCGGACGATGAAAACGAAATGTCATTTTTTCCTCTCCAGTATGCAATAAAAACTCATAAGGATCGCGAGAAGCATTGTAACGTGCTGTAATCACAAATGGCCAATCTGTTTCTTCAAAAATGGACGTTCCGTCAAAAAACTTAGAATAATCACTATTACCTGTTAGATAATGTAAAATGCTTGGAAAGATTTGCATATGACAAGTCATTTTATTGGGAGCAGGTTTCATTTCATTTTTTCCAAATTTGTAATAAAGTGGAATTTCCGTTTGCATCTGAGATAGATGTGAAGCATGAAAAAGTTGTCCATGTTCTAAAAATTCTTCTCCATGATCCGCTGCCAAAACAATAATGGAGTCATCGTAGATCTTCTTTTGTTTTAATTTAGTTGAAAATTTTTCAAATAAATTGTCCACGAAGTGAAGAGAATTACGGTAGCGATTCTTTACTCCTTCAATGTTTTTTTGAAAAACAAAAGAAGAAAACATAGAAAGACCGTTGGCGATGGGAGAAAATTGAGACTCCATACTTTCAGGCCAACTGTAATCAAAGTGAGTAGAATCTAAAAAGATAATGAAAACATTTTTTTCGTGATTCTTCTTATCATTTAAATCTGCAAGCATACTATCTAAAGCTTCTTCGTCAGCCTGATAGGCTTGTTTAGGATAAATATGATTAAATTGATGGAAGGTATCTAAAAGAAAATGATTTTTCCCAAATAAAACTTCATCCATCCCGTAATACTTCAAACCAGAAGAAGAATAAACATGAACCTTATAACCCATTTTTTTAAGCATATATAGCGGGATAGAACCGGATTTCCATTTTTTTCTTTTTGTATGAGCCCAATAAAGAGGAAAATTACTATGAAAAATGGAATACCATGAAACTTGTGTTCCATTAGCGTTAGCTAAAGATAAATCAAAGGAAATATTATTGTTTTTAAAATCATAAATGTTAGGAGTGCATTTTTTTGTAATGAAATCTTCTCTTATGCTTTCTATGACAAAAAGATAAATATTAGGTGTTTTCTTTGCCGTAAAGTCTTTATTGATAAGTTCTTTTATGACGTTTTTTTCTCTTCTTGCTCTTTTTAAATTACAAGGCATCCTGATTCTTGGACTTTCATTTTTTAAAAACGTGCATTTCCAAGGAAGCCCTTTTCTATAGATTACACCAACATCAGGATGGATAGCTGGAGAAACAGAATAGTCCCAAATAAGAAGACCTATAAAAAGTGAAAATATACAAGAAGAGGTATAATCAAAACTCAACTTCAAAGGATATTTTTTAGCTAGTT
>Ga0180433_10003887_pt1 | contig 21482 bp, 15 predicted proteins | sample SS_ome_8_FD_132980 | JGI IMG/M metagenome (GOLD analysis project Ga0180433, IMG submission 132980) | Hypersaline lake sediment archaeal communities from the Salton Sea, California, USA - SS_1_D_1 metaG | ecosystem: Environmental > Aquatic > Non-marine Saline and Alkaline > Hypersaline >... | reverse complement strand
GGCTCTGGCGCTGCTTCTGGCAGGCCCGGCTTTGAGTCTGCCCAATATGCTGGTCATTCGAAGTGTGATTGGAACCCAAAAAACAATCGTGTTTGTGATACTGGTGGTGATAATGGCTACAATCACAGGACTGATTTTCGGATATATATTTTAAAGGAGAAACAAAATGAAAAAAATACAAATTCTGGGCACAGGTTGCCCCAAATGCAAAAAACTCACTGAGCTGACTGAACAGGCAACCAAAGAACTGGGGATTGAATATGAAATCGAGAAAGTCACTAATATAAACGATATCATGAATTTTGGAATAATGATGACTCCGGGACTGGCTGTGGACGGCGAGGTGAAAGTGGCAGGGGAAATACCGAATATAGAAGAAATTAAGGAAATGTTGAAGTAGTCATGACATATCCAATGAACAAAAAAGTTGTATGCGATGCTTGCGGTAAAGAAGTCACGAAAACTGAGATACGTCATCTTCGTTTGAAAACGTGCTGTTCATACCGGCAGGTACCGGTCTGTTCGGATTGTTGGAATAAGCTGCATAAAAAATAGGAGCTGAGTCATGAAAGAATGTTGCGGCAGTGGAAACCGGTTCGTGTATGCCTGCAGCGGCGGAGCCGATGTGGGTGAAATCGCAGATCGTGTCGCTCGAAAACTTGTAAAACTCGGTTTTGCAAAACCCTCCTGTCTGGCCGGCGTAGGCGGTCATGTGTCAGGATTCATCGCCTCTGCAAAAAGCGATGTTGAATCAATTACAAGGAGAAATAATATGATGAAAAAATGTCAAATCTTTTATCCTTTGGTCTTTTTACTATTAATACAAATAGGATGCTCTGCACAGAAAACAGATGAGCAATCTGTAATTAAAACAGAAAAACAGTCTTCAGCTTCTGATACATCATCCAGATCTGAAAAGGACGTTAAATCGGATTCACTATTGGTCACTTTTATCGAACTGGGATCGGTGAAATGCATCCCTTGCAAGATGATGCAACCCATCATGGAGGAGATTGAAAAGGAGTACGCCGGTCAGGTCAAAGTAGTGTTTCATGATGTCTGGACTGAAGAGGGACAGCCCTATGCCCGAAAATACGGCATTCGTGTGATTCCAACGCAAATTTTTTTGGATAAAGACGGCAATGAATATTTTCGGCATGAAGGATTCTTCCCCAAGGAAGAGCTGGTCGAGGTATTGAAAAAGCAGGGGGTGAAATGATGCAATTATCCAAAATCAGGATTTTTCTTTTTTTTTTGACGTGTGTTTCTCTTTTTACCTTTTTACAATGCTCCAAAACCGATTCTGATACAGCCACTCCCTGTGGCAGGATTTTTTTTGTCTACGATTCCCAGGCTTGCGAATGCGTGCGAAAACAGAGTGAAACCATTCTGCATCAGATCGATTCTCTCAGAGCAGTTAATGTTTCAATCGATCATTATTTTACATACCAACGGATCGATTGGGCAAATGAGCGAGAAGCTGCAAATACTATCCTCGACCGTTGTAACGATCCACTGATTCCAGTTGTATTAATTGAGAACCCACAGGAGCAGACAGTATTCAATTTTTCATATGAATTTGATCCCATGTTATTTCATCAAATAGTTAAGAGTTTAAAGGAAGCGAAATCTAAATAATTATAAGATTGGAGTTATTAAATGCAAGATTTGTTCGTCTGGTTGACCCAAAGCTTGAGCGGAGCGGCAGGGCTTGCCCTGACTGCATCCTTTATATGGGGCATTTTGAGCATACTGCTCAGTCCGTGTCATCTATCATCTATTCCGCTGATCGTGGGATTCATCGACGGCCAGGGTATTGTCACAAAGAAGCGCGCGTTCATTCTTGCCACACTTTTTTCTGTTGGTATACTGATCACTATTGCGGTCATCGGCTTGATCACAGGGCTGATGGGTCGTATCATGGGCGATGTGGGCAGAACCGGTAATTATCTGGTGGCTGTCATTTTCTTCGTGATCGGCCTACATCTGCTCGAAGTAATCAAGTTACCCTTTCCGGGCATGTCCGGTCAACCGAAGATGAAAAAGAGAGGGGTTCTGGCAGCGTTTGTGATTGGTCTTCTTTTCGGTGTGGCACTGGGTCCCTGCACTTTTGCTTACATGGCGCCTATTCTGGGGATTGTATTCAGTACTGCCTCATCCCGTCCGGTATTTGCCGGGTCTTTGATTCTTGTGTATGCCATCGGACACTGTTCGATTATTGTACTGGCCGGAACGTTCACCAGCATAGTTCAAAAATATTTGCACTGGAACGAACGGTCCAAAGGTGCTGTGATTCTGAAAAAAATCTGCGGGATCCTGGTGATACTTGGTGGTATCTATCTTATTTATTCGGTTTATTAAAAAATCTGACGGATATACTATAATTTTTAAGTATAATTGAAATAATATACATAAAAAATGGAGAAATATATGTCTCAAAATTCAAATATACAGAATAATATTCGCAAGCATTATTCAAAAATAGCCAAAGCCAATCAAGAATGTTGTTGTAATAATTCCTGCTGTTCTCCGGAAAGTAAAAACCGATCACAAACTTCAGAAGATATCGGTTATACCATCAAAGAAATAAATACTGTTCCAGAAACTGCTAATATGGGATTGGGATGCGGAAATCCACATGCTATCGCTGATTTAAAACCTGGTGAAACTGTGATTGATCTGGGCTGCGGAGCCGGACTGGATTGCTTCCTGGCAGCTAAAAAAGTCGGTAAAACAGGAAAAGTCATTGGTATTGATATGACAGTGGAAATGATCAATAAAGCCAGAGAAAATCTCAGAAAGGGAAATTTTTCTCAAGTTGAATTTAAATTAGGAAAGATTGAGAGTCTTCCTCTCAATGATAATTGTGCTGATGTAATAATATCAAACTGTGTTATTAACCTTTCACCAGATAAACCTCGTATTTTTAATGAAGCATACCGTGTTTTACGTCCTAGTGGTCGGATTGCTATCTCAGACATTGTGTCAGTTGTTGACCTTCCACAAGAAATTAAAAATAATCATGATGCTCTCTGTGGATGTATAGCAGGAGCTGCCGAAATTTCAGACCTGGAGACTCTTATCAGTCAGTCAGGATTCCAAAAAATTGTTATTAAAGTAAAGAAAAACAGTCAGACATTTATAAAAGACTGGTTCCCGGACAGAGGGTATGAACAATATGTACGTTCCGCTATTATTCATGCAGTCAAAAATTAATTAAAACAAAAGGTTGGATCATGCAAGAAAAAGAGAATGCACAAAATGATACTCGTAAAATGAGCAATATATTTGAACGGTATCTGACTATATGGGTTGGATTATGTATAGTCATCGGTATTATTCTGGGAAAGCTGGCCCCCAATCTGGCCGCAACCCTGGACAGCATAGCCATTTATGTGGGAAACGCTCCGGTTGTCTCTATTCCTATTGCCGTTTGCCTGTTTTTCATGATGTATCCCATCATGGTCAAGATTGATTTTTCTGAAGTTGTAAAAGCAGGTAAAAGCGGCAAGTCTGTCGGTCTGACCCTGTTCCTCAACTGGGCCGTTAAACCTTTCACCATGTATGCGATAGCTCTGCTATTCCTGGGCGGGCTATTCTGGACTTTTATTGGAACCGAAGCCATTGACTTGGTCAAGATGCCTTTCGGCCTTGATCTCCCTGTCGGAGCAAAATATGGTGCTGGAACAGTTGTTCTTTCCAACGGCATTAAAATGCTACAGATTCCTCTCTGGCGAAGTTATCTGGCTGGCTGTATCCTGCTGGGCATTGCGCCCTGTACGGCCATGGTGCTGGTCTGGGGTTATCTGGCGCGGGGCAATGACGGACTGACGCTGGTCATGGTGGCCATCAATTCACTGACCATGTTAGTTCTTTATGGTGTGCTTGGCGGTCTTCTGCTTGGAGTTGGAAGACTGCCGGTTCCCTGGCAAGCGTTGCTGCTCTCAATTTCTGTTTATGTAGCACTTCCTCTGTTGGCTGGATTCTTCTCCCGTAAATGGATTATTGATGTCAAAGGTGAATTTTGGTTCAAGGAAAAATTCTTACATATATTAACCCCCATCACCATCATTGCCTTGCTGGTGACGCTCGTGCTCCTCTTTACATTCAAAGGAGATGTTATCTTATCCAATCCACTTACAATCCTCTGGATCGCCATACCCCTTTTCATTCAGACTAATTTGATTTTCTGGCTGGGGTACGGTTTAGCAAAACTTTTTAAGTTAAAATATAAAAATGCTGCACCTGCAGCTATGATCGGTGCTTCTAACCATTTCGAAGTGGCTATTGCAACAGCCACCATACTTTTTGGTCTATCCTCCGGAGCAGCTCTGGCAACTGTGATAGGTGTTCTAATTGAAGTACCGATAATGCTCATGTTAGTAAAAATTTGTCTGAAAACAAAGCATTGGTTTACCTAATAAAAAATATGACTAGGATTTAAAATTAAAAATTTTTTATATTATATTTGTTGGTTTTTAATTAAATAATACCTATATTGCACTTTGGTCAGAGATTTCTTAATCATTTCTTCAGATGTATATTAAAATATACTGTATAATGATTATGGTGTAACTAAAAACGGTTAGATCACACAAAAATTATGGAGATGAACAATGAAAGAGTTTATTGAATTTATTATCAAGAATCTGGTGGATAACCCTGATGAAGTTCATATTAATGAGATTGCCGGAGATCGGACGATTATATTCGAACTACAAGTTGGTGATGGAGATATTGGAAAGGTGATTGGAAAAGGTGGAAAAACTGCCCGGTCTATCCGAACTCTTCTTGCAGCTGCTGCAGCCAAGCAGGGTAAACGATCAGTTTTAGAAATATTGGAGAATGATAAAGAAAAATAGAATAACAATAAATAAATTTCTTTATTTTAGAGTATTTTATTTTATAATTTTTACTTACTAAAATAATTTTAAACTGTTATATATTTAACATATATGACATTTTAAGGAAAAATATATTGTTTCCCCGTTCCCGGAAAAGGGCTTTAAAATCGCGCTGCGGATTATATACTCCCGGAAAAGCATAATTACTGCGTTCCTGTGTCCAGACCAGATAAAGTAAGGAACCCGGCATATACTCCCAGCGCAGTACTATATTCCCCCGAAATGATTTAAAATTAAAATCAGGATTATTGTCTTTAAAATCATAAAAAGAATACTTATACGTTCTTGCTTCAGCCAGTTCTTTATAATCATGATAATCCCCTACCGCAAGAAAAGGTTGAAAATAACCTTGCAGAGAAAGAGTTGGGGTTATACCCCAATCTGCACGCAGAGTAGTTGACAAACGTTCCTGGTTTATGGTAGCAAAGATATAATGATATCCAAATTGTGCTGTAGGATCTTCAATATTGCAAACCCACTGATGATTATCAATGCCCCAGCCACGATTCAAAGAAAAAGTAAGACGCAGAGAAGCATCCGGTTTATAAAGGAGGCTCAGATTTACAGAACGGTAAAATCCTCCATCAACAACAGTCCGATCACTATAACGGCCGCTTAACACAATCTTTTCTCTCTGATCTGTACTGATAGAAATATTGGAAGCGTAATAACCCGGATATGCCATCATAGGCCCGCCTCTGGTCAGGTATTGATCAAGACCGTCAGGTGTACGCTGGATTGAAAATCTTACTGAGTAATAATTAGGGAGTATATAGCTTAATGTTCCGTATACCTGACGGAACAGAACATTACCGTCAAAATCGCGATTCTGCGAAGTCATCAGAGAAAGATAAATCTTACGGTACCATTTAGTGGGATAAAGCCATCTGTATCCTAATACTACATGAGCATTGACTAAATTTGTCAGCCGTGAATAACCCAGATCGTTCACGTTAAATCCGGGAGAAATAATACCAAGTGCCATCTGACCGGTAAATTTTCCCCGCATCTTTTTTAATCCGAACCTTCCCATCCAGCCGTTAAGTGAGGTAAGATTACTGTCCAGGGAAACAGTTTTATAATCAGGTCTTTGAAAATAATGATGAGAACTGTTTTGAAGTCTTAATATTCTTTCTTTTGTCCCGTTCAGTCGGGAAAATGCCATCTTCCCCATAAATGCCCAATCACGCTGGGACCCGAAAAAACTCCATCCGTCAATACCTGCAATCAGAGCATTATCATTGTTTGTCAGTTTTAAATTCTCCTGTTCTTGTTGACGCACTGTTCCAGTAAGCATAAACCCCAGTCCCTGATCTCCTTCATTGAATTCTCTCAGCCCACGATAAACTCCATAATAGGTCAAAGGCTCCACTGGTTCTTTGAAACGTACACCTGCAGAATCTACAAGTGCATATTCTCTTTGGGTGACACCATTAATGCTTCCTACAGACCAGTTCCCGATCTTACCTGATATTTTAGCAGCTCCTAATATGGTTGAATTTTCCGGAAGGTAGGTTTCACCATTATGTTCAGGTGATGCCTGAGGCTGCCGGCCTATTCTCCTGCTGTAAAACAAATAAGGATTGCTCCAGTTACATCCCCAGGTACCACCGGCAGGATTAGCTCCGAATCTGAATATATCAGAACCTTCAATAAAGAAAGTTCTTTTTTCACTATAGTAGGTTTCAAAGGCAGATAGGTTGATCACTGCCGGATCAACTTCAGCCTGACCGAAATCAGGATTCAGTGCCAGATCCAGTGTCAGTTTTCCGGTTATCCCATATTTTATATTAAGACCCATATTTCTTCCGTACCGTTTGCGGGAATAAAAAGCACTTTCCTCCAGTTCAGGAGTGTCTGCAATTTTACCAGCCAGATAAGGTGAAATAAACAGACGAGAAGGAGGCTTAATATCTTTGATTCCGACCAGGCGTCCAAAACGGGAAACAAACCCATTGTCTTCCTTTGGCACCATACTGAAATAGTCACTTTCAGCATTGGTAAGTATATAGCGCATAAAATTCACTCCCCATACATACTCTTCCGCATTGTTGAAACGGAGCTGATTAAAGGGGATAAACATTTCAAACGACCAGTGATTTCCATTTTTTTGTGCTTCTGTTTTCCAGATACCATCCCAATCATTATCCTTATAGATATCCTGATATAATTTCTGATCTATAATAGAACCATCAGGATTTACAGCAAAACCTAAAGCGCTCTGCTTGTCATTATCAGTATCAAGCCAGAACCAGAACCAGTCCGATTCTATATGTTCATCCCGACGGGCAATACCGCCGGATATTGAATCTTGTCCAGTATGATAGCATTTTCCTGCTACATACAATCCTTTTTCATTGTATGCAATAAAAATTTCAGTTTTCTCTGTGGGATCTGCACCTTCCACGGGATTAAGCTGTACAAGATCAGAATAGCCAGATCCCTGCCAAATCATTTCAGTAAGCTTACCGTCAACTGAGATTTCTTCTCTTACATGCTTTGCAGTGATAGTCTGAGAAGTTATATTTGCCGCACTGTTGCTAATACTATGTAAACAATAAACTGTAATAAGCAATATTGATACCTGGTAAAACCTTTGCATCTGTTACCCTCCGGAAATTAATATTTAATTTTAAAAAGAACTTTATTATTTAGACAAGTAATAAAGTAATATGGTTGTCATAGTTTTTAATTTTTTTCTTATTCCCATCATTACATTACACTTGATATTATCTATGTGATTTAGTAATTTAGATCAACTGTACATATATTAAAATAATTTTTATTATAATGATTTTTGGTTACTGACATATGATATAGTATATATTGTATATGAGGAGGAAAATTGAATACAATTCGAAATAATATCAGCCGATCGGTGTTTCTGATGCTTTCTTTTGTTATTGCCGGGGTGATAATCGTTTTTTTTCTTATGATGCCATCTGATGAATTCTTACCTAAAGATGAAATAGCTACTAAGGTATATTATGTAGACAATATTTCTTCTGCACATCAAAAAATTATTGACAGCTTTAACCAAAAATATGCCGGAGATATTGAGATAGTCCCCATTAATCTCCCTTTTTCAAAATTCAGTACAAATGAACGAAAGGAATTACTGGCCAGAGCCCTGCGCAGTAAATCAAATCAAATAGATCTTTTTACTGTAGATGTGATCTGGGTTCCCAGATTTGCACGATGGTGCCAGCCTCTGGATAATTATTTTACTATAAATGAACGGAACCAACTTATTGACCATGTACTGACTTCCTGTTATTATAATGACACCTTTTATGCCATCCCACTCTATACTGATATAAGCTTAATGTACTACCGCAGTGATATAATAAATCAGTTACCCGAAGCCCCGGAAATTGAAAAAAGAATTGAACGTTCACTAACATGGCAGGAGTTTATTGAATTACATAAAAAATTAAAAAATCATGGTATTGCGTATCCCTTCTATATATTCTCTGCAGATCATTTTGAAGGGCTTACCTGCAGTTTTTTCGAATGTGTAGCTGACATAAAAAATAAAATTTTTTATGAAGATTCAGTTAATTTACATTTACCGAAAGTTAATAAGTCACTCCAACTGTTAATTGATTTAGTTCAAAAATATAAAATGTCTCCTCCAGAAGTTTTGAATTTGGATGAATACCAGGGCTATCAATATGCTCTTAAAAATAATGCTGTATTTATTCGAGGTTGGCCTGGGTTTCTTAATCAATATGATACAACCATGGAAGATGCAGAAAAAATGAAAAATATAAAAACTGCGCCTCTCCCCCACCTTTCAGGAACATCTCCGTCCTTTGTTTACGGTGGATGGAATTTTATGATATCAAAATATTCTTCCAAGAAAAGAGAAGCTCTCACCTTTATTCGTTTTGCATTACAGGAAGAAAATCAGAAACTGCTTTTCAAAACAGGGGGATATATTCCGATCAATAAAACTGTTTATAAAGATTCGACATTCATGAATGATCATAAACAGCTGCATGATTACTGGCAGTTATTAAAACACGGTATTCATAGACCCTATATGGAAAATTATACCAGAATCTCTGATATTCTTTCTTATTATGTTCATACAGCTATAAAGAATAACATGTCAGCGAGTGAGGCGATCAAGGCAATGGAATATTCCATAAATTCTCAACAAACAATATTTAAATAACAGCAGGTGGTATTATTCTATGAAAAAAAAGAAAGAAAAGCTGTTAGATCACATTAAAAAATATCATTTTGAACTTAAACATTTGCTGATAGTATTTGTCATATTAGTGCTTTCTCAAATGCTGACCACCTATATCCACAAAATGTCTTTGAGAGACTTTTTACTTGAAACCCGCAGGTGGTATCAGCGGGATTTTGTTAACAGTCTGGCTAATATGTCTGCCACTTCGCTGGAACTGCTGCTGGAGGTGGCAAATGAAGCTACTGTGAAAGAAGTTGAAAAAAGGCAGATTATACAAGCCTTCAATATTGTCCTAAGCCAGCAATTATTGCAACCGCATGTAGAGGAAGTAGTCTTACTCCTGGAGAGTGGCGGAACAGTTAATCCTGTGGATGATGGTCAGAATCTCTACACTTTTCTCTTTCAGGATGACAAGAATATTGAGTATGTAAATCATCATAGTGCTGCAATGAAAATGTATATACAGGAAAAAGAGAATATAAGGAAGACTGAACAAATCGTTACCGTAACTGAAGGAAGTCAAACGTTTCATGTGTTTGTACCCTTTGTATTAAGAGGTGAATACAGCGGAGTCTTTTATATGAAAGCAAAACCGGCATTTGGTTTTGTTACCAGTGAAATACTGACAAGTTATAATCAGACCAGTATAATTTTTACTGCACTGATTCTATTTGGTTTTCTGGGAATGTTTTATATCAGTTCCTATACAGTCAGTGAAAGAGATGAGGCACAGCGTATGCTGTTTCAAGAAAGAGAAAGTAAGTTAAAAAAAGAAATTACCTATAAAAAAGAAGCCCTCTTCACCAAACGTATCTATCACACTCACCATAAAGCAGAAAAAGTGATGGGTTATATAAAAGAAGACTTACGAAAACTTACAGATGATAATTTTACAGATACTAAATACCGGGTAATAAAATATGCTAATTTTATTTCCCGTGTTATATATGACATGAAATGGTATGACCCTCCCATACAGACAATTCGTAATTCAATATTTTCAACAGATTTGAATGAGGTAGTAAAGTTTCTGGTTGATAATTTATTTAAGCGTATCTCTCGTGATTCAGATCAATTTGTTTTCAATCTTGATTTTGATGAAAATCTGCCTCCGGTTCAGGTAAATGAATTTGTTATCTGGGAGATTCTGGAACCGCTTATTCAAAACTGTATAGATCACAGCAACAAAGAACAGGTTATCATAGATATTTCCACCTACTATGATCATGAAAAAAATGAAAGCATTCTTATGGTAGAAGATAATGGAGTTGGAATTGAAAACTCATTATTGAAACAGGAGAAAGATAATCCCCAAGTACTTTTTAAAGAAAATGTATCAACGAAACATGATTATCATAAAAAAGGGTATGGCTGCTATATTGCCTATGAGCTTGCAAGAGAGAGGTGCGGCTGGGATATCATAGCAGAAAATAAAGATAATGGCGGTGCCAGGTTCATAATTAAGATCAAGAATGTTTAACAAGGATATATTAGTATGAATCAACAACAAATTATTAAAGTACTTCTCATAGAGGATGAAGAATTTGATGTGCGAAGGATCCGAAATACTATTGAACCCTATAAAGATAAAATTAAAATATGTAATGTTGTGTCTGACGGGAAAGAAACTATAGAACTACTCGAAAAACAGCCTGAAAGGTATGATGTTATTATAATGGATTTCCAGATAGCCGGAGGTCTCCGGGGTGAATCACTTATACGTGCAATAAAAAGAATTGATCAAACTCTGCAGATTATAGTAGTTACAAAGATGACGATCAATATTACTGATTTTGCTTTTGCCAATAATTTATTAGATGCGGGAGCAATGTGGTATTGCACGAAATATCCAGGAGATATAGAAGATCTCATTTATCAACCAACGGATTTTATACTGAGTATATTTAATGCGTATGAAAAAAGAACATTGGAAAAAAAACACCTTAATTCAAACAGAAAGCTGGAGCAGTCAGTCAAAGACATTCTGCACCAAAAACAAATAATTGGTTCATCAAGACACATACAGGATCTTCGGACAAAGATAAAAAAATGTGCTGATCATGAAACCAATGTGCTTATCAGCGGGGAATCTGGAACTGGTAAAGAGTTAGTGGCTGCTAACATCCATTATCAAAGCTCACGGCGTTTTGAAACTTTTATGCCGGTTAACTGCGGCAGTCTTCCAAGCCATTTGATTGAAAGTGAACTTTTCGGCTTTGAAAAGGGGTCTTTTACCGGAGCAGGAAAAGAAAAATCAGGATTTTTTGAGATAGCTGACAAAGGAACTCTTTTTTTAGATGAAATTACTGAGCTTCCCATGAGCACACAATCAACTCTTCTGAGGGTTCTGCAGGATGGTGAAATTGATAAAATCGGCCGTCAGAAAAAAATTAAAGTTGATGTACGTATCATAGCAGCAACCAACAAAGATTTAAAAAAACAAGTTAAGGAAAAACAGTTTCGGGAAGATTTATTTTACAGATTAAATGTTGTTTCTATCCTCGCACCTCCCCTGCGAGGAAGATCTGAAGATATTGAATTATTAATAGATCATTATCTTAATCTGTTCAGAGATACTTTGAAACAAGAAGAATCATCCATATCACCTGAAGCCCGTAAACTCCTGATTGAATACCAGTGGCCTGGGAATGTTCGTGAATTACAAAATGTTATTCAGCGATTATTAATCTCAAGTAACAAAATAATAAATACGGAGGATGTCAAATCTGCCCTGGGTATAAAAGATTCATCCGTAATAGATTCTGATCCGGGGATATTTATCCTCAAAGATACTACTGTAAAACCCTTACGGGAAATGGAGAAAAAATTCAGAAAACAGTATTTTACATATATACGGGAACAAGCATGTTCAGATGCTGAAGCAGCCCGAATGCTGGGATTAGCTCCTCCGAATTACTATCGTATGTGCAAAGAACTGGGATTAAAATAATACTGCATTATCGGGGATGATTATAACCAATTTATTACCTTTATTTCTATTTTAATAATATCGTTATTATTTTAATAATAATTCTGTTTATTATTTCCTATTAGTTATATTTAATAATTTTATTAATATCAGTATGTTGCTTATTTACAGGCAATCTGGCTCAATTCTTGTAAATGTAAAAATATTATGAATAAAACGTACAGGATACTTTGTACAATTCTGATATTAATATTTGCTACAGATATAAAATCACAGTACCTGCATACAGATGCTGCAAAAATAGTCGATGGTAACAGTGAAGAAATACTACTGCGTGGAATTGGATTAGGTGGCTGGCTGGTACCTGAGGGTTATCAGCTGCATATTCCTGGTTTTGGTTCACCCTCATCCATTCGAAATAAAATTGAAGATTTAGTCGGAGAATCATCTGCTGATTACTTTTATACAGAATACCGGTCTAATTATGTGGCAGAAAAAGATATTGAGAAAATCGCCTCCTGGGGTTTTAATTCGATCCGTCTTCCCTTTAATTACAGATTGCTCACCCCCGAGGATCAACCAGGTGTATATCTGGAAGAAGGGTTCAAAATAATTGATACATTGCTGGGCTGGTGCAAAAAATATAAACTCTATCTTATTCTTGATATGCATTGTGCACCTGGAGGACAAAGTAAAGATAATATTGCTGATGCTGATGGAATAGAAGCCCGTCTCTGGACAGAACCATCAAATAAAGAACGTACCATCGAACTCTGGAAGAAATTGGCCGAACGGTATAAAAATGAAATCTGGATCGGAGGGTATGATCTTATCAATGAACCGGTTTTACCACCAGGGATTCCGAATACAGACCTGCGATTACTTTATATGAATATTGTAAAGGCAATACGAAAAATAGATAAAAACCACATTATTTTCATTGAAGGCAATTGGTATGCAACAGATTTTAGCGCTTTAAGCCCACCCTTTGACGGCAATATGGTCTACAGTTTTCATAAATACTGGAATGAGAACACTCAAAATTCTATCCAGTCTTATGTACACCTGCGCAATCAGTATTCTGTTCCTCTTTGGCTGGGAGAATCCGGTGAAAATTCAAATCCGTGGTTTTACAATTGTATCCGGTTATTGGAAAATAACAATATTGGCTGGTGCTGGTGGACGCATAAAAAAGTCTCTACTTTAACCAGTCCTTATTCAGCAGAAATCCCTGATGAATATCAGCGCATTCTTGATTATTGGAACGGCTCTGCTCCTCCTCCATCTCAAGAAGCTGCAGAAGCCGGTCTGTTTGCATTAGCCGAAAATTTAAAACTTGAAAATTGTATATATAGACCGGGTGTAGTCAAAGCATTACTTGATCAGGAATTTGGTGTCACACCTAAACCGTTTTCAACTCATCAGATACCAGGTCTGATTCCTGCTGAAGATTATGATTTTGGTTCTGTCGGAATTTCCTATTTTGATACAGACTATCAAAATATAAATGGTCCAGGCAGTGGAAGTACCTGGAACAGCGGCTGGAAGTACCGTAATGACGGAGTTGATGTGGAGAAAAGTGAAGATACGCAGGGAACTCACTACCATGTCGGCTGGACAGAAGATGGAGAATGGATGCTCTATACAGTAGAGGTACAGTCTTCAGCAGAGTATGATATAGAACTGCGTACTGCAGCCCCAAACAGCATGGGAAAATGTCAGCTGATTCTGGATAATCAGAATTTAACAGATGTTATATCAATTCCGGCCAGTGGTGGGTGGCAGGACTGGCAGACCGTCATACTGGAATCTGTGGAAGTCCCCTCTGGTAAACATCAGCTGAGGCTGTCTGTTATTCAAAGTGGTTTCAATATTAATTTCATCCGGTTCAGAAGAAGTGAACCGCTCATTGATGAATCAGAATTTCATGCTGCAACTGATAATATTTCCATTGGTCAAAGTTATCCAAATCCTTTCAGGGAGAAAGTTAATATCCCCATATATATTAAAGAGCCTGAACAATATTCATTAAAAATATTTAATCTAATTGGAAAAATTGTCAAAGATATTACCCCTGCATGTAATCAGGAAACAGGCCTGCAGATCATAGATTGGGATGGTACTGATATCAATAATAAAAATGTAGCCTCAGGTCTTTATTTTTATACAATCTCAGTTGGTGACAGTTATAAAGCATTACAGATGATACTGCAGAAATGAAAAGATTTTATATATGATAAGAAATTTATATAATCTGTTATTTTTACTGCTTCTGTTCTTGATTTCCGGTTGTTTTTCTACAGAAAAGAATAATCAACCGCATAACAATACAGTATTATATCTGGATCCATCCGCCAGTGTTGAGGAGCGGGTAACAGATCTTTTGTCCAGAATGAATCTTAAAGAAAAAATCGGGCAGATGACCCAGGCAGACCGGACATTTCTGAAACAAAAGAGTGACATTACCACCTATTGTCTGGGTTCAATTTTGAGCGGAGGAGGTTCTACGCCTCCGGTAAACAATGCCAGTTCCTGGGCCGATATGGTGGATGAATTCCAGCAGCATGCCCTGCTGACCCGTCTTAAAATTCCTCTGATATACGGAATTGATGCAGTACATGGTCATAATAATGTTTATGGAGCTGTGATTTTTCCTCACAACATTGGAATGGGATGTACCAGGAACACTGAGTTAGTACGTCAGGCTGAGGCTGTGACTGCAAAAGAAGTAGCAGGTACAGGTATTCACTGGACCTTTGCTCCCTGCATTGCAGTGGTGCGGGATGAACGATGGGGCCGCACGTATGAAGGATTCGGAGAAACACCGGAATTATCAGAAGATATGGCAGCTGCTGCTGTGGAAGGATTTCAAGGAAGTAATTTGAGTGATCCTGCCACAATTTTAGCCTGTGCAAAACACTATGTAGGAGATGGGGGAACCGAAGGCGGCGTTAATACAGGAAATACAGTGATGAGTGAATCGGAATTACGAGCTATTCATCTTCCGGGATATATAGCTGCTATTAATTCAGGAGTTGGTTCAATTATGGCTTCATTCAACAGCTGGAATGGTGAAAAAATGCACGGCAATCACTATCTGCTCACAGAAGTTCTTAAACAGGAATTAGGATTTGATGGTTTTGTCGTCTCAGATTGGGCAGGTATTGATCATCTGCCCGGAGATTATGAGAGTGACGTGAAACAAGCCATTAATGCAGGCATTGATATGGTAATGGTTCCGGATAAATATGAAACGTTTATTAATACCCTTGATACTCTGGTGGATCAAGGGCATGTATCATTAGAAAGAATTAACGATGCTGTAAGCAGAATTCTTCGTATCAAATTTCGGCTGGGACTATTTGAATCAGCATTTACTGACCGCAGTTTTACATCAACAATTGGTTCATCAGCACATCGCACTATAGCCAGACAATGTGTACGGCAGTCTCTGGTATTACTCAAAAATGAAGGAAACATTCTTCCCTTAACCGGTTCAGAAACACGTATTCATGTTTCCGGCCGAAATGCTGATGATCTGGGAAGTCAATGCGGAGGCTGGACTATAAGCTGGCAGGGAAGCCGCGGTCTTATCACTGTTGGCACTACAATTTTACATGCAATTGCTCAACGGGCTCCGGACGGAACTCAGGTATCTTTCTCAATTGACGGCAGCAATGCTTCCGGCAGTGATATCGGTATAGCAGTTATTGGAGAAGAACCCTATGCGGAGGGAAATGGTGACCGTAATGATGTATCTCTCAGTCAGGAAGATATTGAAACTGTCAGACAACTGAAAGCTTACGGAATACCAGTTGTGGTAATTCTGATCTCAGGCAGGCCTATGCTGCTTAACTCTATATTGGATCACTGTGACGCTATTATCGCAGCCTGGCTTCCCGGAACAGAGGGTAAGGGAATAGCAGATGTTCTATTTGGAGATTTTTCTCCGACAGGAAAACTTTCTCACTCCTGGCCACGGAATATGGATCAAATACCAATAAATTGGGAAGATGGCCAGTATGATCCTCTCTATCCTTATGGTTTTGGCTTAACGTATTAAAAATTGCGTATTGTATATGATATATAAAAAATTTAACAAAAATATTATTGATGAGGAGAAAAAAATGAAATGTAAGGTACCAACATTGATGATAACTGTAAGTTTAATAATAATTTTGCTGAATGTGTTGCCTGTTTGTCTGATTGCTTCGGAAAATGATATTGACAAACAAATAGATGAGCTGCTTTCCCGCATGACCCTGGAAGAAAAAGTTGGGCAAATGACACAGATATCTCTGGAATTTATTTCACAGGGATATCCTCAAACAGAGGACCCACTTACTCTGGATCCGGAAAAACTGCGTACAGTAATTGTGGAATATCATGTTGGTTCTATCCTCAATGTTGGCACTTATGCCCATACTGCTCAGCGGTGGCAGGAAATAATTACTTCTATACAGAATATGGCCGTTGAGCAAACCCGGTTGGGGATCCCTGTGATATACGGTATTGATGCTGTCCACGGTGCAAATTATACAAAAGGAGCCACGTTGTTTCCCCAGAGCATTGCTATGGCTGCTACCTGGAATAAAGATCTTTCGCGTCAGGAAGGTAAGATAACAGCGTATGAGGTAAGGGCGTCCGGAATACCCTGGAATTTTAATCCTGTAATGGGTATGGGCAGACAGCCGCTTTGGCCTCGCCTCTGGGAGACCTATGGAGAAGATACTTATCTTGCTTCTGTAATGGGATATGAATACATCAAAGGACTGGAAGGTGAGCATAATACTATTTCGAAAAAAGATAAAGTTGCTGCTTGCATGAAACACTACCTTGGCTACAGTTTTCCACTTAGCGGACATGACAGGACTCCGGCCTGGATTCCAGAACGCATGCTGAGAGAATATTTTGTTCCTCCTTTTCAGGCCGCAGTAGATGCAGGTGTCAGTACAGTAATGGTGAACTCTTCAGAGATAAACGGCATTCCTGTGCATGCAAGTCCTTTTTACCTTAAGCAGCTGCTGTTTGATGAAATGGGGTTTGAAGGGTTTGTGGTATCTGACTGGCTGGATATTCATAATCTTTACCAGCGGGAAAAAATTGCTGTTGACTACCGGGATGCCATAAGACAGGCAGTAATGGCAGGTATTGATATGAGTATGGTTCCATTAGATCTGGACTTTTACACAATATTAATCGATCTGGTGAAAAAAGAGGAAGTACCTATGTCCTGTATAGATGAAGCGGTAAGCAGAATACTAAAAGTAAAATTTCGGTTAGGGTTATTTGACAATCCTTATCCTGATCCTTCCCTGCTTTCTAAAGTAGGATGTGAAAAATTCAGACAGGTTAACAGACAAACAGCCCGGGAGGCGATTACTTTGCTTGAAAACAGAGATTCTTTTTTACCACTGAATAAAAACGCCAGAATACTGGTCACCGGTCCTACAGCTGATAAACTTTCGGTATTGAATGGAGGATGGACTATAACCTGGCAGGGTGATCAGGAAAAACTCTACCCACAGGGGGAAAATACCATATCCGAAGCTCTGATGCAAAAATTCGGTAAACAAAATGTTAAGCATATTGAATACAGTATTGATAATACTACACAGATTATCAATGAAGCAAAGGGCAGAGATGCTGTCATTCTTTGTCTCGGCGAGCAGCCTTACTGTGAAACACCAGGTAATATCAGCGACCTTACTCTGGATCAGGATCAACTACAGCTGGCTGATGCTCTTTATAAAACAAACATACCAGTCATATTGGTTTTAATAGAAGGACGCCCTCGTATTATCAGGGAAATCGAACCTTCAGCACAGGCTATACTCATGGCCTATTTGCCGGGAATACAGGGAGGAAATGCAATTGCTGATGTGCTTTCAGGAGATTTTAATCCCTGCGGCAGGCTGCCAATAACCTACCCACGTTTTCCCAATGATCTTACTTTATATGATCACAAAGTAAGTGAGAATATTAATGAATTCTGCAGTTACAATCCACAATGGCCATTCGGTTATGGGTTGAGTTATACGACATTCGAATTCTCAAATCTTAGACTAGATAAAAATGTAATGCAAAAGGGCGAAGAATTAGACATTTCTGTAACTGTAAGAAATACCGGAAAACGAAATGGAATGCAGGTCATACAACTGTATATTGGAGATGCCGTGGCATCGGTAACTCCCTCCTGTAAACGACTGAAAGGATTTTCTAAAATTGAATTGAAAGCGGGAGAAAGCAAACAGGTCACATTTACAATTAAGGAAAAAGATCTTTCATTCATCGGACGTAACAACAAACAAATAATAGAAACAGGTGACTTTAGCGTATTTATAGGTGATTTACAAGCTTCATTCACTTATAAATAAACATCTTTCAGTAACATTGGTTATTAATTTAATAATGAACGTATACTTATTTTGATAATCTGAAGAGCTAATGGTTATAGAATATTTCTGTAAGTTAAACAAAAACAAACAAACAATACGATGGTATATTTATTGCACATAAAAGTTTATTTAATACTGCTATCTTCGGATAAAAAAGAGATATAATGTACACCTCATTAACAATACTGGACTTTTTAGTTATTCTGATCTATTTCAGTCTGTTGCTGACAGTTGGGTTTTATTATTCCAGAAAGGAAAAAAACAGCAGTGAATATTTTCTGGCCGGTCGCAATATCGGCTGGCTGGCAATAGGATCATCAATGTTTGCAGCAAATATATCCAGTGAACATTTTATCGGTCTGGCAGGTGCAGGTGCTTCACGCGGCATTACAGCAGGGAATTTCGAACTGCTTGCTTGTTTTATGGTACTGCTTTTGGGCTGGATTTTTGCCCCTATCTACCTGAAAATGGGTGTGTTTACTCTGCCTGAGTTTTTGGAAAAACGGTATAACCGATCCTGCAGAGTCTATCTAACCACTGTTTCTCTTGTTGCTTATATTTTTACCAAGGTTTCTGTTACTATTCTGGCAGGGGGACTTTTACTCTATGAAACTCTGGGCTGGGACATTGCAACTTCTGCAGTGGTAATCGTTGTTATTGCCGGTATTTATTCCATTGCCGGAGGTCTTAATGCTATAGTAAGAGTTGATATTTTGCAGACAATTTTTATAATTGCAGGTGCTACAGTACTCACATTGTTCGGATTACATAAAATTGGCGGTTTTGCAGCCTTGCGTTCAGCAGTTCCGGCCGGTCATTTTGAATTGTTTAAACCTTTTTCTGATCCTGATTTTCCCTGGACAGGCATCCTGTTAGGTGCACCCATTCTTGGTATATGGTACTGGTGTACAGATCAGTACATTGTACAGCGTGTATTAGGAGCAAAAAATATCATGCAGGCCCGCAGTGGCGCTATATTTACCGGTTTTCTTAAACTATTACCGCTCTTTATCCTTATTTTACCAGGTATTATTGCTCTGGGACTCTACGGTAATGGTAACCTCGGTGACAGGGCATTTCCTTTGCTTGTATCTGGAAATTTATTACCATCCGGTATAAAAGGAATTGTAATTGCAAGTCTGCTTGCTGCTCTGATTTCATCCTTGGCAAATGTGTTCAACAGCAGTTCTACCTTGTTTACCATGGATTTTTATCGTAATATGCGTAAGGAAGCCTCTGATGATGAACTGGTGCTTATAGGCCGACTATCCACTACAACCTTGGTAATAGCTGCCATTCTGGTTATACCATTTATTAAATTTATCAGCACTAATATGTATGTCTACCTGCAAAGTATGCAGGCCTATATTAGTCCTCCGATAGCTGCAGTATTTATCTGGGGGATTCTGTGGAAAGAAAGTACAGGTAAAGCAGCTTTTATCACTTTGGTAACCGGGGGAATAATCGGAGGGATCCGACTGATTGCAGAACTTTTAAAAAAAGGCGGATATGAAATTTGGGGACCGTTAAAGATGCTGATATCAATCAATTTTCTGCACTTTGCTGTTATTCTGTTTGTTTTTTCCAGCATGATTCTGATAGTAACAAGTTTTATATCAAAAGAATCTTATCCGGAGAAGAATTCCTATAATCTAAAAAATATCACAGTAGATAAAAAACTGATTGGAACAAAAGGGATAGTTAATAAAAAAGTTAATATTGTTCTTTCTGCTTTATTAGTTTGTATTGTTGTCAGTATATATGTTTATTTTTTTTAATAATGGTGTAATGTAATGAAATAAAAAATCAGAAAAGGAGGTGATTCAAACAACTATTTGTAATTTCAGTATTAATCCTTAAATTAAATGGAGGAGACAACTATGAAGAAACATTTGTTATTAGCTTTGGTAATAATAGTAATGCTGCCGGCATTACTTCTGGCACAGGATCAGGTGATCAACAGTTATGATGAGGCTCCGGCAGACACAAACTACTGGTCTTATTTCGACAATCATGGTGGACAGCATTATCAGACCAGTGACAATGCTGATTCTGCCAAGGGCTGGATTCTGATCGATTATGTTGATGATCCTGTACAGGAAGGAAGCGGAGCCATGGAACTTGACTGGTCTGCTCATAATATTGAAAGCTGGGGCGGCTATACTAAACTGGAACACTGGCATCCTGATTCCAACAGTGTCTATGACTGGTCTGCCTATGATTCACTGGTTCTCTGGTATAATAATGTAACCCCCAGTTCAACCCCAACCACAGTACATTTTCGAATTAATCTGCATGATGTAAGCGATGCCGAGAATGGGGCAAAAACCTATAGTGTACTGGAAACAGAGTACTATTATTCCTTTCATTATATTCTGGATGATGATCCGGGCTGGAACAGAATATGTATGCCGCTTAAAGACGGCAGAGGTGATCCTACTTTGGACGAATGGGGTGGTGAAGCCTTTAATCGCACTGGCTGGTCAGGTATTTCAGGTAATGATAAGCTCGACCTGGATGCGATCAAAGGTTTTTCATTCGAGTTTTCTATCGGGGGTGCTGGTGAGGGTAATGTAGAAACCGGTACAATAGTTTTCGACTATATGGCCTTGACAGGTTTCAAAGTACTGCCTATTGTTTTATTTAACGGAAAAACCCTTAATCCCAAATTAGCAGGTTTCACCTGGGGTCAGTCAACTCTGGATATTGAAGAAGGAGCCGGAGCAACAGAAGGAACCAATGCTCTGAAATGGGTCCAGGGTGATGAATGGGGTAACGGCTGGTCAGGTGCTGGCTGGAATATTTCACCTGCAATTGATATGACTGCTGCCTGGAAGCAGGATTCTCTGAAATTCAAGATGAAAACAGATGCCGGAGTAGACACCATACGCTGGCAGTTTGAAGGCGGCTCAGGTAAAGTTGGACATAAATTTGAACCTGTAGATGACGGTGCATGGCATCAGTACTCCCTTGCCCTTTCCGATTTTGCTTATGTAGACGGAACAACCGGACTTGATACTTCGGCCATCAGTGTTTTGCAGATCATGGCT
>Ga0180433_10003885_pt1 | contig 21486 bp, 10 predicted proteins | sample SS_ome_8_FD_132980 | JGI IMG/M metagenome (GOLD analysis project Ga0180433, IMG submission 132980) | Hypersaline lake sediment archaeal communities from the Salton Sea, California, USA - SS_1_D_1 metaG | ecosystem: Environmental > Aquatic > Non-marine Saline and Alkaline > Hypersaline >... | reverse complement strand
GTGGGCAATTTGAGCTTTTCTTATGTGGTTCCGGAGCCTGAAGCGGTTGCGGGCAGTTCTCAAGAGTGCTTTTTCGGATAAAATCGACCCGGAATCTCTATCTGTGAGAAATGCGGGTTAGAGGGAAAGCCGGTGCTGGTTACTGACGGGCTTGCAAAACGACTGGGCAATGTTGGTAAGTATGATAATCTCATAGTCTTACCAGTCCCAGGCGATACGCAAAGCCTGCTGAAATTAAGCCGTGAGGAACTGAACGCCATCAGGGATAAGATGCTTGAGCCAATAGGTATAAAATTCGACGCCCCGGCCAAAGTGGGATTGTACCTGATGGGCGATGATATCATGGTTATCGAAAACTTTAACAACGAGCCGGTGGATGTTACGATCGGTACAAGATCTTCTATGAAAGCGCAGGTGAAGCTTGTTCTGCCTCAGGAAGAGACTGTAAGACATGAACTTACCGGCGATAAGCTTGTATTGAATATACCGCCGCGAACGCTTGTGGCAGTAGCGGAGGCGAAATCCGCCCCAGGTGACCGCCATCCGTCGATCAACCAGGTCTATCCGCCCGAAGCCTTCTATCACGCCGGCAGGGGCGGACGCATCCTGGACGTGACCAAGCCGCCGTTCAACGCCAAGGGCGACGGCGTCACGGATGACACCAAGGCGCTGATCGCGGCGCTGCGGTTCGTCCGGGACAACTACGAAATCCACCAGGGCGACGACTACTCGTACTGCACCAAGAGACACGACCGCAACTGGGTAGTGTACCTGCCCGACGGCGAGTACCTGATCAGCGACACCGTCAGCCAGGGCTGGCCGGCTTTGGCCATGAACATCCTCAAAGGGTGGAACCACGTCGAGTTTTTCCGGGTCGCATCGCCGGAGCACGAGCGGCAGCTCAACAAGCGTCCCGCTGGCAAAGACAACGACGGCCGCCACATACGCGGTCAGTACGGAGATGCCAGCGTCTATGCCGAAAACAACTGGATGCTACGCGTCATTGGCCAGAGCCGGGACAAGACCATCATCCGCCTCAAGGACAACGCCCCGGGTTTCGGCGTGGGCGCCGACAAGGCTGTGCTTGCGTTCTACCTTTTGCAGGTTGGCTCGAACGTGAATCTGGGCAACTTCTGCGAGAACCTGACCATTGATACCGGCTGCGGCAATCCTGGAGCGGTCGGGGTGAAGTGGAACTCGTCCAACTGGGGCGGCGTTCGCAACCTGTCCATACGCTCCGGCGACGGTGCGGGACGGGCCGGACTGTTGAGCGATGCCAATAATGCCACCGGCTACCTCCTCGACCTGTGCATCACGGGGTTCGACACCGGCATCGAGATCGCCGCCGGTCGTGAAACGATGGTGACCCTGGAGTACGCCACGCTCTCCCGCCAACGCGAGACGGCCATCCGCGTCGGCGAAGCCGGCTCAGGAGGCGGCGGCGACCCCCTGAGCGCCCGCAAACTCTTGGTCGAGAACGCCCCCGTCGTGCTGCGCGTCGGCCGGGCGGGCCAGGCGATTGTGCTGGAAAGTGAATTCTGCGCCGCGCCGGAACAGGCCGTCGCGATGGATGTCGAGCCGGACGGTTTCCTGCTCGCCCGCGATCTCCGCATCCAAGGCTATCGCGCTGCGGTGCGGCATCACGGTGAGATCACGGTCGGGGCAGGCAACATAGCCGAGTACGTAACGGCCTCGGTGGTTGCACTCGATGACGAGCCGCCCCTGCGCCTCCCGGTTAAGGATACGCCCCTGATCCTGCCCGAAACCGACATCGCGCAATGGGCGAACGTTGACGATTTCGGCGCCGGGGGCGACGGCATCGCCGACGACACCTCTGCGATCCAGCGGGCTGTGGATTCCGGCAAGCCGGTCATCTGGTTCCCCCGTGCAAACTATGTCATCAATGGCACGGTAGACATCCCTGCGAGCGTTCGCGAGATCACCATGCTTTTCGGTGTCATAACCCGTTCCAAGGCTGCCGCCTTCGATGGCCCGGCGCTGTTCCGGGTGGCGGAACCGTCCGCCGAACCGTTGCTGATCCACCAGTCTATGAGCGCCGGCGGCGTGTTGCTGGACCACGCCGCAGACCGGCCGCTGGTGATCGAGGACATCTTCATGGAATTCAATCACACGCGAAGCTACAGTGCCAAACCCGGCATGAACTTTCCCAGTGCGGCTGCCCAGGATACCGAGATCTGGCGACTGTATCGAAACACCCGGCCCGAGGGGGCACCCAAGGAAGTGTTCGTCAACAACAGCATCGGCTTGTCCAGCAATAACGAGGCCGGCAAACTGGCTCTCGAGAACGTCCGGGTCTGGGCCCGCATGATCAACACCGAGCATGTACCTGCGAATTATTCCTTCCGCCGCTCGGACGTCTGGATTTTCGGGTTCAAGTCGGAGAATGCCGATACGCTGCTCAAGGCGACGGACGGCTCGCGGGTGGAGGTGCTGGGCGGCAGTTTCCTCTTATGGGCTGAGCGCCGGGGTCCCGTCATCGACAGCCATAACTCGGCAATCGCCGCCGTCTATTTGCAATGGCATTGGAAGCCAACTCCTTCGACAATCTTTCGGAACCAGCAGGCAGGCGTGACGGCCACCTTGACAAAGACCCGATTTGACAGCCTTGATAAGGTTGATGCCGCATTTATCCGTGTGAGTTCATCCAACCGCAGGAAACCGGACTAAATTTGCGAACCGGTTTCACGGCGATGAAATCAAAGGGGGCGACCATCTTTCACGAAAAGCAAGAGCATTGGAGCCAGAGTTGTCGAGGGAGCCGAACAGAGACGTTGGGGAACACTTTGGCGTTGGATTCGCAAGCCCGAAGCCAAACCGGTGCATCTGTCCGCTTAGCCGATGCTCGGGTGCCGGGAATTTTTTCGGCCAGCCGATTCACGGTAGGCCGTCGCTCGGTAGGTGGAATTGAATCCGTTGTGCGCACGGTCCCCGAATTTTTGATTTCGCGGGCCGTTTCCGAGACCCGTGAACGGCGAGAAGATTGAATTGAATACTGCCAACCACAAAGGAACATCGACATGAATGGTGACAAGCAAAGCAACGACATGAAAGATAACAAGCCAGGGGCCATCCGCCTCACGCGCCGCGAGGCAATCAACATCGGACTCGGAACACTCCTCGGCACGGCGGTTGCGGCGACCGGTACGCGGGCGGCGACGGGCACTCAGGCGGCCGACGCGACCGAACAAAAGCGCCTGTCCATTGCGTTCTGGATCTGGGCGTTGTGGGACACGGGACCCAATCACATCGTCAACGACTTCGAAGTGCGTGTGGCGGAGGCGGTTGAGCGCGGCTACAACTGCCTGCGGATCGAGGGCGGTGCGGGAATCACGCATGACGCCGAAGGCCGGCCGCGTGGGGAACTGGAGTTCCATCCAGTCCTGCCGGGCCATGATCTTCTTACCCGCGGACAGCAGCACATGACCGGAGGTCGCGTCGATCTGCTCAAACGCCTGATCGAGCTGTGTCGGGTCGCCAAACGCTATAACGTCAAGCTGATCCTCTCGAGCTGGTATTACCTGCACACGTTCTGGTTCACCGACAAGAACGTGACGGCCGAGTTGCTGGGACTGCCCCTGGAGAAACGCTTCATGTATTTCGCACGTGGGCTGGACCGCATCCTCGATGCGTTGAAACAACGGGGGCCGGCCGACACTATTGCCACCGCGGAGATATTCAACGAGGTGGACCCCCGTCACCACGGCAGAACCGTCGACCACGAGGAAGCGCTGGATTTCCTTCAAACGCGCCACCCGGATATTCGGTTTTCCCTGGACACCGACAATTTCGATACCTCGAGGATGCCGCGCAACGCGCAGGTGTGGACGTACCATAGCTACTACCTGTGGTCGATCTACGATCTTCTCGAGCAAGACCTGATAAGTGGCGACAAGGACCTGAACGATCCCGCGGCTTACGCCCCGGTCCGCCGTTTCCTGCGCCGGGATCTCGTGCCGTTTCAGACGATCCTCGACAGCCGCGCAGGGCGTCCTCCCATCGCACGGGACTGGTATCGACGCATCTGGCTGTATCGCAACCTCGATCCGAACGCGATGCCGGAATTGGAGCGTCTGCTGCAGGAGGACCTGGAGAAGCGCACCGACGAGTTCAAGCAGAGAGCGATCAATGATGTGAAGCAACTTGTGAAAACTCGCGACGAGGTTTTGCCCGGTATCCCGCTGATACTGGGCGAGGGCGCCAGCTACTGCGCGGATCACCGCCTTCGCTGGGAGGAGCGTTCCGATGCCTACTGGGAAGTAGTCGAACACGCGGCCCGCGCCTACCGCGAGCACGGACTGGTGGGCGCCGTGCCACGCACAAATAGCGGACCGGAAGACCCGGTCTGGCACGAGTACCCCGAGCGACTGCAGCGTGCGAACGCCGTGTTCCTGGGCGAGAAACCATGACGTCAAGAAATAGGGAGCGAAATATGATGAAAGCTGTGAGCCCCATCACCTGTTGTATCGTTCTGGCCGGACTGGGATTTGTCACGCGGGCTTGGTCAGCCTCGTCCAAGCTGGAGTTCTCCGACCCGCCCGCCGAGGTGGAGACATACGACTTTGCCGAGTTCGTCATCCGGATCAGCGATCCGGATGTGGCCAATCCGTTCACCGATGCCTCCGTCGAGGGACACTTCGCACAGGAAGGAAGTGAACCGGTCGCGGTCGACGGCTTCTGCGATTCGACGGACGGCAGTGTGTTCCGGATTCGATTCATGCCGTCACGTCCCGGCAGACACGAATATTCGGTTACCTATAGACAACAGGGCTTGGAACGGACGCAAACGGGCTCCTTCATTGCCGTGACTTCCGGCCGCAAGGGCCTGCTCCGCGTCGATCCTGAGAACCGTTGGCACTATGTCTGGGAAGGGACCGGCGAACATTACTTCTGGAACGGCACGACGGCCTACTACTTGATGGGCTGGGATGACGAGACGATCCGCCAAAGCATCGACCGGCTGGACCGGCTGAAGATCAACCGTCTGCGGGTACTGGTCTATGGACGGAACCAGCCGCGGCCCTGGGGCCAGCCGGTTGTTCCGACGAAGAACTTCAAGCTGCACCTGAACCCATGGCCCGCCGAGCGCCCTGAAGATATTAAGAATCCGGGCTTCAACCTGAAGCGGTTCAACGTGGACCACTGGCGAAAATACGAGCGGCTCCTGCTCCACGCCCGTGAAAAGGACGTGATCATCTCGGTCATCTTCTTCATCGGGGGCCAAGTCTTGCCCACGCCGTTTGAAGCCGACAGCGAGGAGGAGCGGCTTTACTACCGCTATGCAGTCGCCAGGCTCGCCGCGTTCTCGAATGTGACTTGGGACCTGGGCAACGAATACAACTTCCATCGCAAGGCCCCGGATTGGGCCGACCGGATGGGCCATCAGGTCAAGGAATGGGACCCGTACGACCATCTGACCTCGGCGCACAATGTGGCCCACCGCACGCCGAAATCCACCTGGCTCGACATGCAGCTAATCCAGCGCTGGGACAGCGGCCAGACCGATTACATGCTGGGCCAGCGTGCCGCCCAGGAGAAGACAGGGTATATCATCCCTCAGGTCAACGAAGAGTACGGCTACGAGGATCTCTGGGAGAAATACCCCGGGCACCGGGCCGCGGAGACCCGCCGCAAGAATGCCTGGGAGATCACCATGGCCGGCTGCTACCAGACCACCGGCGAATCCGCACGGCGGGGCACGGGCGTCCCCCCGGATACCGGCGGCGGCTGGGTCAACGGCCGCGGCGACGACGATATGACTATGCTCCTCGGCTACGGCCGCATCGTCAATTTCTTCACCGCCTTCGACTGGTGGAATTGCCAACCGCTCAGCGAAGCGATCGAGGGGGCGGCCTATTGCCTCGGCAAGCCGGGACAGCTCTACATCCTCTACTTCCGCGAGGGCGCCCGGGCCAAAGTCCAGCTCACCGAGCATCAGTATCGCGGCAAATGGTTCAACCCGCGAACCGGGCGATGGGAAGGCGCCTGCCAGGGCTCGGGACCCGGCTGGACCACACCGCCGACGCCCGACAACAAAGACTGGGTTCTATGGCTCGAACGGGACGATACCCTCAAGGATACGACGCCTCCCGAGGTTGTTTCGGTTCTGAGCGGCGGCAAGGGCGAGCGGATTCTCGTCGAGTTCAATGAACGCGTGGAGTCGGCCTCCGCGAGTAACCCCGCCAACTACCGGTTCGAACCGGACGTGAAGGTCCGGAAAGTGTCGCTGGATGTCCGTCATGGCAAGACTGCGGCGCTGACGGTCGATCGTCTCGAAGAGGAGCGGCGCTACACCATAGAGGTCTGCGTCGTGAGGGACCGGTCCGGCAATGAGATGAAAGCGACGAAGGTCGTGTTTGAATACATCCCGCCTGGCAGGCCGTTGGTGGAGATTCGATTCAACGAGGGCCAGGGCAGGACCGCCGCCAACGCGGGCACCCTCCGCAACCTCGCCGAGCGCGTTCAACTGACTGGCGAGCGGCCGGTATGGTCCACGAACACCCCGCCGGGCGGCGGTTCGCACAGCCTGGATTTCGGGAGCAAGGCCGGCCGGTACGCGGTCGATCTCCCCGATGCCGCCCGCGAAGCCCTGGAGGGACTAAGGTCTTTCACGATCACCGCGTGGCTCAATCGCACGAGCGGCGAGGAAGGTCCCGGCGGCAACCGGATCGTACACATGGCCGACACCCTGGGCTCCCGTGCGGGGATCGACCTGGTTGTCACGCGCGACGGGCAGCTGAAGATCGGCGTAAACGAATGGACGGATCAGACGCAGGCGGCCAGTGAGCCGGGCCTGATTCCCGTGGATCGCTACGCAGGCAAGGACAACTGGCGATTCATCGCGGTTACGTATGATTCCACGGCCGTGAAGGAGCATGTGAAGCTTTACGTTGGCACGACCACTGCTGATGTCCGCATGCACAAAGCAGTCTCGTACGATCGGGGGGCCGTGGGCAAGGGCGCCGGCGTCCTGACCGTCGGCCACTTCAATCCCGCCCTGCGAAGCAACCACAGCGACCGCATGTTCCGCGGGCTGATCGACGAGGTTCACATCTTCGGCAACTCAATCGACGGAACCGGCGCATTGTCTCTGGACGATATTCGAACCATTCACAGGTCGACGAATTGACCTGGACAAGGGGATATCCTTGGAGCTTGTTCGAAAACTGAGACAGCGTAACCGACCTGAAGATCGTCCCCTTAAAGAAATACCCGCTGGCACACCGTTTAGTGCTGGCATTTCAAAAGGAGAATTACCATGCCAAACCGACGTCAGTTTATTCGCCAGACGGCCGCTTTTGGCCTCACCAATGGCCTGCTGCCGGGCTTCTTGACGAGCATTGCCGCTGTTACCATTGCCGAGGAGCGGGACTGGCACAAAGCCCCCAACATCCTGTTCGTCTACACCGATGATCAGCGATGGGATGCCATGGGCGTGGTCCAGGCGGAGCAGGGCAAAAAGGCGCGCTTCCCTTGGCTCAAGACCCCGAACATGGACCGACTGGCGCAAGAAGGGATCCGCTTCCGTAATGCCTTCGTGGTCAATTCGATCTGCTCGCCGAGTCGCGCCTCGTTTCTCACTGGCCAATACAGCCATCACAACGGGATTACCGATAATGTAAGTCACTTCCCAGTAGAGAATGTCACCTATGCCTCCTTATTGACTGAGGCCGGGTATGCGACCGGGTATTTTGGGAAATGGCACATGGGCCAGCAAAGCGGCAAGCGCCCGGGGTTTACGACTTCCGCGAGTTACATCGGGCAGGGCCAGTACTTCGATTGCCCCTTCGAGATCGACGGTGTCGCGCGTCCCACCAAGGGCTGGGTGGACACGGTCGCGACCGATTTCGCGATCGAGTTTATCCGTAAGAACAGCATGCGTCCCTTCCTGGCCGTGGTCGGTTTCAAAGCGGTCCATGAAAAGCGCGAGCCACGGCCGGAAGATCGTGAGCTTTACGACGGGGTCCAGGTCGGGGTGCCGGGAAATCGTTATGTGCTGCCGCCATTCAAGGAATCACTCAGCAAAAGCACCAGCGAAAAGGCCAAGTCTTCGGACGACAAGCAGCATCCCATCAATGACTATGGACGGCAGTATTTCCAAACCCTGAACGGCGCGGACCACAATCTGGGGCGTTTACTAGATGCGATCGATGAGCTGGGCCTGCGCGAAAACACCTTGGTCGTTTTCACGTCTGATAATGGGTATTTCATGGGTGAACATGACTTGGGCGATAAACGCTACGCCTACGAGGAAAGCCTGCGGATTCCGCTGTTGGTGCGATATCCCAAGTTGACGATGCCTGCGAAGACCGCCGATCAGATGGTTCTGAATATTGATTTTGCCCCGACCGTCTTGGATCTGGCGAGGATTCCCATTCCACCCTCCATGCAGGGCAAGAGTTGGAAACCGTTATTGACTGAATCCAATCCCAAGTGGCGCCAGCAGTTCTATTACGAGTATCACACGGATCGCCAGTTCCCGGCTGTTCCCAGGGTCCAGGCGTTGCGGACGGAAACGGCCAAGTTCATCGTCTACCCCGGGCACGATTGGGTAGAGCTCTACGATTTGGCCCAGGATCCCCTCGAGACCCGCAATCTGGCCAAGTATCCCGAAGCCGCCGCTCTCCTTGATGCGATGAGCAAGCGATTCTTGGAGGAGCAACAGCGGGTGAATGCCACCCCGGGCGAGCAGCCCGCGCAGAAAGAGTCATCGGACAATACACCCGTTTACAAAGGAGGAGAATAGCCATGAAGAACCGACATCAGTTCATTCACCAGACGTCCGCTTTCGGCAAGAGTCTTCCGAGCGTTCGTGTTGCCGGCGTCCTAGTTTCGGCGTTGCTGGCTTTGCTGGCCGGCGCGGCGGGACAGGTGCTGGCCGCCGATTTCTACGTGGGCGGCAATGGCGCCTCGGACCGCAACCCCGGCACGGCGTCTGAGCCCTTTGCGACGATCCAGAAGGCCGCCGACGTGGCACAGCCGGGAGCCGTGGTGAAGATCCGCGATGGTATTTACCGCGAGACCGTGGTGCCTGCCAACAAAGGCAAAGAAGAGAACCCGATCATGTTCGAGGCTGATGCTGGTGCTGAGCCGGTGATCAGCGGGGCTGACCTGGTGACGACGAACTGGCAACTGGCGAACCACGCCAACTTGAACCCTGCCTATCCCATCTACGAAACGACCGTTAATCTTCCGCCCGTTGAGTACATCAGCCACAATCCCGCTGTTACAGGCAACGAAGTTCTGATGGCACAGCAGATTTTCGTCCGCAGCAAGATGATGCAGGAGGCACGGTGGCCGAAGATTCCATACGCTGATTTCGATCACCCGATGAAGGGTAACAATCACGCCCGGGTACTGCGATTTGAGGACGAAGATGGTCCCTGGGCTGCGTCCGTGTCCGGTAATAACCTCGTCATCCGCGACGACGGTCTCCCCAACATACCCGGCGGGCTTGCAGGTGCCCATTGCCAGGTCTTATGTTGGTATGTACCTTCCTGCGCTGCCGTTCTCTCGTCGAGCGGGAAAGAGTTTGTGGTCGATGGCGATATGCCAGGTGCCAACAACAACATGAGGATGCGCCTTGCCAAACTGCGTGACCTCTGGGCGTACAAGGATAGGCATAAGGAGCAGTTCAGGTACTGGATTCGCGGCGCACTCGGACTGCTTACCAGCGAAGGCGAGTTCTACTATGACGAAAGTCAAAATAAGCTCTATCTTTGGGCCCCCGGCGGCGGTTTGCCGGAAAACATTGAATACAAGGCCCGCAACTGGGGCTTTGATCTGACCGGGAAATCTCACATCCATCTTAATCGCCTGAATTTCTTTGCCTGCGATATTCCGACCAACGGAGAATCGCTGTGGCCAAGCAATGCGAAGAACTGGGATGCTATTCAGCCAGTACCAGCACAATATACACAGACCGCTAAGCCGACCTACCCAACGGTTCAGGCGAAGGCCGATGCCGAGCGCTTCATTGCCGGCGCCCACCCGTCTGACAGGAACAACCCAGCAGCAGTGCCCCAACCGGCTAACGGTATTTTGATCGATTACTGCCGGTTCAAGTACCTGAACCACCAGACATTTATGGTGGCGATGCCAGGTGGTTCCCCGCCCGCCCTGGAGTTTTCAGAAACCGGCTTGCAGCAGGGGAACTCAAACACCAACTTTGGGAACATGCACCGCTGCGGCGTCCGACTGACCGGTGATCATTGCATTGTTCGCAATTCTGTGTTTGACACAGCCTCAGGCAGCCATCTTATGGTTACTGGTAAGAATTGCCGTATCGAGAACAACTATTTCAAAGACGCTAATTACATTGGCAACTGGTCTTCCTCGATTGGGGCGGGGGTTGTTGCCACCGGCCTGAAGGTCTACGGAAATACCTTCTGGAGATCAGGGAGAACCCACCTCTGGAACCTGCAAGATCACGTCGAGGTGTCCTTTAATGACTGGTCGGAGTGGTCTTATCTTAACGTAGACGGTGGTGGGACTTACTCACACTCCCGGCACAGGAATAATCGCAACCACGGCGCCCGCTGGAACGAAGGGATGTACAGGACGTATTTCGGCTATAACCTGCTTGGCAGGAAAGAGAGGCCGGCAGACGCCGACCAGCACGACTCTTATGGGCTCGAGGGCAGTGTATGGCATCACAATTGGTGTCACGACTCACGAACGTTCAATGCCGCCCATGAAGCCAGCGGCGGGATATATTTTGACGGCTCATCCGATGGTGCGGTCGTCCACCATAATGTTCTATGGAACTGCAGAGCTATTGATTTTCGGGCTCCAAATACTTATAGCGACAGCAGGTTCGACTACGAAAACACACCGCTGGGTGTTAACTGGCTCTACAACAACACCTTCGGCACTCCCGATAATGACAAGGACGGTGTATCAAAGGGTGTTGATAGGAATAATTTGACCGTGATGCACTACGGTGACCACCCACATGCAATGCACAACAACATTTACCGGGCTAACGCTACGCCGGGCTTTGTGGTTCCCTACACCCTGAACTCCACTGAGATTCAGCTCAACTCCGGCAGCGCCGATCATATGTGGTTTGACCACAAGGGTGCCTACGCCAGCACTCCCGCCAATGGCAAGCCGTGGTTGATTGGCTTCGGCCCCGGTCAATATCCCTCTGGCCTTGGGCTCTTTCCCAAAGCAGGATCTCCGGCTATCGACCGTGGTATCCTGGTCAGCGCTCTCCGGTATTCCAATAGCGATGTGAATGCTGAGCTGCGAGGTAAGCTGCTTACCGATGCCATCGGCCGGCCATTGGACTACGTGGATGTCCCCGTTAACCACACCAGCCCGGATGCCGGCGCCTACGAGTTTGGCGGGCCTCAAGTGCCCGGCGCTCCAAAGTATTACAACAATTCGGGCCATCCCGCTCACGGCGCCTGGATTCCCGGCACCACGCTGCCTCGGGAGTTCATCGAAGGTCAGCCGTGGGAGCGGCAGTGGGCAGCGCAGTAATTACAGTTGCTTGGTTAGACAAAGGGGTCGGAATGACTCCGGCCCCTTTACTCGACCGCAACAAGATCGAAGAAAGGAGAATTAGCATGAAAAACCGACGCCAGTTTGTTCCTCAGTTCGCCGCAATCTTGCTCACTTGTGGCCTCATCATTGGCTTGCTGCCGGGCTTCGCCGGCGCTGAAGACGGGTCCGAAAAACTGCCTTTAACTGGAAAGGGTCTCCCCGAAATGCCCATGAAGGCACCGGTGGAGAATTCCCTTGCCTATGAGATCTCTCAGAAACCGGCTATTTCATCGAAGAAACTGTCGGACATGGAAAGCCTTGACAACTGGGAGCCTTGGGTCGATCCCAGAGCATTCGGAACAATTTCCCTTTCGAAGGATAAGATCTGCAAAGGCCAAGCTTCCGTTCTGCTGACCTCCCCCACGAAAGGCGAACAACCGAACTTCGCCTCTTCCCGCGGCCGGCCCTGGGGCTGTTCAAGCGCCATCTACAGAGTCGATAATGAAGATTGGAGCGAGTGGAATCGGATCACGTTATGGGTGTACCCGGATTTGCCCGGTTTCCGGACGGTCTCGTTCAATATTGTGCTGCATAACGACAATCGAGGAGACACGTCCGTTGACACTGTGCAATACAATGACGCTTTTGTTCCATACGATTCCGCAAATGGATACCGCTATTTTAACATCCATAGCGGCCTGAACTATCAATTGCTCGAGAATCACAAATGGAACAAGGTTTATTGGGAGATTCCTCATGTCAGAAGGGACAAAGTTGTCGCGATCGAACTGCGGTACAGACTTCAGGGAAACCAACGGGAGATGACCGATACGGTCAAGTATTACTTCGACGAAATATATCTTGAGAAAGTAGAGCAGCCTGAACATTACGAAGGCTGGAATGTGGCTCCCGGTCACATTGCGCATAATCACATAGGATACCGAACGGGTTTTCCCAAGACGGCCCTTTCCGCGGATCCTTCAGCCAAAACCTTTACGTTGATTGATGTCGACACTAAACAAGTAGCCTTGAAGAAACCAACGACCTTAAAGAAGACACGGCTCGGGACCTTTCAAGTCCTCGATTTCAGCGAGGTGGATAGGCCGGGAACCTACGCGTTGAAGGCCGGGGATGTTCAGACCAGACCATTTCAAATCGGTGATTTTGCCGATTTGTATCGGGGCAACTTAATCAAGCTGATCAATTTCTTCTACTCACAACGCTGTGGAACAGAGATACCCGGACGCCATTCCGCCTGTCATAGTGACTTCCTGTGTTCCCATGATGGCAAGAGCATTGTGATCAACGGCGGCTGGCATGATGCGGGAGACTTGTCACAAAGCACGAAACACACCTCCGGCGCTGTGCATGCGTTCTTTTCTTTGGCCGAGCAGTTTCAGGACACCGATACGGAACTATCCGAGCGTCTATTGGAAGAGGCAAAGTGGGGCCTGGATTGGGTCCTGAAGACACGTTTTGGAGATGGTAACCGAGTCAACTGGGGAACGATGGATTTCTGGACGGATGGTATCATCGGGACCGTTGATGATGTCATTGCTAAGCCTAGTGATAGTCACGCGGCAACGCACAACTACGTGACGATCAATCTGCATGCGGCACGCGCAGAAGCGAAGGCAGCTACTCTGTTATCGAACACAGACCCCATTATGACGGACTACGCGCTCCGGTGCGCGGAAGAGGACTGGAACTTTGCCGTAAAGGGTATCCAGGATCTGGACATGGAGATCGCCGGTATCGGATTGAATGCTTCGCTCGCGCTATATGAAGCAAGTAAACATGACAAATACAGAAGTGCGGCCGTCTCCTATGGGAACTACATCGTCCGGTGTCAACAACGGGATGAGTTGAACGAGCGCATGTCGTTGAAAGGGTTTTTCTTCCAAGATGCAAGCCGTGAGCGGATTCCACTTCCACGGAGTATTACGAGTTCCGAGAAGTACGCTGTGACCGGCCTGGTCGGACTGGTGCAAGCGTTCCCGGATAGTGAGCATGCCGAAGCGTGGGAAGCGGCAATTCGTTTGTATGCTGACTATCACAAGACCATGGCAGCCTATACGGACCCGTATTTCATGCTCCCCGCAGGCCTATGCGACTTGAATGTGGCAGAGGACGAGATTGAGGAAGCGAAAATAAAGAATGGGATCCGATTGGATGATCGCTTCTATATCAAGTGCTTTCCTGTTTGGACGACCGGCAGAGGGAATACGAGCGTTATCCTGTCAAAGGCAATCGGCTTGGCCGCGATAGCCAGATACCTCGATGACCAGGAGTTGTTGAACATCGCTTACCGGCAGTTTGATTGGCTATTGGGCTTGAACCCTTTCAACCAGAGTATCATGTGGGGAGAAGGATATCGGTACCAGGCCCTTTACAGCCCGTTAAGCGGCGATATTGTTGGAGCTGTTCCGTGCGGTATTCACACCAAGTTCAATCGGGATGCCCCTTATTGGCCGTCGGATAACTGGCATAATCCCAAGGAGATATGGGTGCACTCCACAAGCGATTGGCTATGGCTGATGAGTAAGTATTTCAATTAACCGAAAACAGAAAGGAAAGAGACTTACCATGTCACACCGACGTCAGTGTGTTCGCCAGACGGTTGCAGTCTGGATGACTTGCGGCATCGTCATCAGCCTGCTGCCCTGCCTTGCCGCCGCGCAAGACCTGTCCACCGTGAAGACGCGCACCGCCTGGGTGATCGAGCAGCGCCGCGGCGAAAGCATAAATCCCAACGCCAAATTTGGGGCTGCGATTGCGCTGGCGAGCCTCGCACTGGACCCCGACGATGCCGAGGTGATCGACAGGATTACCCATTTCTATGACAAGGTTCCTGCAGGTAGCAACGGCCAGCAGTTCTCCTACCCAGGCGTGGCTTGGGTGCTGGGCAAGTACTGGGATAAGTTCGCCCCGGCGCAACGCGACCACCTGAAGGCGAAGCTCAAGGGCTTCAGCGATCTCCTGGGTCATGGCACCGAGAATCACGCCATCATGAAGGGTGCCGCCGCCTACCTCTTCGCCCAGTACTGGCCCGACGAGACCGGCTGGCTGCGTGGCACGCACACCAGCGCGCGGCTCGGGGAGACGGCCCGCACGCAAATGCTGGCGGTGATGCGCAGCCTCTACGACAGGGGGTATGAAGAGAACCTCTCACACAACTACGCGCCGGTCCATCTGTACCCCTATTACGCGCTCTACGAATGTGCCACGGACCCCGAGATGAAGAGGGCGGCCGACGCGGCACTTCACTTTCACGTCGCCAACATGGCGGCCAACCACTTCGAGGGTGTGACCATTCCTCCCACGAACCGTGATTATCCAAGTACCACATGGAACACCTACACGTATGAGCCTGGGAAACCCCACGCGAGCCACCTCATACACTGGTTGTACTGGGCCGACGCGCAGAACTGGACCCCGGCCGAGATTGATAGATCGGATGGCAACTTTGTGGTCTATGCGGCTCTCTCCAGTTGGAGGCCACCCGCCGCCATCGAGAGCCTCGCCAGAGGGCAGATGGTCCCCTACGAGCTTACCGCATCGGCGCCCAGTTTCGGCCACGCCGGAGTCAGCCCCGGCTTTTGGGGAACCGGCACGCCGGCCGAGTGCGTGCGTTACGTCTACCGCGACAAGCTCTACGCCATGGGGAGCGGGTTCTTCCAGTATTATCCCGAGGAGTTCTATGTGGACTACACTGCGTTTCGTTTTATCTACAAGAGCCCCGACAGATTCAACTTCATCGAGTGCTACCATCCCTACTGGCGCAGCGATGACCGCACCTGGCAGGGGCTGAACTCGCCGTTCATGCAGACGGCGCAGCATAAGGGCACGGCGATCGCACTCTTCAACATCCCCAACGCCGACCCGTGGGCCGGCCGCGGCAGATCCGACTGGCAGGCTTCGCGCGATGACCACTTCAAGAAGCTGATCCGGGAAGCGCTCGTGCGCTATCCGAAGTCAATCGACCAGAAAACCGAGGCGAACGGTTGGATTCTCCTACGAGAAGGCGACGTGTACATCGCCATCCGTCCGCTGAAGGCCTATACGATAGACGCCAACTACAAGCCGGCTGGAGAGTTCGATGTGGTCCGCAGCGCCTTCGCGCAGACCGGCTTCCTCTTCGACATCGCGACGAAGAAGGAGTTTGCCACGTTCGAGGCGTTCCTGGCAGCGGTGAATCAGAACCCACCAATAATGGACTGGGATCAGCTCTCCGTAGCCTACACGAACGTGAGGGGCGACACCCTCACGGCGACATGGAACCCGCCCAAATACGACGTGCCCAAAGGGGAGCGGGTCCTGGTTCGGCCAGGCATCAGCGTCAACGGCGCCTTAGTTCCGATCGACAGCGATCTCATCAACGGCAGAGCGGTAATGAAATCTCCGTCCGTCGAGCTGATCGACAGAGTGCTGCGGCTGCGGACGCCGGCGGGCCAGCTTGAGGTGGACTGGCGGGGGAAGGTGCCGAAGTTCAGCAATCAGTAGTCTAAACCCTTGCATCCCGTCACTGGTAGAAGCTCTACTGCTGAAACCGTTGCCGGCGGTGCCCGCCGCAGATTCACTGCGCCGGCCGGCGAACCGGTCGTTCTGCTGCTCCGAGACGTCTCCCGTTCTTGAGGACTCCACACATGTTTTCCGTGAATCGAATACTCCGTGGCTTTTTCATGCCGTCGATTGTCGTGCTTACGCTCACCTCGCCAACATCTGTCCACGCGCAAAACAAGAAGGGATCCCGAACCGACGATGTTGCGCCCGCCGCGAACCGGGATGTCAAGCCGAACACCACCCAAGACCCGCGCAGCGACTTGATTCCGCCTTATCCCCCGAGTGATTTCATCGAGAGCCTCACAGTTGACGCTCACCGCGTCTCGATCGGGGACGGGGACAACTGGGCCAACACCTGGGGCGATGACGGTCGGATGTATTCTTTCTTTACCGACGGCAGGGGATTCGACCGGAAGAAGAGAGTCAGTTGCGCCCCGGTCATCATCGAAGGTCATCCCCCGCAAATCAGCGGCCGCGACCTGGTCTCGCCCACGGGAACCATACCGGATCCTTCGGGCAAGAACTCGCGCAAGGTGTGCGGTCTGTTGATGGTGGACGGAGTGCTCTATGCGTGGGTCAGGAATCTGAACTTGCCCGGCGCCCCCAAGGGCATAGGTGTTAAGTTAAGCGTGTCATTTTACGCACCTTGCAATGATTCTTGAGGCCATATTCGAGTATTTCCAGAGAAGTTCTACGTGATAGCTGGATAGTCTTCATACAATTTTTGATTAACATGGGTATCTCCGTAGCCAGATACTCGCAAGCTTTGGAGACAGAGATGAGTATAAACTGTAAAATGATAAAGGCCCTTTCTTGGATTCGTTTATACAGCTTATCCATGCTTACTTCCCTGTGGCGCAGATTCCATAACTGTCCATTAAGAACCGCGTGGATACGGTGAATGAACACAGCCATTATCAACTTACCGTATACTTCACATCGCAATCGATGTATGTTGGCGGTATTAGTATGATGAATACATAAAACCGTTTTAATTTGCTTAAAGAGCAGCTCAATTTGCCAACGCAGGCTATAGAATGGGCGAACCATTTCAGCAGCTAACCACGATTCTGGAATGTTGGTTACCATCAGTATCCAATCGCATAAAGCCAAATGAAGTTGGCTGGGTGTGCGTCCTTTCTTCCTGGCTTCTTTTTTTAGTCGCCTTCGTCGTTCATTAGCAAGCTGCTCGCTAATTCTTAAGCATACCAGGCGACAATGCACCCTTGTGCTTTTCTTACAGCCCATGATCACAGAAAACTGATAAGCGTTTCCAGAAAGGGACTTTAGCCTCCTGCTCAGTTCAATTTCAGCGCCTGTTTTTGCATCAAACAGCTTCGTCCCAACCAAGAATCGCGACAAAAAGAATGCCCCCTTTGCATCAATATCATGGAAAGTTTCGAGACAGAAATAGCCCAAATCTATCAGCAATAAATCCTTGGCTTGTACGTGGTAGGGTAACTGATGGGTATAGTTTGTATCAGGACGGGTTCCAGCGGTCATTTCAAAAAAGGATAGTTCACCACGTTTGTACTCATAGAAAACCTGTAGTTTGCAATTGGCCGCCGAAGCACCACCGCCAGAACCCGGCAATATATCAGCAAGCTGCGGGTCTACGTCCCAACATGAACTATCGACAATCATTACACGATTGAAACGTTTTATAAGTTCTGTTTTGATAACCACGGTTTGACTGATTCTTTGTTTCAAAACGTATCGATAACACGTCTGAATATATTTGACAGTTGATTCGGTGAATCGTTGATGAAGTGCTTCTCTACTTATGCGGCTCTTGATAGCATCGACCATGGCAGCCAGTGAGGGATGCTTAATGCCTAACTGGCCAATGGTCATCAACACCAAGAAGTCCTTAGCTGACAAGCTTCTTTGCCGTTTAATAAATCCTGTTGATTTTGCCCAGCGATTCAAGGCCCTTTTTTAAAGAAGGAAAGAAGTTCATTAAAATCAATCATTTTTCATCTCCTTGTAAATCCATTCTTACGTGCTAAATCCACATAGGCCTGAGTCAATTCCATGTTCAATTGTGTGAACTGCTTGTACTGTTGGATACGTTTATGTACTTCGGCCAGGTCCTTCTTTTTGACGAAAAACGATGAGCTTCTGCCTTTCACACTAAAGCTTAGCTGGTAATACGGCCCGTGCTTTATTGGATGCCTTTTGTTTTTGCATTTACATCCGGGCGTTCCACAGACATTCCATTGCTCACTGACGCTACCCGGTAGCATCGGACCCAATTTGAGTAGTCTCTCCTTTATTTGTGCTATTTTTCTCTGTTCTTTTGTCATAATTGTCTTCCCGTATAGCCGATAGCATACATCATGCTATCGGTAAAATATACAAAAAAAATGAAGATTACAACCCATCTTTTCGACAAATCCACGTTTCTTAACTTAACACCTATGCCCCCAAGGGGACGGGGGCAGGAATGATGGTTTCCGCGGACCGTGGCCGAACCTGGGAATGGGTGGACTGGAATTGGCCGGAACTCGGATATCCGGTCTGGATGAACGCGGGCAGGAACTACGGGGCCGCCCGCGACCAATACGCATATTACATCTCCCCCGACGGACCGAGTGCCTACGCCGATTATCCGCATCTGCTACTGGCGCGCGTGCCGGTAACCTCGATCCGCGACCAGGCAGCGCACGAGTTTTTTGCCGGATTCGTAAGACCGGGCGTGCCGCGCTGGGGCCGCTTCAAATCACGGAAACCAGTGTTCACCGACCCCAACGGATGTTTCCGGCCGAACCTCGTATATAATCCCGGGTTGAAGCGATATCTCCTGGTCATGAGCAGTCCGTACGGGAAATGGAAGTGGTGGGCCACGGACAACCCGAACCGCCGAGCACATTTGGGAATCTTCGACGCGTCCACTCCGTGGGGACCCTGGTCGGTGGTGGATTACATCGCGGACTGGGGCGCACCCGAAAACCGGTTCGCTCCCAACATTCCGTCTAAGTGGATCAGCGACGACGGAACAACCTTCTATCTCCTCTACTCCTGCATCCCCAACGGCCCGTATCAATTCAATATCCAACGCTGCACGGTGAAACTGAAAGGTATATGATGGAAACCAGGACACAATGCAGAGGAACACCACAAAACGTTTACCTTGGGTGGTATTCGCAAGCAAATGGATTGAGCTATGTGCAGAGATCATTCGAGAGTAGGTCTCATTATGGCGGGCATGGTTCCCTGCTCCATCTTCCTCATGGCAGCGCGAGGAGCGCAGGTGAATCCTGCAGGAGGGCGGGCATGTTGACGAAGGACCATGCAACCTTTATGGCTTTCCTGCTCTTCACGTTTTTCGGCAGCGTCGCGTGGGGCGCCGAGCGACTCGTGGTCTTCTCCCAGCCGGATGTTTCGGACATCGGCGACCGTGTCTATGTGACCGAGCGGAGACCGTTGGGAAAATGGTTCATGATCAGTTGGCAGAAGAGCCCCTTTACCGCGGACGGCAAGTTTGTCCCGGTTGACTGGGATGCCGGCGAAAAGACGGGGCTTTCCATACCGGATGAGCACACGCGCAGGATGGCGCAACGCGGCATGCGAAACGCGGCCGGCAGCACCGTGTGCCAGATGCACGGCGGTACGGTCGGCGCCTATCTCAACTCCGCCGACCTGTCCGGGAAAGGGCTCGACGCGAAGGGCAATCCCCTGCCGGGATCCAATGGTTACAAACAGATGGTAACACCGTCCTACATGTTCGGACCAGCAGAGACCATCCATCCCTGGCGCGCCCCTGACAGCCACCTCCAGGTGTCGCTCGACCTGCAGATCCCCACCGCCGTGTGCGCGGAGAAGAAAGGAAGCCTGGCCTACGCCAACCCGCTCCTGACGCTCGTCGACCCCAAGACCAAACTTAAGATTTCCTGGGGCCCGATGCTGTTCTCCAAGCACAGCAAAGGGAACCACACCAGATCCCCACAGAATATCGCGTACGATGCTCCCTCGCATAGTTGGATGATCAGAGATCGTCTGGTGTCCGGGGCCTCGTGGCTCGAACTGGCGCCCGGTTCCGCGTCGTACCAGACCGCCCCCTGGCGCGGTTGGCGGCATTTCTCCTGGTCGGTAAGCCGCGCTCACGTGACAGCGGCGCTGAAAGCCATGCGACAGCAGGAACCCCCAGTGAAGCTCTCGATCGATCCCGGCGACTATCAGCTCACAGCCTTCCACCTGAATGCCGAGACCCACTTCCAGACCGCACCGGCTGAACTCGGTTGGTCGATGCGTAACCTTCGGATCGTGGTCACTGCAGGATCTGTCTCCGGGGAGGAAACGGAGGGGACGCCGAAGGTGAACCCGCTGGCGGCCGCAGCCGCCGATTCTGCTTTTCCCCTCCGAGCGGAGCCCCTGCTCACCTACAGGCACGCCCCCGATGCCTTGAAGCCGGCAAAGCCCACTCTCTTCGCCGTGTACTACGCCTGGTATCACGACGGCGCACATCCGCAGAGTCCGTGGTTGCACTGGACCAAGCCCGATGCCGCGACGAACCCGCTGGCCCTCCAGACGCAGTGGCCCGGCGAACCGCTCCTGGCCAGCGCGGCTTGTCAATTGGTCGGCCTTTACGACAGTGCCGACCCAACCATCGCCAGATGGCATGTGCAACTGGCCAGGGCGGCGGGTATTGACGCCTTCCTCGTCAGTTGGTGGGACAAACACAACGGCGTGGATCAGAACTTCGAGCGCGGCATCCTGCCCGCTGCTGAAAAGGGAGGCTTCAAGATCGCTTTGTTCGACGAACGTGCGCAGTTCCACGACACGCTGGAAAGCTATCAGCGAATGCTCACGCGCGCGCTGCTCCGGTACAAGGATAGTCCCGCCTACCTGCGCTTTGACGGCCGCCCGGTGGTGTATCTCTACCAAGTCGCCCGCAAGCCGGGTTTGACCGCAAAGGAATTCCCGCGCCTCAAGCGGCACGTCGAAGGCGAGGTGGTCCCCGTCTATTGGATCGTGGACAAGATCGAGCACGATACGCAGGCGGCGGGCTCCGGTGACACCGACCGTGAAAAGCGCATTCCCGCCGAATGGCTGGCGACGCCCGGCATTGACAGTTTCGGTTTCTACAGCACGTTCTCGAACTTTCGCGCCCACCGCTATGAAGAACTCGCCGGCAAGTATCGGTACCTGACACGGCTCGCCCACGACGCCGGCAAGAAGATGCTGCTGCCCGTTCATCCCGGTCATGACAACTCGCGCTTCCGCGAGGGGCCCCATGCCTATGTCATGCCGCGCCGCGACGGCCGGACGCTTCGCGATTACCTGCGCGCCGCGAGCGACGCCGGCGCCGACCACATCCTGATCACGAGCTGGAACGAATGGCCGGAGACCACGGTCATCGAACCTTCGTGCTCGTGGCCCAACCCGTATCTCTACCTCGAAGTGGTGGCCGAG
>Ga0180433_10003884_pt1 | contig 21508 bp, 11 predicted proteins | sample SS_ome_8_FD_132980 | JGI IMG/M metagenome (GOLD analysis project Ga0180433, IMG submission 132980) | Hypersaline lake sediment archaeal communities from the Salton Sea, California, USA - SS_1_D_1 metaG | ecosystem: Environmental > Aquatic > Non-marine Saline and Alkaline > Hypersaline >... | reverse complement strand
TTTCCCTCACTATTGTAATCCCCAAACCCTACCGGAGGTGTCGCTCTACTTGGGTTGATTTGCCCTCAACCGGGCCGATTCAGTTGGGTTGATTTCCTATAGCTGACTTGTTGCGGAATCCCAACACTACCACTCTGTCAACCGCTGTGGTATAATCTAGCCCGATGGCTGATTTCGTCCACCTCCACGTGCACAGCGAATATTCGCTCCTCGACGGCCTCAGCAGTTGCCAGGAATTGGCTGGACGTGCGGTCGAGCTGGGGATGCCCGCGCTAGCACTTACCGATCACGGCGCGATGTACGGCGCTGTTCACTTCTACAAGGCGTGCAAAGCTGCGGGCGTCAAGCCCGTTATTGGCTTGGAAACATACGTGGCTCCACGAGGCCGTCAGGACCGCGATCCGAAACGCGACCGCACACCCTGCCACCTCGTACTCCTGGCTCAGAACGACGTCGGCTACCACAACCTGATGCGCTTGGCGACCATCGCTCAGCTGGATGGCTTCTATTACAAGCCGCGCGTCGACAAAGAGACGCTGGCCGAGTATGCCGATGGGCTCATCGTCCTCTCTGGCTGTGGATCCTCTGAGGTATCCCAGTTGATCAAGGTCGGGAGACTTGATCAGGCTCGTCAGGTCATCGACTGGTACCGCCAGGTCTTCCCAGACCGATACTTCCTGGAGATCCAGGAACACGCCATCCCCGAACTCGCAGGCGTCAATCGCCAGGTGGTCGCCCTGGCCCGCGAGCTCGATTTGCCGCTGGTTGCCACGAACGACGTACACTATGCTCGCCGCGAGCAGTCGGACATCCACGATGTGCTCCTGTGCATCCAGACCGGCAAGACCGTCAACGAGCCCAACCGCATGCACATGGAGAACGACAGCTTCTACCTCAAGAGCGCTGATGAGATGGCAGCGCTCTTCCCCGAAGCACCCCAGGCACTGACGAATACACGGCGCATCGCAGATATGTGCGAGCTTGAGTTGGAGTTCGGCCACTATCATTTGCCCATCTTCGAGGTACCGCAGGGGTACGACGCGCAGAGCTACCTGCGGCACCTGTGTGAGGAGGGGTTGAAGCAGCGGTACGCGGTCATCACGTCCAGAGAGCGAGAGCGCCTTGAATACGAATTGGACCTCATCCATCAGATGGGCTTCGACACCTACTTCCTCATTGTCTGGGATCTGTGCCGTTTCTCGCGCGAGCAGAACATCTGGTGGAACGTGCGCGGATCAGGTGCTAGTTCTATCGTTGCTTACAGCTTGGGCATCACTCACCTCGAACCACTCCAGCACGGCCTGATCTTTGAGCGGTTCCTCAACCTGGGCCGCGTGACGATGCCTGACATCGACCTGGACTACCCTGACGACCAGCGGGCACAGTTGATCCGTTACACGATCGAGAAGTACGGCCACGAGCAGGTCGCGCAGATCATCACCTTTGGCACGATGGGGGCCAAAGCAGCCATCCGTGACGTAGGGCGTGCGCTCGACTACCCGCTGCCCGAGGTAGATCGCATCGCCCGCCTGGTGCCGACTGGCCCCAAGGTCAAACTGGATCAAGCGCTGGAGGAAGTGCCCGAGCTGCGCAAGGATTATGAGACCCGGGATCACATCCGGCGACTGATTGATACCGCTCGGGGTATAGAGGGGAACATACGCCACGCCAGTACCCACGCTGCCGGCGTCATCGTCACCGACGTTCCGTTGGTCACCTATGCCCCCCTGAACCGGCCTACAAGAGGCGGCGGCGGAGACGAAGACGAGATTGGCGTCGTCACGCAGTATGAAATGGCGGAATTGGAAGAACTGGGGTTGCTCAAGGTTGACTTTCTGGGCCTCTCTACTCTGACCGTCATGCGCCGCGCCTGCGAACTGATCCACCGGCGTCACGGTGTTGACCTGGACCTGAACAGTATCCCTACCGACGATCCCGACATCTATGATCTGCTCTCGCGTGGGGATGTGACCGGTGTGTTCCAGGTAGAAGGCCAGGGCATGCGGCGTGTACTGATGAAGATGCAGCCTTCACAGTTCGACCATGTCATCGCCACCATCAGCCTCTTCCGGCCTGGCCCGATGGAATACATCGACGACTACATCGACCGCTTGCACGGCCGCAAACCGATCGAGTATCGCCATCCCAGCCTGGAGCCGATTTTGCAGGAGACCTATGGCATCATCGTCTACCAGGAGCAGATCATCCGCATCTTGACGGACATCGCGGGCTACACGGCCGGCGACGCGGACCTGGTGCGGCGTGCAGTGGGTAAGAAGAAGAAAAAAGCACTCCTCAAACACCGCGCATCTTTCGTCGAGGGCGCCATGGAGCATGGAGGCTTGCCTAAAGCGGTGGCCAGTGGCATTTTCGACGACATCGAGTATTTTGCCCGGTACGGGTTCAACAAGAGCCACGCCGCCGACTATGCGGTCCTTACCTGCCAGACCGCTTACCTGAGGGCCAAGTATCCGGTCGAATATATGACTGCCTTGCTGACCGTTGAGCGACACAACACGGAGAAAGTTGGATCGCTCATCGCCGAGTGCCGCCATATGGGAATCGAGGTGCTCCCACCCGACGTGAACCATTCGGGTCTGGATTTCACCATTGAGGAGCAGGACGATGGCGTGCCATCGGAATGGCCCTCTAGAAGATGCGGTTCGCCAGAAGCTGTCCCCCAGGTAGCCATCCGTTTTGGGATGGGGGCTGTGAAGAACGTGGGCGAGGGACCGGTTGAGACGATATTGGCTGCTCGACAGGCAGGTGCTCCTTTCCGCAGCCTGGATGAATTCTGCCGCCGCGTGGACTTGCGCCAGGTCAACCGCCGGGCGTTGGAGAGCCTGATCAAGGTTGGGGCGCTGCGTCCCTTTGGCACGCGCTCGCAGCTTCTCCCCATCGTCGAGCGGATCATCGGATTGAGCGCCAGCCTGCACCAGGCGCGGGACGTAGGACAGATGAGTTTGTTTGGCGAGGCCACCGGCGTCCACCTGGCGGCCGAGGAGGCGCTGCTGCCCTCGCTCTCCCAGACCCCCGAGGTGCCCCAGAAGGAGATTCTGGCCTGGGAGAAAGACTTGGTCGGCCTGTACATATCCGAGCATCCTCTGACACAGGCGATGGTCAAGCTGCAAGATGTCGTAACCGCCCATACCGGCACGCTGGGTGAGGAGATGGATAGCCCCCAGGTCGTCGTCGCCGGGATGGTCCAGCGGGTCCGTCGCCACGTGACGAAAAAAGGGGACGACATGGCTTTCGTCACGTTGGAGGATCTGCACGGCACCTGCGATGTCGTCGTCTTCCCCCGGGTGTGGAACACGACCAAACATCTTTGGCAGCCCGAACAGATCTTGGTCGTGGCTGGCAAGGTGGATGCCAGGCACCGGGATACGCCGAGCCTGCTGTGCAATTGGGCCAAGACCCCTGATCAAGTCGCTATCCCGGTCGAACGAGAACCTCCGCACGTGGCCCCACCGTCACCGCCTCCTGCGCCTCCGCCGTCCCCTGTGCGCACCGTCCGTGTGACCATGACGCGCAGCGGGAGGCAGACCCAGGACGTGGAGCTGCTGCGCAAGATTCACAGCCTGTTGGTCGGCCACTCGGGCACGGACCGTTTTCTGATTCGGCTGACCGGTGGCGTGAGCAAGTCGGTGGAGTTAGCGTTCCCGAATGAAACGACGGCTTACGGCCCTGAGCTGGTTGAGCAGCTCACTGCCGTGTTGGGCCCCGATGCGGTGCACGTGGAATCCGGACTGCGGATCTGATCTGACTATAAGGGAGGGCCGATGGGAATCGGCGTTCTGACAGGAGGCGGTGACGATGGGAATCGGCGTTTTGACAGGAGGCGGTGCCGATAGGAATCGGCGTTTTGACAGGAGGCGGTGCCGATGGGAATCGGCGTTCTGACAGGAGGCGGTGACGATGAGAATCGGCATTCTGACAGGAGGGGGTGACGTCCCCGGGCTGAACCCTTGTATCAAAGCATTGGTCTATCGCGCCATCGATGAGGGACACGAGCCCGTCGGCATCCGCCGTGGCTGGCGATGTCTCCTCTACTATAACCCCGACGATCCTGCCACTCATGCGGAGTGCACGATGTCGCTCGACAAGCTGAAGGTGCGCACGATAGACCGTACTGGCGGCACTTTTCTGCATACCTCGCGCGTTAACCCAGGCCGCGTGCGCCCCTCTCAGATGCCCGACTTCCTGCGCCCTGAGGGAGAGCTGGACGATAGCCAGACGTTTGACTTCACGGATCACGTGCTGAGTGTGTTGGAGGATCTCCAGATTGATGTGCTGATGCCCATTGGCGGGGAAGACACACTGGGGTACGCTGCCCGCATCCACCGTGAGGGATTCCCTGTCGTCAGCATCCCCAAGACGATGGACAACGACGTCTTTGGGACCGATTTCTGCATCGGCTTCTCTACCGCCGTCACGCGGAGCGTGCAGCTCATTCACCAGTTGCGGTCCACGGCTGGCTCCCACGAGCGCATCGGTGTGGTCGAACTGTTCGGGCGTCACTCGGGCGAGACGTCGCTGATCTCGGCCTACTTGGCCGGCGTGGATCGGGCCATCATCTCCGAGGTTCCCTTCGACATCGACAAGCTGGCCGATTTGTTGATGCAGGATCGGGCGATGAACCCCAGCCACTACGCGATGATGACCATTTCGGAGGGCGCGCACGAGATTGGGAAGGATGTCGTTCAGACCGGCGTGGCCGATCCCTACGGGCACAAGAAGCTCGGTGGCATTGGCGCCGTCACTGCCGAGAAACTGGAGAGAATGACCGGCGCCAAGACGATGTGCCAGCAACTGGCCTATCTCATGCGTTCCGGCAAGCCGGACGCCTTGGACATCATGGTGGCCGTCAACTACGCCAACACGGCCATGGACCTGCTCGCTATGCGGAAGACCGGGCGCATGGTCGCGCTGAGGGATGGTCGCTACACCGATGTCTCGGCCGAATCGCCAACGCTGGGAGTCAAGCACGTAGACGTGCGAGCACTCTACGATGTGGACAATTACCGCCCCAAGGTGTGGCACGTGCTGGGGAAGCCCATGTTCTTGTACTAGTACCCTGTCATTGATGGGTTCGTAGTAACGACTTTAGTCGTTTCTGCCGCTCACCGAGCGGCAGAAACACGCCCTGAGTCAAGCCGAAGAGCCGCCACTACGCCATGTCAATTTATCATTGACAGAGCACTAGGTAGACGTAAGTTACCTACGATCGGGAGGATACAATGAAGCGTGTCGGTGTACTGACCAGCGGTGGGGACAATCCTGGCCTCAATCCATGCATTCGTGCTGTCGTGCGCATGGGAATCCACCTGGGATTGGAAATGATGGGTATTCGTCGGGGCTACGCCGGCCTGATAGGCGGCGCAATCGACGAGATGGATGCCCGCTCCGTGGGCGGCATCATCGGGCACGGTGGGACGGTACTGGGCACCGCGCGCTGCCCCGAGTTCTACGAGTCCAAGGGGCGGAAAGAGGCCCTGCGCGGACTCAACCGATTTGGAATCGATGGTTTGGTCGTCATTGGTGGCAATGGTTCCTTGACTGGCGCGCTGGAGCTGTGGCGCATGGGCTTTCCAACCATCGGTGTCCCCAGCACGATCGACAATGATGTCAACGGTACCGATATCTCCATCGGCGTGGACACGGCGCTCAACACCATTCTGGATGCTATCGACAAGATCAAGGACACAGCCACCTCCCATAATCGAGCCTTCCTCATCGAGACTATGGGGCGCGAATCCGGCTATCTTGCAATGGCCAGCGGCGTCTCTGGCGGGGCCGAACTGGTCCTGTGCCCGGAGGTTGAGACCTCGTTTGAGGAGATCTGCCAGACGATTGAGGATGCCTACATTCGAGGCAAGTCGCACTGCATCATCGTGGTTGCCGAGGGGTGGCAACCTGGCACACAGACGTTGGTCGAGCGGCTGCGGGAGCAGGAGGATCTGGGGTTTTCGGTGCGTGTCACCCAACTGGGGCATGTCCAGCGGGGCGGCTCACCCAGTGCCTTCGACCGACTGCTGGCCACGCGACTGGGGGCCGCCGCGGTGCGCGAGCTGGTTGCCGGGAACGCAGGCAATATGGCTGGATGGATCAGGAGCGCTATCGCGCTGACCCCGCTGGAGGAGGCTGTCGCATTCGAGAAACAGATCAGCCGGGAGTTGTGGGAACTAGGGCGGATTATGGAGATGTAGACGATTGGCACTAGATGATCATTGGCTCCCGATACAAGCCGAAGACGTCACGGAACACGTCCATGATCTCCTGCAGCGTCGCGTAGACCCGCACAGCGTCGAGGATGTAGGGCATCGTGTTCTCCGTGCCTTGGGCAGCGATGCGCAGTCGATCGAGCGCCTGCCCCACGGCCCCACTGTCCCGCTCCTCGCGCACCTGCGCTAACCGGGCGCACTGCCTCTCGTACCCCTGCGGATCTATCTCCAACAGCGGTACTTCCAGTGGCTCGTCTGCCTCGAACTCATTCACGCCGACGATGATGCGTCGTCGCTCGTCGATCTCGCGTTGGTAGTGGTAGGCAGCGTCGGCGATCTCCTGCTGGAAGAAGCCGCCTTCAATAGCGGGAATGACCCCTCCCACTGCCTCAATCCTGTCGAAGTAATCGTACGCCTCCCGCTCCATCCGGTCGGTCAGCGCCTCGATGGCGTACGACCCGCCCAAGGCATCGACGGTGTTGGTGACGCCGGATTCGTGGGCGATGATCTGCTGGGTGCGCAGCGCGATCGTGACCGCGTGCTCGCTCGGCAGCGCCAGCGCCTCATCCAGGCTGTTCGTGTGCAGTGACTGAGTCCCGCCCAGTACCGCTGCCAGCGCCTGAATTGCCACCCGCACGACGTTGATCTCCGGCTGTTGTGCCGTGAGCGAGCATCCTGCCGTCTGGGTGTGGAAACGCAGCCACCAGGAGCGAGGGTTCTTCGCGTCGAAGGTGTTGCGCATCTCCTGCGCCCAGATGCGCCGGGCGGCGCGGAACTTGGCGATTTCCTCCAGGAAGTCGTTGTGGCAGTTGAAGAAGAACGAGAGACGCGGAGCGAAGGTGTCGATGTCCACGCCACGATCGAGTGCCCAGCGGACGTACTCCATCCCATCGGCCAGTGTGAAAGCCAGCTCCTGCGCTGCCGTTGAACCGGCTTCCCGGATGTGGTAGCCGGAAATCGAGATCGTGTTCCACTTTGGCAGGTGCTGGCTGCCGAACTCGATCGTGTCGGTCACCAATCGCATGGAGGGCTTGGGCGGGAAGATGTATTCCTTCTGCGCGATGTACTCCTTGAGGATGTCGTTCTGGATCGTGCCGCCCAATTGACGCATTGATACCCCCTGCTTTTCAGCGGCAGCGATGTACATCGCCCAGGTGATGGCCGCCGGGCTGTTGATGGTCATCGATGTGGTCACCTTGTCCAGGGGAATGCCGTCGAAAAGGACCTCCATGTCGCGCAGCGAGGAGACCGCAACGCCACACTTGCCAAACTCGCCCTCGGCCTCAGGAGCATCCGTGTCGTAGCCGTAGAGCGTTGGCAGATCGAAGGCCACCGAGAGCCCTGTTTGCCCCTGCTCCAGCAGGTATTTGAAGCGGCTGTTGGTCTCCTCGGCCGTGCCGAAGCCGGCAAACATCCGCATGGTCCACAGGCGCCCGCGGTGCATCGTGGGGTGTACCCCTCGTGTGAAGGGATACTCACCCGGGAGCCCGATTTTCTCCAGGTAATCCCCCTCCACGTCCAGCGGGGTGTACAGCCGCCTGACCGGTTTGCCCGAGGTAGTGATAAACTCCTCGTACCGTTCGGGATGTCGGTCGAGGGTCTCCTTCAGGGTGGTCTGTTCCCAGTCGTGAAGCGCCTCGCCTACGTCGTCGTGTGCCATGTCTTATCCTACCTCCTGTTGTTGATACGACCCGGCTCTGTCCTGGTGTGCAGTGAAAATCCTCGCTACCAATCTCCCAGCTTCGCAGCGACAGCCTGGCCCTCTGGCCCCAGCACCCATTGGGCAAATTCGCGGGCCCCGTCCGTCGGGTCGCCGACAGTCGCTATGTGCAGCGGACGCGAGAGTATGTAACTTCCATCGGAGATTGTGTCTGCGGTCGGCAGCATGCCCTCCACCGGCGCCACACGGACGTTTTCGGCGGCGGGAGCACTGAGCCACAACGTCGAGACGTAGCCGACCGCACCCGGGGTGCGCGCCACGTGGTCGATGACGGCCTCGCTGGAGGGCATCACCACGGCGGTGAGCGTCGCGTCGTGGTCTCCTAGAACTGCGCTCTCGAACGCGGTGCGGCTGCCGGAACCATCCTCGCGGCTGACGGGGGTGAGCACCATCCCACCCCATTCCTGTACGCGCCCGCGAAAGATTGCCTGCAGGTGTGCCAGCCCTGTCTCGCTGAACGGCGTCGCGGGGTGGACGACGACGGCGATGCCATCGCGGGCAAAGGGATGCGACCAAAGTGCTTCCTCCTCAGCGTTCTCATACAGCCACGAGAGCAGAGCAACCTCCGCCTCTCCCGCCCGCAGCACCTGCTCAGCCACCGCGGAGTTGAACACCTCGATCTGGATCTCAACCCAGGGATGGACTTTCTCGTAGGCGTCGGCCAGCTCCTCCGCCAACGGTGTGCAGGAATCAGCAGCCACCAGCCGCAAAGTGGCAGGCTCGCGGGTGACGGTCAGAGGCTGAGAAACACAGGCGGCCAGGAGGAAGAAGATGCAGGAAGCAGAAAGCAGCGTGCGGAAGGGGCACAGAGTCAGGAGGAGCGCAAGTCCCCTGTTAATAGATCTTGCGAGAGGTGTGTTTCGAATCAACAATTGCGAGTTCAAGTTGCAGACTGCAGATTATCGGTTTTTGCTATCCTCCACATTATTATACCCCGTATCTGAAGGGCGAACAAGTTGTATCGTCGTCGGGCTCTGATCAGGTCCGTGAGTGTTGCCCACCGTCGGAGAAATGTGGTATAATGTTTGTGGATTCGGGGAAGATATCCCCCATGTCGTCGCCGAGTTCGGGCTTGTGGTTTTTCTCACTAGAGGGCGGGAGGAGAGTGTATCATGTCCACCACTGGCAGTCTGTCCAACCGTGAACGTCTCATCGTCGTTGCAGGCATCGTCCTCATCTTAGCTATCGTCACGATTGCTAGCACATCTCTTGTGCCCGGCAAGGCGCTGGCCCAGCCTGCCGAGACCAACCATGCGAGTTCGCTTCTGGCGCGCACAAGCACGCCTCCGCCACCGCCTCCAGCTATGCAGTTGAATCCACCTGCTGGCACACCCGAGCCGGGCACCGTTGACGCCGGCGCTGAAGCGACGGCAGGGGGCGGTGATATCGAGGTCCTGCGGTTCCGACCTCAGGTCTCCCTGCGACGGGGTGAGTCGCCGCCGATCGTTGCGTCCGAAAAACCGACGGACGCGGGCCGATCGAGCCGCTCCAAGCAGTCGCTAGGTGAGGCGTTGGGGTTGCAGGAAGACTACCAGGCTCCCGACGTCGCTGGGCTGTTGAGGCCCCTGGATTGGAATCCGTTGGTTTACGAGGACTTTGAAGGGATTTTCCCCGGTGCCTGGATTCTTGAGGATTTCGGTGACGATGGCGGATTGTATCTAGACCGTACCTGGGGAGACACCAACTACGACTCTCAGTTTGGATACTGGTCAGCCTGGCCCGCGGCAGGCGGTGCCGATGCTCTAGATCCGGCGTACGATTGGTATTCCGACAATCTGAACAGCTGGATGGAATACGGCCCTCTCGACTTGAGCAACATGGCAGACGTTTTCGTCAGCTTTGGCTTGCGGTACGACACCGAGCCCGAGTTCGACAATGTGTACTTCTGCGCCTCGATCGACTTTGTCAACTACAGCTGCGTCTCCTGGTCCGGCTACTCCGGCGGCTGGACCGACCAGGCCTTTTGGCTGACATCGTACGCCGGCTATTCGCAGGTATGGTTGGCCTGGGTATTCATCAGCGACGAGAGCATAAGCCAGTACTATGAAGGTCCGTTCGTCGATGAAGTCTGGGCCTGGGGCTATGATGTCAGCGCCACTCCCTCACCAACGCCCACACCCGATCCAGCCGGCGAATTGGTCCAAAACGGCAGCTTCGAGACCGGCGACTTGACACCCTGGGAAAGCGTAAGCTGGGGCAGCGCGGGTGCGTCGGAAGATGCACTGGAGGACAAAGTCAGGCGTCGCCCGGCGCTTGACCCCAGTAGCAGTAGCCAGCAGAAACTGAGTTCGGGCCGGATGAGCTCGGCCGAGGACGAGCTTGGTGTCGCATCGGTGGGGGTGACCGGCGCTACCGCCGTCGATGGCCAGTATTCGGCATTTTTGTGGGACCCCGACTGGGGGAGTGATTTCCTGTACCAGACGATTTACTTGCCAGCCGGGGTCACCGACGTAGTGCTCAACTTCTGGTTCGGCGTGACTACCTATGAGACACAGGCCGGAAACGATTGGTTTTGCGTCAGTATGTCAGACCCCAACGACCACGCCGACATCTGGGTAGACCTGGGCTGTATGGACGCCCGCTACACGACCGGTCACTGGCAGGAGGTCCTGTACGTCCTCGACGAGTACGATATGCAAGCCATTGCGGGCAAACCCGAGGTCGACCTTGTCTTCGAGTTGTATAATCGCCGAGGCTACGGGACAGGGACGGCGGGCTGGGTCGACTACGTCAGGGCGTACGCCGTCGGTGGTGGGGGTGGCAGTCCCGTCGACCCCAATGAGCCTAACGATTCTGTCAGCGACGCTACCGAGATCACCTGTGGCGAAACGATCGCTGGCACCGTCGGAGACGCTATGGGCGACTATGGCGATATGGATGTGTTCAGGCTGGAAAACGTGCCACCTGGCCAGCTTGATATTGACATCAGAGCGGACACGCAGGTGCCGCCGTCTGCCCTCGATTCGGTTGTCGGTCTGTGGGACAGTGACATCAATTTGGTGGCCTGGAACGACGACGACGGCATCAGCTACGACTCGTACGTCACATACACCGTCGAGAGCGCCAGCACGTACTTCATCAGTGTCGAGTCGTACTCAGGGTATGGCGGCCCGGACTCATTCTACGACCTGACGGTCCAGTGTGCCGGAAGCGGCGGCGGCCCGCCCCCCGGAGGTGACGAGCAACCCCCAGAGAACCCCGGTGCCTGGACGTTGATGCTATATCTGAATGCCGAGGACAAAGGGTTTGAGTTAACTTTACGCAAGTACATACGCGATATGCAGGCAGTCCTCAGCGAGAAGTCTGCCTTCCTGACTGTCGCGGTGCTGTATGATGGACCCAACGACGGTGACACTGTGCGGTACCTGCTCCAGCCGGACGGCGTTTACGAGGACGGCGTCAACCGCTGGCCCGTGGGCGAGAGAAATATGGGCCATCCAGATACGCTGTCTGCTTTCGCCAATTGGGCGATGGATCAATACCCAGCCGAGCACTACTATCTCGCCATAGACGACCACGGTCACGGCGTCTATGGCATCAGTTGGGACCAGACAAACGGTGACGACGCCCTCACGCCTCCCGAGCTTTACTCCGCGCTTAAAGATGTCACCCACAACGGATCTCGCAAGATCGACATCTTTGACTACGAAGCCTGCCTTATGGGTATGGCTGAGATCGCCTATGACGTCAGAGAGTGGGTCGACTACGTCTCTTTCTTCGAGCAGATCAGTTGGGGCATCAACACGTACCCGGTTTACTTCTTGGATCTGAAAGCCATGGATCTGCCCGTGGACGTCGGCCAGCGAATCGTCGATCGCTACTACGAAGGCGCTAAGGCGGCCGGGTATCCACACGCCATCTCCTTCATAGAAACCAGCCGGATGAGCAGTGTGAAACAGGCCATCACCGACTTGGGCGATGCGCTGGTGGCAACGGGAGACAACACACTTGTCAACAATAGGCGCAGTAGCGCCCAGGCATTCGCTGCTGACGACGATGCCACGAACGCGGACCTGGCGGACTACATCGATCTATGGGATCTAGCCGACAAGACATCCAGCTTGTCCGGGGCGGTGAGCGGTGCGGCAGCAGATGTGAAGTCAGCCGTACAGAACGCGGTCGTGGCTGAGAGGCACTGGAGTGGCCAGATCGAAGGTCTCTTTTGGGACCACAGCGGCGTACACGGTCTTTCAGTCTATTATCCTGCCTCCAATGCGTCCAGTGCTTTCAGAGACTATACCGCGCCACGTCTCTTCCAGATGAGTACTGATGAGAGCGGTATCCTTGGGCATTGGGACGAGTTCCTGTTGTGGGCCGTCACTACAGGTGGAAACGGCGCCGGCGATGGTCTGGGTGGTGGCGACCGAAGAGGTATGAGCGCTGGTCGTTTCCTGCAACCCAGGCTAGGAGGCAGTAAGTTCGTCTACCTGCCGTTGGTCATCAGACAGTAGTGCGTGCCCGGTGTTGCACGGGTTGCGTCGATCATCACTGCGGGAAAGCGTGACTGACCTTCCATGCCGTAAGGATGACACAGGGCGGGCTTTGCATGAACAAGGTCCGCCCTTTTCTTACCCCCTGACTCTAGGCCATCTTTGTGGTCGGTGGATTTCCTGGCTTCTGGATTCAGGAGAGAATAGGCAATGGCGGCTTCGCTCGCCATTCTGGTATAATTAGGGAGCCATGACCAGTCTGTTGCGAATTCTGGCGGCCTACATTCCGCCGAACGTGATCCGCGTTGTGTTGGATACGCCGTCGCCTGTAGCTCCCACGGCAGCCAAAGCTGAGCGCTTTCCGGCCGCTGTGCTCTTCGCTGACATCTCCGGCTTCACCCCGCTGACCGAGGCGCTGGCGCAGGAGAGCCTGGAGGGACCGGAGGAGTTGACGCGCCTGCTGAACGCGTACTTCAGCCGTATGATCGCCCTCGTCGAGGCCCAGGGGGGACAGGTCGCTCAATTCAGCGGCGACGCGTTGACCGTCCTGTTTCCGGCTGTGATAGAGGACCTGGGTGTCGCCACGCGCCGGGCCAGGCAGGCCGCCGAGACGATGCAGGCGGCGATGAGCGAGTTTGCCGCGCTGGAAACCAGCGCCGGTCCCGTGGCGCTGGGGATGAAGATCGGCATTGGTGCCGGCGAGATCCTCGCCGCCTCGGTAGGAGGCCTCTTCGGTCGCTGGGAGCACGTAATCGCCGGGGATCCACTGCGCCAGATGGCCCACGCCGAGCACCGGGCCAGGCGGGGTGAGATCATCTTGAGCCCGGAGGCCGATGCGGTCATCGCCCCACATCCCATTGACGCCCGGCCGCTGCCGCAACCGGACTGGACACGCGTCCAGGACCTGGCGGCGGTGGAAGCGGTCCTGCGGGCCTACGTTCCCAGCGTGGTCACCGCCTGGCTGGAAGAAGAGCTACAGGAATGGCTGGCCGTCCTGCGGCCCATGAGCGTGTTGTTCATCGGCGTCGCCGGCATCAATTACGAACAGCCTGGCGCTTTCGAAAGCCTGCACGTCTTCTTGCGTGCTACCCAGGAGATCGTTCGCCATTACGAAGGGACGATCAGCAGGCTGGCCGTCGACGACAAGGGGACCGTCATGCTCGTCCTGTTCGGCGCGCCTCCCCGTGCCCACGAGAACGACCCGGAACGCGCCCTGCGCTGTGCGCTGGACCTGCAGGCAGCGGCTGAGACACAAGGGCTTGAACTGTCCATCGGCGCGGCGACCGGTCGCGTGTTCGCTGGGCCTGTCGGGAGCCCAACCCGCCGCGAGTACACTGTGATGGGGGATACGGTCAACCTGGCAGCCCGCCTGATGGGTGTGGGTGGAGCCGGTCAGGTGCGCTGCGATTATGAAACCTACCGCAGTACGCGCGGCAGGCTGGCTTTCGACCTGCTGCCACCTGTTCGCGTGAAGGGAAAGGCAGGGCTGATTCGTATATATCGCCCCACGGGTGAGGTTGGCCGGCCCAGCGACGAGGAAGCCACCGGCACGCTCATCGGACGTCGAGCCGAGGTGGCCAGGCTCGCAGCAGGCCTGGATCACGTGCAGGATGGCGGCGGCCGTGTCCTGCTGATCGAAGGGGAGGCTGGCATCGGGAAATCGCGGCTGGTTGAAGAGTTGGCCCAGTTAATGCGACAGCGCGGCGTAGCGGGCCTGATCGGCGCTGGACGCAGCATTGAACAGCAGACGCCCTACCGCGCCTGGCGGGACATCTTCACCTCGTATTTCGGCCTGGACGAGGTTGACGACCCAGCGGAGCGCCGGCGCCGCGTCCAGGCCCACGTGCGTGACGTGGCCCCTGAGCTGGAGGAGCGCATCCCCCTGCTGAACGACGTATTGAACCTGGGGCTGCCGGAGAACAAGTTGACCGCCTCGTTGGATCCCCATCTGCGTCACGAGAGCTTGACCTCCTTGCTTTTGGCACTGCTGCGCGCCTGGGCGGTCGAAAGACCCCTCGTCTTGGTATTGGAGGATGCGCACTGGCTCGACACACTGTCGTGGGATCTGGCGGTGCAGGTAGCGCGCGCCCTGACAGTCGCCCGCGCGCCGCTCTTGCTCGTAGTGGTTATGCGTCCTATAGAAGCCGAACTGGGGCGCACCCAGTCACAGATCTTGGCCAACGTGGAGGGTGCTGAGCACCTGTCGCTGCACTCCCTCTCGTCCGATGAGACGTTGGCGCTGGCCGCGACTCGACTGGGTGTGGGTGCCGGGGGATTGCCGGGAGCCGTGGCCGAGCTGGTTCATTCTCGGGCCGGCGGCAACCCCTTCTTTGCCGAAGAGCTGGTGTATGCCCTGCGTGACAATGGGCTCATCACCGTGGAGACCGAGAAAGGCCAGGCGCGCTGCGTCGTCAGCGGTGACCTGAATCGAGCTGTCCAGACACTGCCCGATACCCTCCAGGGCATCGTGCTCTCCCGTATTGATCGACTGCCGCCCGAAGAACAGTTGACGCTCAAAGTGGCGGCCGTCATCGGGCGCACCTTTGCCTATACCACCCTTCACGACACGCTGGGCGAGCACATGGAGATCACCCACCGCTTGCTCAGGACCTATCTCAGTGACCTGGCTAGCCTGGACTTGACGCCATTGGAGGCTCCGGAGCCGGAGCTGACCTACATCTTCAAGCACATCATCACTCAGGAGGTGGCGTACGAGACGCTGCTCTTCGCTCAACGACGTCAGCTCCATCGTGCGGTGGCCCGGTGGTACGAGTGCAAATTAGGAGATGGGGCCGGTCGGATTGCAGGGAGAGAAATGGAGTCATCGTTGGCACCCTATTACCCTCTCCTGGTTTACCACTGGCATCAAGCCGGAGATGAAGAACAGGAGCGGTGTTACGCTGGGCTGGCTGGTAAGTGGGCGGCCGCTCAATTTGCCAACGTAGAGGCGGCGGGCTATTTCAGCCGGGCGCTGGAGCTCACACCGGAGGCGGATCTGGCAACGCGATATGACCTGCTCTTGGCGAGGGAGGCCGTGAACGACTTGCGTGGGGAGCGCCAGGCTCAGGCCCAGGACCTTGCAGTACTGACCACTCTGGCTGACGAGATGAAAGACGACTTGCGCCGCGCAGAGGTCGCTCTGCGGCAGGCCAACTATCACGAGGTGACGAGCGATTATGGGGCAGCATTGGAGGCCGTGCAGTGCGCGATTGAGCACGCCTCGAGGACCCGAGAATTAGCAGACGACACAGAAGGCTACATTGTGTGGGGCAAAGTGCTATGGCGCCAGGGAGACTACGACGCGGCGTGTGCGCCACTGGAGCGCGCGCTGAGGACGGCCTGCGCTACTAACAACCGACTTGCCGAAGCGAAAAGCCTGGACAACCTGGGCGACGTGTACCTTTACCAGGGAAACTACCAGGCGGCACGTGATAAATATCAGCAAGCGCTGGAGATCTACCAACTCACTGGACATCGTCAGGGTAGAGCTGACAGCTTGAACATGCTGGGTGTGATTCATTACGAATTGGGCGACTATCTGGCGGCACGAGACTACTATGAGCAGGTGCTGTCCGTTTACAGGACGATTGGAGATCGGCGGGGTGCAACGATGACGCTTAACAACCTGGGCACCGTCTACTGCGACCTGGGCGACTACGAAACAGCGCGAGAGTTTCACCAACAAGCGTTGGACGTCCGCGTGACGATCGGCGATCGCTGGGGACAGGCCAACAGTCTGGTCAACCTGGGCCTGATCCACCATGGCTTGGGCGAGAACGAGCCTGCCCTGGAGTGCTGCCGCCAGGCGCTGAAGATCCAGCGTGAGATCGGTGACCAGCGTGGCCAGGGTTACAGCCTGACCTACCTGGGGTTCACGTTAGAAGACCTGGGCGAGCTGTCCGCCGCCGCTGACGCCTACACAGAAGCGATGTGCCTCCGCCGCGAGTTAGGACAGGACTGCCTCGCTATTGATGATCTGGCTGGCCTGGCGCGCGTTGCGCTGGTACAGGATGATTTCGAGCGTGCGCTCGGGCATATAGAAGAGACCCTGGCCTGGATCGAGGCCAATGGCTCGGAAGGCATCGAGTATCCACTCCAGGTTTGTCTGACCTGCTATCGTGTTCTGACTGCGACGGCGGGGGGCCAGGCTGCCCTTGTCGCACGTGCTAACGCTGTCCTATCCACGGCGCACACAACCCTGATGCAACAAGCCGCCAGCATCGGCGACCGGGAACTGTGCCGCAAGTTCATGGAGAACGTCAAAGCCAATCGCGAGATTGTGGCTGCATGGGAAGCACAGCATGCGCTGGGGAAAATCTGAGCGCCGCCTACCCCCCTCTGACCAGCGCCAGGATCAGGCAAGCGACGCCCACTACCGCGCAATAGACGGCGAACGGGTACAGGCGGCGGCGCTGTAGATAGCGTAGCAGGAAATGGATGCAGCCCAACCCGACGACGGCGGCGGTTACGAAACCGACGACTAGCGTCGGGACCTGCGCCGCCAGACCACCTGCCTGCGCCAGATCGACAACCTTCAGCAGGCCCGCACCCAGGATGATGGGCGTTGCCAGCAGAAAACTGAACCTCGCAGCGGGCTCCCGCCGCAGCCCTCGCGACAGACCGGCAGCAATGGTCGCCCCGGAGCGGGAGATGCCGGGGAAGATGGCCAGCGCCTGGGCGATTCCCACCACAAGCGCGTCCGGCCAGGTGAGCGTGTCGAGGTCGCGCTCCCGGCGCCCCAACCACTCGCTGGCGGTCAGGAGCGCCGCCGTGACCAGCAGGAAGGCCGCCGCCGCCGCAGGACGCCCGAACATCGCCTCGAAGAAATCCTCCAGCAGCCACCCCGCCAATGCCGCCGGCACCGTGCCGAGCAGGATCAGCCAGGCCAGCCGGGCCTCCGCAGCACTCTGCGAAGCTTGTGAGGCCACCTCTCGATCAGAGGCCCACTCGCGTTCCTGAGATTGTATTCCCCTCGCTGCTGGGCGTAGACTTCCCCAGGTCAGATCGCGCAGAGAGCGAAAGAACGCGCGGACCAGGGCGACCCAGTCGTGCCAGAAGTAGGCGACGACGGCCAGCGCCGTGCCCCAGTGCACGACCGCGTCGAAGGCCAGGCCCGGCGCGGGCCAGTTCAACAGCCAGGGCACGAGTACCAGGTGGCCGGAGCTGCTGACGGGAAGAAACTCGGTGGCGCCCTGAAGGACGCCGAGCAGAAAAGCGCGTAGGGGGTTCATGGATGCACCTCAATGGTGTGGGTTTCAAGTTTCAAATCTCAGGGTTCCAGGTTGAGGCGGGCCAGGATGGCCGCACCGGTCTTGGGATCGGCGGGCCGGACGCGCCCGCGCTCCACTGTGGTCGGAAGCGCCTCGACGGCGACGATCCGGTCCCCTCGCAGCGTGACGCGCAGGATGGCCCCCCATCGGCAGTCGGCCGGGTAGGGCTGGTCGAACAGGAAATTGCCCAGGCTGTAGGCGACTGGCGTACCTTTCACCCACGTAGCCCGCTGCAGGACGTGGGGGCCGTGACCGACGATCAGGTCAGCACCGGCCGCAGCCAACTTGGCCGCGATCGTCCGCTGACGTGGCGATGGCGCAGCCTGGTACTCGCCTCCCCAGTGGACCGAGACGATGAGCACATCGGCCCGCTCTGCAGCCGCAGCGACCGCTCTGACCGCAACCTCTACGTCCATCGGGCCAGCCGAGTCGTCGAAGGCCAGGACCTGGTAAGTTGGCATGCTGATAGATTGATATATTGGGAATTGCCCTCCATCCACCAGTCTCCCAATTTCCCAACCTACCAATCTACCCGTCTCCCAATCTACCACCGGAGCGATGTCTGCCGCGCGCAACGTGTTCAACGTCTCCCGCGCCCCGGCCCGGCCTGCGTCGAACGTGTGATTGTTGATGACTGAGACGACGTCAAAGCCGGCCGCTTGCAGCGCAGCGACCGCCTCCGGCGGTGCCCGCAGATCGTACCCATCCTTCACTTGCGGCGCGGTCGTCAGCGGCGACTCCAGATTGGCAAACGCCAGGTCGGCGCCGACCAGCCACGGCTGCACCTCTGCGAAGGCTGCTCCCCACTCCCCGTCCAGCGCCTGCGCCACCCCCCGTCCCAGCATCACGTCGCCGACGAGGGCGAGCGTGAAAGTCGGCTGTGCGTGCTCCCCTGGAAGCCCGAGGAACAACGCGAGCAGGAATGAGCAGACAAGTAGGGGCGCGGTCCCCGCGCCCTCCAGCCAGACGCCGTAGGGGCGCGGTCTCCGCGCCCGGCCCTCCCGGGGCACTTGTCTACTGATCTACTCTTCTCCTCGCCTTCTCACTCCCGAACGAAACTGGCTGTCCACGTAGGTTGGTCAGGCGCCTGACCCCCCGCCAGCATCTCCCGCCAGGCCTCGTCGGTCAGCCGGTCTTCCATCGGCCAGGGGAACTCGTAGTAGGAGAAGACACCGCCTTTGGCGATATGCCGGCCGCCTTCCCCATCCGGCACCGCGACGTAGATCTCGAAGATACGGCCGATGGCTTCTTCCAGTACCTCGCCCGGACCGGTCGCCACGTCGGCGACGAGCGCTGCCTGCTCCTGCTCCTCGAAGAACGGCCGCCCCTCCCCCTCCTGGTCGGCAGCGGCCAGCGTCATCGCCTCCAGCTCACCGCCATAGAACTTGATGCGCTCGTAATCCTCCCGCGTCAGCGGCTCTCCGGTCAGCTCCCGCTGCGCCACGTTGAGCAGAAACGTGAGCAAGTTGTCCAGGCGCGTCAGGTTCGCCTCCGTATTCTCGGTCAGGAGAGCCCGGCTCTGTAGCCCATCGTAGGTCATGCGTGTCAGCGCCAAGAGGCGGGCGTACGCCTCCGGGTTGGGCTCGACCCAGCCGTGCGGCGGCTCAGGCGGTGGCCCACCGCCCATCTCTGCCATGGACTGCTTGGCGTACAGGATCGTGTCGTGTTTCAGTTCGGTCCACGAGCCCAGCGCCGTGTGCAGATCCTTCCGCGTCCACGCCTGGGTCTGCATGAAGGCCGGGTATCGCCCGTCCTTCGGCTCCAGAAGTGGCTGGAAGGAGTAGAGCCAGGTCCAATACAGGTTCTGAGTCCACGAGTCCAGTTGCAGCGCCGCGACCTCCCCGCGCAGCTTCTCCATCTGCTCTGGGTAGTTGATGAATGCCGTATCGCCCATCTCGTCGAGGATCGTGTAGGCCTCCTCGGACCCCATGGCCGCCATCACGTCGAGCCCCTTCGGCAGCCAGCGCGGGTTCTCCATCGTGCCCACCTCGCGCCACGTGAGTTCGTCGAAGATGTAGGCGTCGAGGACGAACCGCTGGCCCATAAAGCGGAACCCCTGCGTTACCTGCTCCTTATCTTCCCAGATGTAGACCCACATAGAGTTGACCTGCGGCGGTGGAAGCTGGCGGGCGGCGTCGACGAAGGCGGCGAACTTTGCCTCGTCGGCGATGTCCGAGACCGGCGCGTCGGCGCCGAAGACCGCGTCCCACAGCGCGCCGTACTCGTGGAAGCCCAGGTCGTCGGCCTTGCCCACGATGAAGACCGTTGGATCGTAGACCCGCGCCCAGACCTCAGCCGCCGGCTGGCCGTTCACGTCGGTGTTGCGCAGGATGTAGGTAATCAGGAGCCCCATGCGCGTCTCGTTGGGCTTCTGCAGCCGCATGTTGATGCGACCATACCACATCATAGCGCGGAAGTAGCGCTCGAGTTGCTCACTCCGGGTGTAGTGGCCTCGGGGAACGTACTGGGAATAGTCCTCGCACATACAGGGCTGGTCCAGGCACTCCGGTGGTGGCATAGGATCGCAGGGATCGCAGTCCTCGGGACAATCCACGCTGAAGATGGGGCTGCGGCCAAACCCGGCGTGCTTGTCGATCAGGGCCAATTCCTCCTGCACCACGTCGGCCACCTCCGGCGGAGTGACCGCGCCCGGGTTGATGAGCGCGTCGGCGACGGCGAAGTAGGCGACCACCCGTCGGGCGATGTCCTCCAGTTGGGTGCCCTGGAGTTCGATGTGCAAATCCTGGGCGGATTGGAGACAGGCGGCGGTGAGGGCGCGGACGTCGGGCTCGAAGTGCTCCCGCTCCAGGTCGCGCAGCATCTTGTCGAAAAGCAGGTGGTAGATGTGGTAGACCGAATCGGTGGTGACGAAGACCGGATTTTCCTCGTAGCGGGCGTTCTCGTATAGCTGGAAGAATTCGAGCCACTCGTCGGCCGGCGTCACGACGAACCCGTTCTGTGCCACGAGCGCGCGCTGCGCGTCGTTGAACGCGAAGCGGTCGTAATTGCCCAGCGCTGCCACGTCCAGCGGCAGGCCGTAGCCCTCGTAGGCGGTGGGCAGCTTGACCGATATGCTGGGATAGGCAGCGAAGCCCGGTCCGCGCACGTCCGCAGGCGGGGTGGTTGTGGCGACGGGAGGCTGGGTAGGTGGGGTTGCGGTAGCGATTGCTGCAGTAGCGGGCGGAACTGTCGCCGGGGGTGGCGCCTGTGTAGGCGTAGGCGCATTGCAGGCCAACGCCGCAGCGATGAGCACCAACAGCGCAATTGAGCCTTGTCTGGTCTTATGCATCGGACGACCTCCTTGGGCAGAACACAAGGGCAGGATGCTGTTCTGCCGCGAATGATTCATACAGGGTATGCGTTCTCAGCGGACGACGATGTCCAGTGTACCATTATCGTTCGCATCGGTCAAGCGCAGTTGGTAGAAGGTGCCGGGGGGCGAACGCCACTCAAGCGAGAAGCCAAACCCGTTCCAGCGCCAGATGTCCACGCGAGTGGCAGGGCCGCGCCGGTCGGTGGTGTAATCCCCCTCGAGCGTGACTACCTCGTTCCGTCCGTCCCCGTCTACATCCCCAACTGCCAACGCCAGGAGCGGCGCGGGCAGGGCAGATCCGGCCCAGATCTCGTGCTCCTCTCGGGGATCGAGCAGGATCAAGTGGCAACTGTCGCCCGCCGCGTCGTGGAACCCCGCGATCGGGCTCGGCGCAGCGCTCCACCGCTGGATGGGCCAGTCGCGCCACGGCCGCCAGACCAGGAGCACGCACTCGGGGGCCCCATCGTTGGTCACGTCCGCCACGGCAGATCCGGTGACGTCCCAGGTGGGAGGCGTGGAGGGAGGACAAGGGGACAAGGGGAGGGGGGGAG
>Ga0180433_10003883_pt1 | contig 21508 bp, 18 predicted proteins | sample SS_ome_8_FD_132980 | JGI IMG/M metagenome (GOLD analysis project Ga0180433, IMG submission 132980) | Hypersaline lake sediment archaeal communities from the Salton Sea, California, USA - SS_1_D_1 metaG | ecosystem: Environmental > Aquatic > Non-marine Saline and Alkaline > Hypersaline >... | reverse complement strand
TCACTTGGGATATTCCTGGAATTTTAAGGTCAACTCCCTGGCATACTGTGTCTATTGCATTGTCTAATATCCATACTTTGCCTATTTGTGGTATTGCTGTGTTCACTGGTTTTATGTATTCTCTTATTTTGTTTTCATCTTTTTTTTCTTTCCAGAGCCAGTAAGCATCTGATAAGTCCTGCAGTGTCACCATGTCTTTATCATCAAAAGGTCCTGCTTTTGTTCTGATTAGCTGCGCCATGTGTGCTCCGATTTTTAGTTTTTTGCCTACATCATGACAGAATTTTCTTATGTATGTTCCTGCTTGGCATCCTATCCTGAAAAGAACATCTTGTTCTTCTATTTCTATTATGTCAATATAATATATCTTTCTTTGCCTGATTTGTCTTTTTACCGCAGATTTGACTGGCGGAAGTTGTTTTATTTCGCCGATAAATTGATCAAGAACTTTTTTGAGTTTCTCTACTTCAACAGGTTTATGGAGGTGCATTATGCAGACGTATTCTTTTCCCGCAGGAAGCAGTGTCTGCACTATTCTTGTTGCTCTTCCAAGGGCAAGCGGAAGGACTCCTGTTACTGCAGGGTCTAGTGTTCCTGCATGTCCTGCTTTCTTGATATGAAGTATTTTTTGCAAGTATTCTGATACTTGGTGAGATGTAGGCCCTTTTGGCTTGTTTATGTTTACTACGCCGTATTCAATCAATTCAGAAACAGGTATTTCTTCTGGTGTGCATCCGTGTTTAGGATCTGTTTCAGATTCTTTTTTTACAATTACTTGTCTTTTGATTTTTTCAAAAGGTAGAAGATTTTTCATCGAGAGTTTTGTTATTATTTTTCAGCAGGTTTTTGCTTGGCGTCTTTTGTTTTTTCTTCTGCTTTTGGCGCTTCAACAGATTTTTTTTCTTCAGCAGCTTTTTTTGTTATTTCTTCCTTTTCTTCTGTTTTTTTCTCAGCTTTTTTTTCTTTTGCTTCAGTTTTTTCTTCTTTCTTTTCTATTTTTTTTGCTTTTTTGACTGCTTTCTTGCCTATTAATTTTTCAGTCATCTTTGAAGCGATTCCTTTTTTCTCTTCTGTTTTCTTTTCGCCTGTTTCTATTTTTTTGCCGAATATTTCTGCCCTGACAACTCCTTTGTCATCTTTTTGGACATTTACTTTGATTTTGCCTGGCGGATTTTTTATTCCATGTTTCCATATGTTTTCATTAAGGTATTTGCCAAGCTTGATATCTTCTGATTTCATGTGTTTGATTAGAAATTGTTTTACAGCAGTGACTGCTTTTTTTGCCCTCCTATATTTAGGGGATTTCAGCCATTCTTTCCTCAGCGGAATTGTGTATGTTCTTTCTACTGTTGCCATTTTATGCCTTTAGTTTTGTTTTTCTCCAGTTTCTTTTGATTACTGTATGTCTTCCTGGATGAACTCTTCTTCCTTTTCCGTATTTTTTTGGCACTGTCCAGTAAGGCGCCCATCTGCTTTGCCGTCCTGATTTAACAAGCCTTTTTTTCCTGCTTGGATGTTTGTATCGTGCCATTTTCTTAAATTTCGTTTGCTGATTTTAATTCTTCTTTTTGTTTGTTTATTGGAGCTTCTGCCGTTGGTTTTTCTTTTTTAGCCTTTTTTTTAGCAGTGCTTTTCTTTTTTGTTTTTTTCTTTGCTGCTTTTTTTCTTGTTGTTTTTTTCTTTTTTGTTTTCTTTTTCTTTGTTTTCTTCTTTTTTACTGGATATTCAACAGGCAGTTCTTCTTTGCTTTTTTGTGGAATCGTGATTTTCTTTTCTTTCATTATTTCTTCAGCTGCTTTTCCAAGTAGTTTTGCTCCTGCTGGAGTGATTATTCTTCCTTTGTGCACTCCTTTTTCTTCTTTTTTTGCAAGTCCTGCTTTTTCTAGCTGCTGTAGAATTTTTCTGAGTATATTTCCAGATGCTTTAAAGAATTTCTCTGGCCTTGCGCCTCTGTTCTTTTTTCCGCCGTACTTTACTCTCAGTTTTGATACGCCGATAGGCCCTCTTTTTTGAATGGTTTGCAGTATGGATGCTGCTCTTATGTACCACCAGTTCTTTTGCACAGGAGCTCTTTCTTTATGAACTCCGGTCTTTACAAAATCAGACCAGCTTGGCGGAGTGATGTCTGACATCTTCTCCAGCTCTTCAGCTGTCTTTAAGATTAAATCATTTATTGGTACGTCGTATAGTGTCATTTTTTATCACTTATTCTGGCCTTTCGGCCTACTCAGGATGTTATTATAATCACCCAGAATAAACACAAAGAACCCGGGTTTATTTATAAAGATTGTGGTTTGTGTGTTTTATTAATCAACCATTGTTTGTTTTTTGCCCTGAATTTCGTCGAGTTTTTTCAAGGTTTTTCCTAGTTCTGTGTTAGGAATAAATGCAACAGCATCTAAAAGTAAGAGATATCCTGGCCAAGGAAGTTCTTTTACAAGGGTTGGCGCTCTGGCAGGAAGATTTTCTGTTATGCCTTTGCTTTCAAAATAGTTGTTGTATGCTTGTGCAAATTCGCTGAACATATTATCGATTCTTGCATAATTACCTTGTGAAAGTAAAGCATTAATCTTTACAATGTGTGTTAGTTCTGCGCCTGCTTCACTTAAGACTGCTTCTAGATTTGTCAGTGCTTTTTTTGTTTGTTCTGGCATATCATATGGTTTGATATATCCTCCTAACCTTTCAGCTTCGTCCTGTCTGTTTTTGACTTGTCCTGTTTTTTGTTCTTCTGCTGTAAAATCAGGCCCTATCGCAGATGTGTAAACCAGCCAGCCGGTTCCAACAAATATTTTTTTTGCTTGGCTGTAATCTCCTGGTTGAGGAGCTTTTTCAGTAAAAATAGTTTGTATGTATTTTTGTTCTTTCATTTAAATCCCCCACTTAGTTTATTGTATGGTGTGATTGATTTTATTTAAAGCTTTTTAATCAAATATTTAGTAAACTTTATATAAAGGGTATCTCTCTTTTTGAGTATGGCAAAAAAGAAAGAATCAGATAAAGATTTAGAGACTCTCAGGCATAGTGCTGCTCATATTCTTGCTCATGCTGTTAAGGAATTATATCCTGATGCAAAAAACACTATTGGTCCTGCTGTTGAAGAAGGCTTTTATTATGATTTTGAGAATCTGGACATCACTCCTGCTGATTTCAAAACTATTGAGCGAAAGATGAAAGAGATTTGCAAGAAGAATTATCCTTTTGAGAAAAAAGAAGTTTCTCTTGCAGAAATAAAAAAGATGTTTAAGAATAATAAGTATAAGATTGAGCTTGCTGAAGAATTCAAGAAAGCAGGCGATAAACTTACTATTTATCAGGATGGCGATTTTGCTGATCTTTGCAGAGGCCCTCATGTTGAATCTACCGGCAAAGTCAAGGCTTTCAAGCTTATCAAGATTGCTGGTGCTTACTGGAGGGGAGACCAAAAGAATAAACAGCTAACTAGAGTGTATGGTATCGCTTTTCCGTCAAAAGAAGAATTAAAAGATTATCTTCACAAGATAGAAGAAGCTGCTAAGCGCGACCATCGTAAGATTGGTAAAGAGCTTGAATTGTTTTCTTTTCATGACTGTGCTCCTGGAATGCCGTTCTGGCATCCTAAAGGAACTATTGTTTGGAATGAGCTGATAAAATATTGGAGAGAAGAGCATCATAAAGCAGGCTATGGTGAAATAAAAACTCCTATTATTCTCAACAAAGAGTTGTGGGAGCAGTCTGGTCACTGGAAGCATTTCAAAGAGAATATGTATTTCACAAAAGTTGATAATCAGGATTATGCATTAAAGCCGATGAACTGTCCTGGTGGTATTCAGGTTTACAAGAATCGTGTTAGAAGTTATAGAGAGTTTCCTTTGAGATGGGCAGAGTTGGGTCTTGTTCACAGGCACGAGCTTAGCGGAGTGCTCGCAGGCCTTTTTAGGGTTAGGTCATTCACTCAAGACGACGCTCACATCTATTGTGTTGATGACAAGCAATTAAAAGAAGAAATAAAAGGAGTGATAACTCTTACAGACAAGATATACAAAAAATTCAAATTTGATTATCATGTTGAATTAAGCACAAAACCGGAGAAAGCTATGGGTGATGCAAAGCTTTGGGAAAAAGCAGAAAAAGCGCTTGCAGATGCCATGAAAGAGTTGAAAAAAGATTATAAATTAAATCCAGGAGATGGTGCATTCTATGGCCCTAAGCTGGACTTTCACTTAAAAGATGCTTTAGGAAGGACGTGGCAGTGCGGCACTTTGCAGCTTGATTTCCAGCTGCCTATTAATTTTGATTTAAAGTTCATGGGTGCTGATGGAACTGAGAATCATAAGCCTATTATGCTTCATAGAACTATTTATGGCAGTATTGAAAGGTTTATTGGTGTATTAATAGAGCATGTTGCAGGTAAGTTTCCTATATGGGTTTCTCCTGTTCAGGTCAAAATTCTTACAGTTGCTGATCGGTTTAATGATTATGCAAATACGGTTGCAAAAAAGATGTTTGATGCAGGTATTCGTGTTGATGTTGATGACCGCGCAGAGAGCATTGGCAAGAAAGTGAGAGAAGCTCAGCTTCAGCAGATTAATTATATTTTAGTTGTTGGTGAAAAAGAAGTTAAAGACAAGACTGTTACTGTCAGGACGCGGGATAATAAAGTTCATGGAGCTGAGAAAATTGATGCTTTCATTAAGAAAGTTGTTAAAGAAATTCAAGAACGTGCTTAAAATGAAAGAATATAAACAAGTAATTATTGTCAGAAAAGATCTTAAGATGTCTAAGGGAAAGATGTCTGCGCAGTCTGCGCATGCTTCTACAGATGCTTTGCTTAAGTCTCATAAGGATGATATTAATGCCTGGAAAAATCAAGGCATGAAAAAAGTGATTCTTGGCGTTGATGATGAAAAAGAATTATTAAAACTAAGGCAGGATGCAGAAGATGCTGGGCTTGTTGTTGCAATAATTGCCGATGCAGGAAGAACAGAGCTTGCTCCTGGAACAGTTACTGCAGTTGGAATCGGTCCTGCTGACGAAGAAAAGATTGATAAGATTACTGGGCATCTAAAGTTGATTTCTTAACATCTGTGCCTATTTTTTTCTTGCAGAATATATGTGCAGACTCCTTGGCTTCCAGAATATCCGCATTCATTGTTTAAATAATCTTGATATATTTTTTGGCATGGGTGATACACTACTTTTCCTGATGCTGCTGTTGCTCCGCTGTAATGCAGTGCAAATGCGCCCATTGCAGCTACAAATAATATGAATATTGCCATCAATAATAGATAATCATGTTTTGATTTTTTTATCATTGCTGTTTTCCTCTTATGATTATTATGTCATTGTCTGTTCCTGGCGCGTTCCAGGCTTGTATGAATTTTTGTTTTGATGTTATTTGGTTAGGCCCTTTGTTTGAGTTATGATATATTACATGTGTTGGTGTTATCTTTGTTATTGTTACGCCATGTCCTGAGTATATTCCGGGTTGTCCTAATAATGTGTCATAGTCTATTATCATTAATACTACGTTTCCTCGGTTTACTGCTTTTTCTACTTCGCTCCAAGGCAGTTGCATATTTGCATATCTGTTTGTTTTTTTCAAAAACTCGATTGATTTTTGCAGTTCGTCCCAGTCTGTTACTTTGTTAATCAGTTCTCCATCTTGTTGCCCATAGTATTCAATTACGTATTCTGGTGTTAATTGATAGTATGGTGTTGTGGAATAATACTGCGCGTCCAGTCCTTCGTTGATTAACACAGGCAGTGCTTGCGAGAACCAGGTCCATTTGTCTGCTTTTCTTCCAATAAGATAATCAACTTGTGATAAAGTATATCCTCTTTCAGGATAATAATATTTCAGTGCCATTGTTACCTGGCTTGGCACGCAGGATGGGCCTGTTTGAGCTACGTATGGTATATTAAGTAGTGTATTGGCAGTGCATGCTGTTAAAAGCAATAAAAATAGCAGTATCACCAATTCTTTTTTCATATGGCTTGTTTTAGCTGGTCGAGTATAAATATTTTTCTGGTGAAATACCGCAATATTTATAAACAACTGTCAAATCTAAGATATCATGGTTGGTTTCAAAGTTGTTATCGGAACAAAGGATGGCAAATGTCATCAGAAAGAAGTCTCTGAAGAAGACTCTAAGAGTTTGATCGGTAAAAAGATTGGCGAGAATATTAAAGGAGAACTTATCGGTCTTACTGGTTATGAGTTTGAGATTACTGGCGGCACTGATTATGCTGGCTTTCCTATGAGAAAGGATATTGTAGGAACTGGCAGAAAGCGTATTCTTGCTGTTTCTGGTGTAGGTCTTAAGAAAAAAGCCAAAGGCTTGAGAGTTCGAAAGACTGTTTGCGGTAACACAGTTCATTCTAAAATTTCACAGATTAATCTTAAGGTTTTAAAAGAAGGCAAAGAAAAGCTTGGCGCAACACCTGCTCCTAAAGAAGGCGAAGCTCCTAAAGAAAGCGAAGCACCTGCAAAAGAAGCTAAGCCTGCTGAAGCTCCAAAAGAAGCTCCAAAAGAAGCTCCAAAAGAAGCTCCAAAAGAAGCTCCAAAAGAAGCGCCTAAAGAATAAAAAAAATTGGAAATTAAAAAAATTTCCAAATTCACAGAATCAAGATTCTGCGAAAGAATAATTTTACAGTGATTTCTTGTACATTGTTTTATTTATTGATTTTCCTTTATTTAAACAAATAAAAATGAGCCAAAAAATAGTAAAGTTTATAAACTTGAATTTATCAGATATTAAAAAAGGGTGGTACCCATAGACAAAGTTGACCTAATTCACAAATTTGTTCAATCATATAATTCTGCTCAGGATAGTATTGAAGAGAATAGAATTCCTGAGGCTAAGCAGAAATATCGTGAGCTCATGAATACTTACAAAGAGATTGCTGATTCTGATATGGAGTCTGTTCATAAAGAGCTTGCTTATGATCAGGTAATGAAAGTTTATCAGGGTGTCAAAGGCATGAAAGTCAGGCATACTATCAACACAAAAGCTGTTGCTTTAGCTGTTGTTCTTATAATAATCAGTTTAGTTATTTTCATTAAGCCAGAGATTGTTGGTTTGACTGTTTTTGAGCTTAATCAGCCTCCGCAGTGGAGCGGATCAAGCAATGTTTTTGCAATTGTTGGTGTTGAACAAGGCATGATGTTTAAAGAGCAGTTTGATAGGACTATTGATTTGAATGCGTTCTTTTCAGACCCTAATGGAGATTCTTTGACTTATTTAGCTACATCTACTCCTGGTTTAAAAGTTAAGCTTAGTAATAATTTCTTGACATTTCTTCCGCAGGAGGGTGTTTTTGGAAAGCGTTCAATAATTGTTGTTGCTTCTGACGGCAAAGAAGTTATTCGCAAGCAGTTTGTTGTTGATATTCTCAGATAATTTTGCATTGCCGCTTGGCAAAGTTAAGTATTAATTTGTATTAACAGTTTAAGGCCTGGCCCTGCACCAGCATAATAGACATAAAGTTTATAAATAAAAACTTTATTTTCTTTCTTATTGATTAAAAAGGGGGATTTGATGAAATTATTCAGGCTTGAAGTATTTGTAATGTTATTTCTTATACTTTTATTGCCTGTCTGTCATGCAGATTCTCTTTATACTGTTTCGTCTGTAAGCATTAATCCGAGCAAGGGTTTTGATAAAGGTGTTGTTTATTCTTTTTCTGTTCCTGTTTATCTTCAGCCAAAGATTCGGCAGATACAGCTTGACCCGTCTGTTAAGATTATTGAAAAGACAGCAGAGTGTTCTGCAGAGAATATTTCTGAAATTTACATGATTGCAGAGGATAGGGATTGGCCTTATATTGTTGTCAAGAGTTCTCCTGCTATTGCTGAAAAAGACAGTCCTGTTAAGGTTGACTGCAGGTTGTATTTGACTTTAAGAAAAAATAATGTAACTTTAGATGCTCCAGAGATTTTGAATTTTTCTGTAAACATTCCTGTTTATGATAATCCTTTAGGCACTGTTGGTGATAATGCTCAAGCGCAAATAGATCAGATGAATGATAAGATTCATGACTTGCAAAAAAGGACAGAGCGTTGGTCTGATGTTAATGATGTTTTTGCAACTATAGTAGGTATTGCGCAGACTACTGCTCAGGCTGATGCTGAGATGCAGTATGTTGGTGCTGCATTGTGGGCTGTTGCTTCTGTTTTGTATCAGTTAAAAGATATTCCTTACATTGGTCCTGTTTTATTGTATGTTTCTAAGGGTTTGTGGGAGCTGACTGGATGCGAGATAATTAATAATATCGGTCATAAGAACATTATCAGGTATATATGGAATCCAGGCACTGTGGGTGGCCAGGTTTTTCAGGCTGATTTTGATGTTGCTGCAGGGCGTATTTTTGCTACTTTGATTAAGACGTTGTCTGTTGTTTATTCTTGTCAGTTGTGCGATTATAGTTCTTCTGTTTATTCTGGCGCAAAAAAAGCGATTTATGGTGATTTGAATCTGGATATTGAAGATAACCGAGGCAAACCTACTGCAATTGAGGCGTTTACTGTTTATGATTGGGACCCTTATAAGAGTATTCATGTTGCTATGGGCTGTATGTGTGTTCCTGGAATTGTTTATAACATGCGTAAAGAAGTTCAGATTAATTGTATTTACAGGAATTGTATTGAGCAGAATGCAGAGTTAGGTCTTCCTTTTGACAATTGCATGCAGACGTATAAAGAACAGAATTGTTTGTATGTTGATGGGGCTGCTTGGAGAGTTTCAGGAGGAACTGCTATTGCTCCATTGCTTTCTCAATCTCTTACCATGATTTTTGAGCAGATTCCTTTGATGCTTGCTTCTAGGTTGTGGAGTAATGTCTGCGATCCTGACTGTGGACTGCTTCGTGCAGAAGAAGAGTCAAAAGATTCTGGCGGCAAGTCTTCTTCTGTTCAAACAGATGACTGCGGATTAGGAGTGGAAGCATCTGCGTCTGGTGCAAGTGCGTATCCAGAAGACTGTTCTGAAAATCCATTGGACGATTGGGCAGTTCCTTTATGCGGGGTTTGGGCAGGAACTTTGATGCTTCAAGAGACTGATTATTTTGGCAATAACAAGTATCCTTGGAATAAATATTATGCAGAGCTTGAAGGTGAGAATTACTGTGATTAAAAAAAGGATTAATAAAAAATTGTTTTTTGTGTTTGCTTTGTTTATTTTGATAGTTTTGTTTGCGAATAATTTTCATGCTGTTATTCCTGAATTGTTTGGCATTGAGTCTTGGTATGCGCGTCCGCCTTGGTATGAGGTTGATGATTGGGAAACTGATGTTTGTTCTAAATGGGGCGGTACTAGTTTTGCAGGACAGGCTGCTGTCACAACTGGAAGAAAATTGTCTTGGGCAGATATGACTGCTACTGTGCAGGCGAAGAAGTTCAAGTCTAAGGAAAAATATTTTATTTATGAGGTTGGCTGGTATCTGGATTCTTTTGGAAAGAAACTTTCGTATGATATCAAGTTGATTAATGAGGCAAGGCCTGATTTGTTTTATCTTGTTGATGAAGGCTCTCTTTTGCCGGAGTCTGGTAAGACCGGTTTTGAAGTGTATAACTTGACAGATGATTATGATGCTGTGAGGTTTACTTATACAGGGGGCGCTGTTACTGTGCCTGTTATTTGGGTGAAATAAGATGAAATCAGAATTTATTGAAAGTTTTGCAGGGCTAAACAAGAGATTTGTTTATGTTATTCTGCTGGATGTTTTGTTTTATGCTTCGTTGATTGTTTCTTTTGTTGTGTTTTCAAAACTTCTTGTTTGGAGCCTTGGTTCTTTATACGATATTCCTGGAAGGCTTGCTGCTATGGCTGATATGACTAATGTTGACCAGCTGGGAAGCACTGCGCTCAGTGCAGGAAAAATGCTGTCTGCATTTAAGATGAAGATTTTTTTCAGTCTAATTGTTTTTTGGTTTTTTATTGTTTTGTCTTTTACTTTATTCAAAGCGGCTGCCTGGAGTTTTGTTTCAAAAAAGAATATCACTCGCAGATTTTGTTGGTATGTTTTCAAATTTAATCTTGTTTGGTTTGGTGCATTTGCTTTGTTAAGCCTTATTTTATTTTTTGTTTCTAAGCCAACAGTTACAGGTATTGCTTTGATAGTTTTGTTTTTGCTGCTGCTTTATTTCACGCCTATTTGTTATGCTTTGTTTAATCCTAAAAAAAATTTAAAATGGCTTTCAAAAAGAGTTTGGCGTGTAACTGTTGAAAAAATTTATTTGTTTATTGTTCCGTTTTTGTTGGCTTTGCTTATTTTGATTTGCTTGAGTGTTGTTGTCAGCGGCATCTTATTCCGGTTTTTGCCGCAGGGGTTTGCTTTTTATTCTTCTTTGTTTGTTTTTTTGATTTGGCAGGCTTGGTTTAAGTATTATATTTTTGCTGTTGCAAGGAGGGTTAAATGAGAACTAAGGGGCAGATTACTATTTACATTATTTTAGGAATAATTATTTTGTTCTCTATTGCTTTATCTATTTATGTTGCTAATCGATTATGGTATTCGCCTGTTGGAGTGAGCGAGTCTGCGGCTCCTGTTAAAAATTTTGTTGAGGCTTGTGTTCAGCAGGTTGGTGCTGATGCTTTGATTGCTGTCGGTTCTGGTGGAGGTTATATTTATCCTTTAAATCCTGAGAATGGTTTTAGTGTGTCTTCTTATCCTGCTGAAGGTGATGTTTTGATGCTTACGCAGGATTCAAAGAATGCTGTTCCGTATTGGTTTTATATGACGACAGAAAATACGTGCAGGGATTGTATGATGGCTTCTAACAAACCGTCTCTTGAAAATATAAAAGAACAGGTTGACTTGTATGTTAATTCTCATTTAAGCGAGTGTATTAATTCTTTCAAGTCTTTTGCAGAGCAGGGTTATGAAATTGAAGCAGGCAGTGTTGATTCTGATGTTGTTTTTGCTGAGGACAGCACTAAATTTGTTGTTGATTTTCCTTTAAAGATTAAATTAAGCAAATTATCATCTCGTATTGAAGATTTTGATGCAGTTGTGGATATTCCATTTAAGAAAGTTTATGATTTAGCTTCAAATATTGCAGAGCAGGAAAAAGATGCTGCTTTTCTCGAGAGTGCTGCTTTGCATTTGATTTCGCTTCATACAGGTCTTGATGCTTCAAAACTTCCTCCTTTGGCTGCAATTACTCATGATAAGATTGTTTCTACCTGGTTCAGGCCGATGGTTGAGTTGAATCTTCAGCAGTTGTTTTTGAGTTATATTCCTTTGATTCAGATTGCTAATACTTTGAATGCTAAGCAGATTGATTCAGACAGTAATGTTTTTGAGAAAGGTTTTTACAAGGCGCTTTATTTGAGATTTTTAGAGGATGCGTATCCATTAGATGTTAGTTTTGCTTATCTTGACTGGCCTTTTTATTTTGATATAACTCCCAGGCAGGGCGATGTATTGACTGGCGAGACGCATATTCAAGAGTTTCCGTTTAATGCTGCTCCTGCATTTCAGACAAATTATTATGAGTTTTATTATGATTTGTCTGCTCCTGTTCTTGTTGAGATAAGAGATTCTGATGCTTTGAAAGGCAAAGGTTATTCGTTTAGTTTTGCGCTTGAATTGAATATTAGAGATAATAAGAATTTTGTTTTCTGGAATCTTGGTCAGGGCACTGTAGGATTTTGGGATTCTGAGAATGTTGATGTTTCTGAAAAAATTGTTGATTATGATTCTGGCACGTGCTTTGAGCAGGGCAGTGGCTGGCGCTGTGATATTTCTGGCAAGACTTATTCTGATGAGGTTGCTTGTGTGCAGGCGTGTTATTCCACAAAATCTTCTGTTAAAAGTTTTAAGACTAAAGAAAAATTATTTAAGGATGCTGACCAGAGGGTCAGTGATGAGGTTGTTTTGACTGTTTTAGATGCTGTGACTAATGAGGGTGTTGCCCAGGCAAGTGTATTGTTTAAGTGCGGCAGGTATGATACTGTTATTATTGGTTCGACTGATGATTCTGGCAAGGTTTCTGCAAAATTTCCGCTGTGCATTAATGGTCAGCTTTCTTTTGAAAAAGATAATTATGCAAAAAAGATTGTAGGGTTTACTTCTCTTCCTGATAAGTCTGTTCAAAAAACAATTTTGCTTGAGCCAGAAGCGGTTCTTTCTGCTTCTGTTAAAAAATATCCAATTAAGATTGAGAACATTCGGGATTTAGAGTATTCTCAAGAGCCTGAAGCAGGTCTTTCTACGAGTTATTCAGATATTGATAGTTGGGAGAGTTTAGGCATGTCTGCTTTAGGCGGATTTAAAGACCAGATTATTTCTCCTATTACATTGAGCATTAATTGGGAAGAAGAAAATTATAAGGTCGGTAAAGATCAGAAGAATATGAAAATTTATGACAGAGTTTGCAGTGATGCTTCTCAATATCTTAATAAAAGCCAGAAAGCAATTGTTTTGATTGAGAAAGTTCCTGAATCTGATTTAGAGCCGCCTTATTTTCAGACTTTGCTTTTGGACTATGGTGAGCGTTCTGGACAGATTAAGCTTGTTCCTGGTTTGTATAAAGTTAATGGCATGCTAATTGACAAAGAGGGTTTTGTTATCGAACCTGGCTGTCAAGAGATTTGTGTTGAGTATGATTTAGGGACTGAATATTATGTTGGTGCTGCTTCACAAGAATTACTGGATCCTTTAGGAGGAACTCCGCATGAAAAGCCGGACTGCAAGAAGTGGGGTTATTTTCCTGAAGAAGAGGTTGTTGCCCAGCCTGCAATGCTTGGCGGTGTAGTTTTAGATAACAGGACTGGCTATTGGAATGTTACAAGAGCTGACTTAAATCGCGGTAATGTTGAGCTTTTCTTTATCCAGACATTAAGGCCTACATGCACTCTTGTCCAGGATTGTGTGCTTGATGTTTGTGTTGATATCGCAGAGACCCAGTCAACTACTGTTTATTCTAAGAAATACCGGACAAAGTTAGAGCCTATTTTTAGATGAATGATTGCGCGGATACAAGAAAGATATTTTTTTATTTTGATATTGCTCAAGACAAAGGTAAATCAAGTTTAATCAATTGTTCACAGTCTTTTTTGACTTCTTCATCAGTTATTTGAGCACAAGTATCCTCCCCTTGCACTGCAAATGAGAAATAGCATTGGTCTTTTGTTGCTCCTGCAGATATTTTGTCGCATAAGTTAAGTTTTTCTGCGCTTTTTGCGATTGTTAAAAAGCATGCGTCTTTTTCTTGTCTTGTCAATAAGTCTGCGCATATTCTTTGAGCTCTTTCTACGTCTGTTGTGCTGGCTTGTTTTGCCTGCTCTATTTCATTTGTTGCCTGGAATGTTTGTGTTTCTATTATTGTTTCTTTTTCTTGCTGTTCTTTTTCATAAAGTGTTGTTTCTTCTGTTATTGTTTCTTTTATTTTTTCTTTTGTTGTTTCCGCTGTTTCTGTCATGATTTGTTCTTCCTGCATTTGTTGTTTGATTGTTTTTTCTGTTGTTTGCTTTTCTATTATTTTGTCGTCTGTTGCATTCATTTTCATGTAAACTATGCTGCTCAGTATTATTATCAGAATTACAAGCGAGATTATTCCTGCCCATAATAATATGTGTGGAAATCTGTCTTGATTTGCTTCTTTTATTGCATTGTTTACAACAGGCAAAGCATAGCCTTGTTTTGTTAGTTGTGTTCTTATTTGGTCTGAACTATATCCTGTCTTTATTTGATTTTTGATGTATTTTACTAGTTGAGCATCTGCCATAATCAAAGATGATGTTGCTGCTATTATAAAAATTGTTTGTTATTGTTGCAGTGCTGCTGCCTGCGTAGTTTGACTGTTATCTTTGCAGAACTCTATAAATCTGAAAAAACGTAAAATTTTAAAAGCATAACAAAGCGCAGCAGCAATGTTTTTACTCTTATTTTGGGGATAAATTTATAAATAGGAGCGAATAAGATATATTCATACTATAATATATGTTAAAAAAGGGTTGAGTAGTTTGGATTTTAAAAAGGGGCAGGTCACAATATTCATAATCATAGGAATAATTCTTTTGATTAGTGTTGGCATTTTTATTTACTTGTATCAAGCAAAGTTTATCTCGCCTCTTGAAGAAATTGCGGTTCCTTCTGTTGCGCAGGCACCTGCAGAAGTAAGGCCTGTTTATGATTTTATTTCTGTTTGTGTTGAGTCTGTCAGTAAGGATGCTTTGAAAAAGATTGGTGATTATGGCGGTTATATTGATTCATCTAATTTTTTGTATAATCCTTTTATTCCTACTGATGGTGATGCTGTGCAGTTCAGTCCTGATTCTGATTTGATTGTTCCGTATTGGTGGTATTTGCAGTCTTCTAATGATTGCACTGGTGATTGTGTTTTTGCAAGTATGCGGCCTGCTCTTCAAAGAAAGAGAGGAAGTATTTCTATTGAGGGGCAGATTGATGAATATGTTGAAAATAATCTTAAGACTTGTCTTGCAGGGTTTGAATCTTTTAAAGATCAGGGATTTGATGTTCAAGAACTGGATGATATTGAAGCAGAAACAACTATTGCAAAAGAAAAAGTGTATGTTGTAGTGAATTATCCTTTAAGGATTTCGCGTGCCGGCCAGTCTTTTTCAGTTAAAGAATATCTTGCTGAGCTTGATGTTAATTTTGGCAAGATTTATGAGCTTGCTTCTGAATTGACAAATCTTGAAGCAGAGAATTCTATGCTTGAGCGTTTTACTCTTGAGATGATTTATCATTTTTCTGCTTTAGATGAGGGTATGCTGCCGCCGCCGAAGGATTTTGATGTAAAGTTTGGCCAGGGTGTTATCTGGTTTAAGTCTAAGACTGCTGAGCGTCTTCAAGAGATTCTTTCTAGTTATGTTCCTTTGTTTCAGATTGGCAATACGCGAATGTATACTCCTATTACTGCTCCTGACCCGGATATTGCTGGAGAGCCTGTTCGTGATAAAGATTTGTATGAGACTTTGTATAATCGCGGCATGATTGTTCCTTTAGAAAAAGATTATGGTGATCTTGCTGCTCATTTTGTTTATCTTCCGTGGTGGAAGCCTTATTTTAATATGAACTGTGATGGTGAGGTCTGCATGCCGCAGAGCGTGTCTACTATGCTTCTTTATTTGCAGATTGGCTTGCATAAGTATGATTTTGCTTATGATGTCAGTTATCCTGTTCTTGTTGAGATTCAAGACCCGCTTGCGTTTAATGGAGAGGGTTATTCTTTTAATTTCTTTTTAGAGTCTAATGTGAGAAATAATCTGCCTATGCCTTCTGAGTTTGATCCTGAAAAAAATTATTTGATTTCAGCAAATTCTATGTTGTGTGATGCTACGCAGAGAACTTCTGGTAATGTCACTATTTTTGTTAAAGATAAAAAATCCGGGCAAGGTGTTGATGGCGCTGTTGTAGGATATACATGTGGAAGAGAGTCCTGCACATTAGGCGAGACTGTTGATGGTGTTCTTGTTGCAAAACTTCCGCGATGTATTGGCGGATTGTTGAGTGCTAGCAAGCCGGATTATTATGGCAGGTTTTTCCCTTTAGATGTTGTTAATAATCAGTCGATGGATGCAGAAATTGTCCTTGAGCCTTATCGTTATGTTGATTTTTCTGTTAAAAAGTATCTTCTTTCAAAAGGTGCTTCTTCTTGGTCGCTGGATAAAGAAAAATTTGTTAATCAAGCACAGGATGAGGATACTATTATTTTGCTGAAGCGTGCTGCCGGACGGTTTGATTCTCAGTTTAGTGCTTTTGGCGAGGTTTGCGGCATGCCTGGCTCTATGTCTCCGGCTGCCTGTGGTTCTCCTCCAGAAGATAATTCTGAGGATGTTGCACTGGTTCCTGGTTTGTATTCTGTTAAGATTTATTCTGCAAAATATGCTCAGCCTGAGATTGAGATTCCTCCTGATTTGCGGTCTGCTGGTTCTGGTTTGACTCGGCAGGAGTTCTATCTTCCTGAAGAAGCTATTGTTTTTGACCAGGCTAATCCTTTCCCGTCTGGTTTTGCTGAGTTTGAATGGAATATTACTGCTGAACAATTAGACAGCGGTGACGCGATTGAGTTTTATTATATTGCTGTTGCTCTTGATAAGGTTCCTAAGGCAAGAAGAAAGATTGAGGATTTGTCTGAGATTGGAAACGCATTGGATTATTCTGAGCGTTACAGATCTTTGCTTGAGCCAAAAATTTTTAGAAAGTCTAAAGAAAAAGCTTCTACTATCACGGTGAAAACATGAGAAATTTGTCTAAACTATTTCAATTGTCAGCGGTTTTCATGTCTTTGCTAGTTTTAACTCTTCCTGCGGCGTTTGCACAGCAGTTAAGTGTTTCAAAATTTAGTGGTTCACAGGATGTTGAAGGTATTGTTAATTATCCTGGTGACACTTTGTATATTTCTGTTACTGCAGAATTGTCTGGCAGTCCTTCTGAAACTGTTGCTGCTGGGCGTTTGCTTGTCAAACATGGCGGTGTTGAAGATTATTTTTCTTCTTGCACAAAGAAAGAAAATGATTTGTATGATTGTGTGTACGAATCGGATGATTTGATTAGTTATGGTTCTGAGGATTATGAGATTGTTCTTCTTGATTCAGAAAATAATGAGATTAAGTCTGTTGAAAAGATCTTGTTTGTTGATAAGGCTGCTCCGGAAATTTTGAAGTTTTCTGTAGAGCCTAAATTGTCCAGGACTGGTGATATGAAAATCAGTTATTTTGTTGAAGATTATGGCAAGCGTTCTGGTGAAAGCGCGGGTTGTTCAGGTATTGAAGAGATTATAATAACTGCCGGCGGTTCAAGCATTAAGAATGTTGATTTTGATGAGCCTGGTGTTTGTGATAGTGGTGAAAAGATTGTTGATTATAAGTATGATTCTTCAGATAATTTTGTTGATTTAGACATTTGTATTTCTGCAAAAGATTATCTTGGCAGGGAAAGTTCAATAGAGTGCGAGTCTTTTAGTATTGATAATGCCGCGCCTAATATCAAGTCTGTTGATTTTAGGGATTTGAATGGTTATGAGATTTCTCATATTAAGACTGGAAAAAAGTTTTCTGCGGATATGTTTGTTGAGATTGTGGATGGCGGCGGTGTTGATTCAGATAGTGTTTGGGCTGATTTTTCAAAGCTTAGTCCTGACAGCAGGCCGCGTAAACCTGATTATTCTACTGATAATTTTTATGTTTGGCAGAATGTGTTGATTACTAATCCTAATGATTGTGAGATTAAGGTCAAAGCAGGTGATGAGATTGGTAATGAAGCAGAGAAAATCTTGACCTGCACTTTGCCTGTTGATGATGTTGGTCCAATTCCGGGTGTTATTTATGCAGGAGCGTCTGATTCTAATGGCACTCCGCTTATTGGTGTTAATGGTACTGTTTTTGTTGATTTTGAAGAGGCTGGTTCTGGTATGGATAAAGGTAACGCGTATCTTGACTTGCATAATCTTGGTCTTGGCTCTGTTGTTAAGGCAGATTCGTGTTCAGAGAACAGTCAGGGAGGCTGGACTTGTGAATGGTCTGTTGTTCCTAAGGTTAAGACCGGAAGTTACAAGGTTATTGTTCTTGATGCGTCTGCTGATGATTTAGGCAATAATGCTGTGCAGGAGTCTGGCCAGTTGATTGTTGATTCTACTCCTCCTGAGATAAGTTCTGTGGATATCACTTTTATTCATGAGAATGCAGATTTTGGTCCGCGCGCAGTTTATGGTGATACTGTTGAATTTTTGTTTAATGTTTCTGGTGCTTCAGAAGGTTTTGCTAATCTGTCTATGGTTGGTGGTGATTATGTTTCTGCTTCTGAATGCACTGAGGATTATTGCAAGTTTGTTGTGTTGATTGATGTTTCTGGTCCTTTGAATGCATCTATTGATTTTGATTTTTTTGATATTGCGTTGAATCATGAAGAGTATTCTTATAATTTTCAGATTTATGGTGTGATGTCTAATGCTACTGAATCTGATTACTGGAAGTCTAGTGTTATTTGTTCTCCTCGCATGATTGACAGGCATACTGCTGAATTGTATAATCATCCTGTGTATTGTCAGGTCAAGCTTAGGTCTTCTAATCCTGATGCAGAAGTTGTTTATGCTTCTCCTGGTGATTTGTCTGCCTGCACTGGTGATTTAGGAGGGTATGTTGTTGACATGGATGTTATTAACAATAATTTTGGTTCTACTAATCCTTATGTTGTTTTTACTTTGGCTGCTGCTCCGTTTCAGGTTAATGATTTAAGGTTTGAGTGTCCTTTGTTTGTTGCTACAAGAGTTAATGATTATTTTTCTCCTGTTGTTGAAGTTGAGAATGTTTCTGTTAAGCTGGAATTTTATAATCTTCCTTATGGTGAGGTTTATTCTAATACAGAAAAAGAGATTAAGCATTCTATGGAAAAAGCTTTGAATACTATGGAATGGGTTGGAACTGTTGAAGAGTATTTAGATATGTTTCGCAAGATTTGTAATACTAAGAACGCGTTTACTTCTGTATTGTCTGCTATTGAGGCTGCTATTGATTTATTGTATGTTGCTGCTTTAAGTGTTGCTGTTTTGTTTGGAGCATCTGATTCAAGTTTGAAAAAAGAGCTTATCCGGCAGTCTCAGTTTTTGTGTGAGAATGCTGCTGGCCCGCTTGAGCGCTTGACTACTGGCAGTGTTAAGAAAGAAGATGAATCTGGTTCTGTTGTTGGTGATGTTTTGAATTATCAAAAAAAGCAAAAGAAAAAGTCTTTGTCTTTAGATGATCCTGTTGGTTTGTGGAATCTTTTGGATCTTGCCTGCAAGGCGGCTAATTGCCAGTTGTCTAGGGAGGAGGCTAAGCAGTATGAAGGTGAGCTTGCTGTTTATGGCTCTCATATTTTTGGAGGAGGTTTGGGTCAGGAGGATACTTGTAGATACTTTAAGGGTCTTGTCGGTGGACAGCTTGAAAGTCTGACAAAAGATTATGAAGCTGGTCCTGGAGAATCTCCTGTTGATGTCAAGGAAAGCATGGTCGGCAGTGTTGCCTGCACTTGTCTGCCAGGCATAACTTATAATCTTAATAAGATTCGCCAGATTTATTGCGGTTATGCTTATTGTCTTGGCAAGCGTGTTTTAGAAGAAGGTTTGCCAAGGTCTTATTGCAGCAGTGAAAAAGCTTATTTGACTTGTAATTATGTTGTTGGCCAGGTTTTTGAGGCCACTCCTTTTGTTAATGTCGTGGACAGGTATGCTTCTATTATTCAGGAAGCATATGCTAATCCTATCTCAACTATCACTGCGCTTTCAGCTCTTGCTTGCGGCGGGAATGAGGGAAAAGGCGGATTTTATGATTATTGCATGCCTAGAGAGACTTTTGAGATGGATGCTGCTAATATGGGATTGTATTTGTTGTGTTCTGTTCCTAAGACTGCTGCTAAGATAGGTGATGCCATTGCCAGTTATCAATTAAGTGAGCAGGAATGGACTGGAAAAGTTCAGAATAATTATTGTGAAGAAGCTGAGGATTTATTAAAATGATAAAAAAAGATTTAAGCAAAACTGTTTCAGTTCGCAAGTTTTTGTTTAGCAGATTTTTATTTGTCTTGTTTGTGTTATTTGTCTTGTTTTTATTTAGCTCTGCTGTTTTTGCAGATATTTCTCCTCAGCAGGCTGAAAGAATTAAAGAGCGGACAAGTATTGCAAAAGAAAGCCATAAGTATCGCGGGCAGGCTGCACAGCAGACTGCGCAGGCTGTTGGTTTTTTTATCGTTAGTTCTGTTGGCGGGCCGGGTGCCGCAGCAGCTACTGCTCCTCAGTTAGCAAAGTCTCTTGCAGATGCTAAAGCTTCTCTTGAAAAAGCAGAGGGTTTGAGCATTCGTGCTGATGCTTACAGGCAGAGATTATTAAATCGGCCTGTTTTGTATTCTATTTATGATTACCTTGATGCGTATGATGATTATACTGGATTGAATGTTTATGGTTCTTTGTTTTTTGGCGAAGAAAAGCTTGCTAAGCGCCGTGAAAAAGCTGCTGATTTGTTTTGTGACAAGACTTTGATTTTAGGCGGCAAAGAGTGCTGGAAATCGCGCATGTGTGATTCGTTTTATTATTCTCATGAGCCTCCTGTCGGCCAGAATATTTTGGTTGTTCAGCCTTCTGTTGGCGGTTATGAGCCTGCTGTTTCGATTCAGGGAGAAAAGTCTCTGCCGATTCTGTATCAAGAAACTGGCAAGAGCAAAACAAAATTTATTTACAAGATTACTTACTCTTTATCTAATCCTTTGGATAGGAATTTGAATTATCATATTAAAATGGTTGGTCCTGATAAGACTTTTGAGTCTCCTGTGATGACTGTTAGCAGAGCTGTGGGAACGCAAGTTTTTCGTGTTGACCGTTTGAACAATAATCCTTTGTTTACTGAGAGCAATAATGATTATAATACTTTGTGCTTGACTTTTAGTCCTCGTTTGCCGACGATAAGGGGCGGTTCTGTTTCAGAGTTTTGCACTCCTTTTGTTCAGTATGATGGTGCTGCGACAAGGCCTTATGAGATTCTTGAAGAAGATCTTGCGCAAGGCGCGGATGGCGAAGAGGATGCTGTTGAGCCGCAGTCTGTTTCAAATCCTTTGGCAGGCGCATAAAAATTAAGAAAATGAAAAAAAGACAAAAATTAAACTTAAAAGAGAATATTCCTAAGATGCTGGGAATGATTTTGTTAGTTATTGCTGCTTTGTCTCATAAACATATTGGCGCAGGTTCTGTTGCTGTATTGGTTGTTGATGGTTTGATTTTGTTGATTTCAGATAATAAAAAAGCTAAAAAAGAATTCAATTTTTTTGTGGATTCTTTTAAGAAGCTGGATAAGCGGTTTGCTTTTGTTGCGTTGTGTGATATTTTGTTTATTGCTGTTTTCTTTTTGATTATTCCTTTGTTGTCCAGTTCTTTTATTTCCCATGTTAAACCAGTTGCAAGTGTTGGCGGTTTATTTTATTTGATTGTTAAGTTTTTTGCTTATTTTGCTGCTGTCACTCTTATTTTGCTTGCGGCATATTCTTTTTCAAGAAATTTTATCTGGCTGATTATTTTAAAGAAAAAGAAGTCTGCTGTTTTTTTCAAGAAATTTTTCCTGCTTAATCTGGCGTGGTGGCTTATTTTGCTGGTTCCTGCTTTGATTTTTTTCGGTGCAAGGTCTGAGTATTTCATTTATTTAATCTTGTTTTTTGTTGCTGCTTATATTCATTTCACTACTTTACTGCATTATGATTTCGCTTTGAATATGCGTATTGGCCATGCTATCAAGAAATCGTTTAAGCTTACTTTTGTTTCATTAAAAAAGTTTTTGCTGCCTTATGCATATGTTACTTTAGTTTATTTTATTTTGCTGCAGGTTTTTTGGTTTATTCCTGCGGATGATAAGATTATGTTTTTTGCTTCAATTTTATTTGTTGTGTTTTTCATGGCCTGGTTCCGGTTTTATATGTCCGGCGTATTAAAAAGAATAGAGCATAGATAATAATAACATTTTTATATAGTAAAGATAAAAATAAGTTAAAAAGGGGTAATGATGAGAAAAAAGAGGGCTCAAGTCACTATTTTCATAAT
>Ga0180433_10003882_pt1 | contig 21531 bp, 29 predicted proteins | sample SS_ome_8_FD_132980 | JGI IMG/M metagenome (GOLD analysis project Ga0180433, IMG submission 132980) | Hypersaline lake sediment archaeal communities from the Salton Sea, California, USA - SS_1_D_1 metaG | ecosystem: Environmental > Aquatic > Non-marine Saline and Alkaline > Hypersaline >... | reverse complement strand
GCCGCAAAATATCGGCAAATCTTTCTTTGCGCGATGGCTATGTTCCCCCTTGCCGGACAGGTTCGTCGAAGGGAACATAGAGCCCGATAACAAGGACCATCAACTCCAATTGATCCGCAAGTGGATATGGGAAGTCGGAGAGCTAGGTAATACGATGCGACGCGCCGATAGGGAGGCGCTTAAGTTCTTTCTGACTCAGGAAGTGGTGACAGTGCGCAAACCATATGGGCGAAACGACATTGTCAAACCGGCACTGGCCTCGTTTATAGGAACGATCAACAACGAGTACGGATTTCTGAACGATAGTACCGGAAACCGACGCTTTCTCATTCTCGACCTAAAGAGTATAATGTGGTCGTATTCCAAGAAAGTGGACGTAAACCAGGTTTGGGCTGAGGCCTTTCGGCAATTCTCACACGGCGACCTGGGCAAGCTCCGAAAAGAGCAAGTGGCCCTGGCTCAGAACATAAACGCGCAATTTGAGATCGAAGACCCAATTGAAGACATCTTGCGCCAGTTCTACGAAATTGACCCGGCCCAAGAAACGTGGTTCACGCCAACAAGCCACCTACTCGATACACTGGAGAATAATGGATTGCACGGATCGAGTAGACGCGGCCACCAAATGCAATTGGCGGCCATACTCAAGAAGTGGAGGTTGGCCAGAAGTAGGCGACTAGATGGCGATCAACTACGCGGTTATGTTGGAATCAGGTCGAAAAACCTCTTTTAGTTGGCAAGGTTGGCAACAGGTTGGCAAGCATTTTAGGCGTGATTTGCCAACTTGCCAACCTTGCCAACCTAAAACCTACATAGGTATAAAGGGGGGATTCTATATCATGGGGAAATAGGTTGGCAAGGTTGGTAGGTTGGCAAGGAAGGAGCGAAAGGAATATGTGCTTAATCACGTTGAAAGGTCAGAAAAATGAAATTCGTCATTAATTCAGAAGTTAACTTGAATTGCCCTGAGTGCATCCCCTCCAGAAAATTGATTGTCAAGGAAAATCGGCACACTGGCCACCAGTTTTTAGGCTGCCCCAATTGGCCGCGATGTGGTTATACTGCAGGAATTCCCGAATCGATGAAAATGATAGCTCAGGGCGCGCAAGTGCTCCCAGGATTTGAGCTATGAATTTCAAAGAGTGGCTTAAGGTCAATAATCGCGGGATCGTTTCCAGGATGGCCGGGGCTGATGACTTCCCTGACCACGGCGGGTTCGGCACTTACTCGGAGTACGTCAAGCGCGTTCGTCCAGCGAAATGGCAAGCTATGCTCAGGGCCTGGCTCGATTTTGCGGCTGAGAAGCGCGAGAAACGGATTTCTTAACCTGCTAACAGGTAAAACACAATGAGAGATGAAAATGGAAGATGGGTCAAGGGCACGAGCGGCAACCCAAGCGGCCGACCGCCCAAGTCGTTGACCTACTACCTCGACAGAGAATTGAAGATCAAGAACAAGCGGCTACTTGCCAAGATCATCACGGAGACACTTATTACGGGTGTCTGGCAGATTGGAGAGGGGCCGCCTTTGATACTCGATTACGATACCTGGTTTGCGTTGGTGGAATGGGTGTTCAATCGCCTGGACGGCCTGCCCTCTGCCAGTTCGAGTCTGGCGCTGGAGATGCCGACTGGCGCCATTCATCCCACGTTCGTGCAAGTGGAGCCGCCTGGAGATGAGTAATGAAGAATATTGGTATCACAAAATATGCTCACAATGCGGGCTGGATAGTATCTATATCCGCAAACCAGAGGACACACCTCTCCCGCTTTTCCCAGAGCCTTGTATAAAGTGCGGATATGAACCTCTACAGCAACGGGACGATTCATCCACACGAGGGCCAGTGGCGCGCCTGGCAGAGCGATAAACGGTTCGTGGTGATGCTGGCTGGTACGCAGGGGGGGAAGACTTCCTTCCTGCCCTGGTGGCTGGCAAGGGAGATTACGCTCTGTGGGCCTGGTGATTACCTCGCGATCACCACCTCGTATGATCTTTTCAAGCTCAAATTCTTACCAGAAATGCGCAACGTCTTCGAGCACACATTGCGCATCGGCCGATGGTGGGCAGGTAATCGCGTGATCGAGCTATGCGATCCGCAGGCGCATTTCTGGGCAAAGCACGCAGACGATGATATGTGGGGTCGCATCATTCTGCGGTCTGTACAGGGGAAAGGAGCGTTAGAAAGTGCTACGGCAAAAGGCGCAATATTTGACGAAGCTGGACAAGACGAAGCTACGCTGGAAGATTGGGAGGCTATCATTCGTCGTTTATCGCTGGCACAAGGTAGGTGCTGCATCGGTACCACGCTATACAATCTTGGTTGGCTTAAGTCGGAGTTATACGATCCGTGGGCTCGTGGTGAGAGCAACGACGTGGAAGTCATACAGTTTGCCTCAGTGCTTAACCCGGCTTTTCCAGTAGAGGAATTCGAGCGCGTGCAAGAGCGGATGCAAGATTGGCGCTTCCAAATGTTCTACCTGGGCCAGTTTGCGATGCCGCCAAGTATGATCTATGGCTGCGTCACACCAGAACACTGGGTAGACGATTTCACAATTCCATACGACTGGCCGGTGGTAGTGGGCGTCGACCCAAGCGGCGGCCACTGTGCCACGCTCTGGCTTGCGCAGAATCCCGAAAACCTGGATTGGTTCGCGTTTAGAGAAACGCTCGATTATCAACACACCACGAGGGAGCACGTGCAAAAGGCACAAGGTCTAGTACTGAAAGGCCAACAGGCTGAGTTCGTGGGTGGTGGGCCGTCGGAGACACAGGAGCGCAGGGACTGGGCCGACCACGGCCAATTCCTGGCCAAGCCGCCTGTCATGGGGGTTGATCCCGGCATTGACCGGGCCGTTGGACTTTTCAAGCGAAATCGGCTATACTTGTTCAAGTCACTTCGTATGCTCCGAGATGAAATCGGCAGCTATCGCCGCAAGACAGACGAGCAAGGAAAAGTCTTAGCCGAAATCGAGGACAAAAGAAAGTACCACCTTTTGGACTGTCTGAGAGCGGCGGCGGTCCACATTGCAGAGCCAGCGGGAGAGGTTCAGGTTGGGGCGTTATGAGTCTACTAGGCAGGGTGAAAATGGCAGCGACGGCAGCATTACGCGCATTCCGTGAGGAGTACGTTTCCACGTCAGTCTACAACGAGGAAGATTTCAACGATCCCGATGCACGCAAGGTGAGGTATGACATCTTGTGGGCGCAATACGAAAACACTGTCTATCGCGACATCCACAGTTGGGCACGGACCTACAAGACGCGCTATGGCCTGTACCAGTACATCCGGTCTATTTACAATCCAGCCTATCGCCTGGGCGAGTTCTGGAAGGCCCACCTGTGGGGCGGCCAACTAGACCTGGACGCAGGGGAAGCAGGCGCGCTCCCAGTAGTGACCGATAACGAGGCCCTTCGTCCGTTCGTCGCAGAGCTTTGGAAGTGGTCGAGGTGGGACGTGAACAAGGACATAATGTCCCTACACGGTGCTATCTATGGCGACTCCATTCTCCGAGTGGTAGACGATACCGAATTAGGCAAGGTCTACCTGGAGATGCTTTACCCCGGCCTTGTGACTGATTTAGAGAAAGATCCATTTGGAAACATCAAGGCCTACACCATCGAAGAAGAGCGCCTTCACCCGGTCAACCAATCGCGGACAGTGACGTACCGAGAAACGGCTGAGCGGGAAGGGCAGCTTGTGGTCTACAGGACGTATTTGAACGATGCGCCTTACGCTTGGAATGGGCAGGCCAGCGAATGGGCAGAGCCATACGGCTTCATCCCGATGGTGCATATCCAGCACAATGACGTTGGCTTTGATTGGGGATGGTCTGAGTTGCACGCTTGCCGATCCAAGATGCACGAGCTTGACGATCTGGCAAGTTTACTATCCGACCAGGTAAGAAAGGCCGTCCACAGTTCCGGCTATGCCTTTGTGGGTGCCAAGAAGCCCGACACCTCGCCCACGCCAAGCACTTACTCGACCCGGCGCACGACTGAGAAAAGCGCGTCACTCGGCAAACCTGAGCTAGGGCGTGAGGAGGCGAACGCTTACTATCTGCCAAACCCAGAGGCGCGAGTGGAGCCAGTGATCCTTCCCCTGGAAGTCGAAGGGTACCTGATGCACATCCAGGAAATCTTGAAGGACTTCGAGCGGGACTACCCCGAACTAAAGTTTGATGCCTTGCGCGTAGGGGGAGAAGTGAGTGGGCGCGCGCTTAGGGTTGCACGCCAGCCGACTGAGACAAAAGTTCAGCAACGACGCGGGAACTATGACGATGGATTGAAGCGCGCTTTGCAAATGGCCGTGACCATTGGGGGGTTGCGTAATATTTTTCCAGGCATTAACCTGGATAGCTACGAGCAAGGCGCGCTTGAATTTAATTTCGCAGATAGGCCCGTGTTCAGCAACGACAAGCTTGACGAATACGACGAAGAGTTAGCTTTCTGGGAAGCGGCTAAGATGGCACGTGAGGCAGGTCTGCCACTTTCAATCTTCCTGGCCCGAAATGGTTGGTCAGAGGACGATCTTGCAGAATTGGAGGCCAGCCCTGAGATGCAAGCCAGAGTTGGCTTAATGGAGAATTTGCAATGAGGAAGATGGGGCCGAACAAACTTAAGCGATTAAATAATAAACTGTATTTACTTTTGGCAACTAGGATACATCGTTGTGAGTGTTGCAACCGTTGGATAATTTCACCGTGGGCAGAGTGCGATATTTGCGATAATGCCCATTGGACCTCTTTTCTTCTAAAAGACAATGCCTGATCCCCACTCGGACGCTGTGCGCTCAGCCACGCGAACGGTCGAAGAGCTAGGCAAGCTCTTTGACCGGCTCAGGGCGGTACGCTCACCCATCCGTACCGCTTATCGCGTCGTGCAAAACGCAATGAGCAACGCGAATATTATGGAAGCGGCGGACGCGCTATCCACGCTGGAGGCTGTAATTTCGGCCATTGTCCCGCTTGAACTGCAAAAGGCGGTCGAGGTCGGGATCGAGCAAGCGGTTCGCGACCTGCAACTCTACGGCCTGGAGAGCCCTACAGCCCTGTCTGACAGTATTCTGCAACCGGCGATTGCCGCAGCGATGGCGACGGTGCAACTTCAAAGCGACAGAGCGATGTCTCTCGTGGCGTTGGAGTTGGGCGACGAATACGTGCTTGGCGATGAAAACCGATTGGGCGTCCTTCGTCCTGGCCCTGTCATTGGCGAAACGCTATTTTGGATGACAAGCCTTTCCCTACTCGCCTACACCACGAGCGTAAGCGACCGAATGGGAGATGATGCGCGCAGACAGGCCGTGGCACAGATAGACAGCGATACGACGCAAACCTGCCTGAACGTTCACGGCCAGATTGTGCGGATGAAGCAAGACTTTCACCTGACCGGTACACCACGCTACGCGGACGATATGCACCAGCCACCATTCCACAAAGGGTGTAGAACTGGCGTGATCATCATCCCGGAAGACCAGATTGACGATGATGTCACCCGTTCGATGCGGCGAGAGGCAATCGAGCAAGGCAAGGAGCCAAGACCCTCATCGAGGGAGGGCAAGGCCCACTATCGCGTGGTGGGTCACACGGTGCAAGAGTTTAGAAACGGACGCTGGCACAAATTCAAAAAGTATGATACAATCAGGGCTGCTAGATTGGACGCAGCCAAATTAAATCGCGACAGGAGAAGTTAGATGAGCAATTATGTTCCGACTCCGGCACCAGACCCTTTACCGCCGCTTCCACCGGAGCCACCAATCGATACCGACGCATAGCATAAGGAGAAGTGATTTATGGTTGAAGAGACACAGAAGAGAATTAGCGACACGTTCAAGAAACTGAACACTAACGGCGTGAGCAACGGCAACATCACCAAGTTTCGCATCATAGCATCGGGCATTATCGGCCTGGTGAGCATTATTGCCGGTTCGGTACTTTTGTACTACAATATCGAAGTACCAAACCTGTATTGGTACATCGCGCTTGGCGCGTTGGGCGGCGTAGTTGGAATGGACCTGATAGCCAGCGTGATCAAAGGGATTAAGTAGAAGGAGCAATCCGAGATGGACAAGAAATGGGATGAGATGTCCCAAGAGGAACTTTTGAAAGCGGTCAAGGAGCTTAACGAAACTCTGGAAGGCGCACAAAAGCGGCTGAAAGAGGTTAACGCGGAGAGTGCCGCCAGACGTAAGGAACTTGAGAAATTCAAGGAACAGGAAGGCGAGCAACTTTCTGAGGTTCAGAAGCTCCAGGCCGAAGTCGAGGCAATGAAGGCTCGTGATGAGCAACGGGAGAAAGAGAATCGCGCCTTGCGGATCAAAAACGTCGTGATGGCGAAAGTGTCCGAAGCCGGTTTTGCGCATCCCGAAGACGCCTATTCCTTGCTCGATCTTTCCGAAGTGGAGATTGCCGACGATGGGCAAGTGAAAGGCTATGAGAAATCTCTTGACGCCCTGGTGGAGTCGGGACGGCTCCCAATGGCAGAGCAAGAGAAAGGAGCCGGGTTTGGCACACCTCGTGGAAGAGGCAAGCCAACCGGCGACGATCACAAGGAGCAAGCTGCTCCGACTATCAGAATATAGGAGTTTCGAATGAGCGACATCACCGTAACAGCGGCAAAAGTAGGACTGGTCGACCCGATTAAGGCGACCGTCAAGACGTACATTGCCGGTGCCACCATCACCAAGGGACAAGTTGTGGCGTTGGCCACTGATGGCACGGTTGATCCGGCAGACGCCAGCACAGGCGGCGGCTACCTCTTCGAGCAAGTGGTGGGCGTGGCTTTGAGCGCTGGTGGCGCTGGCCAGGCTATTGACGTTGTTCGAAAAGGGGAGGTCTACGGCTTCACCGTTTCGGGAATGGACAGTGGCGACCTGGTTTACCTATCCAACACGGCTGGCGCGGCTGCTGACGCGGCTGGCGACGTGACCGTGATCCTGGGCCGAATAAGTCCATTAGCCGATAAATCGGCAACGGAAGTTATCTTGCTCGACATTCAGCTTGGACAGGCAAAGGCCAGTTAAGGAGAATAACAATGAGTGGAATCTTTGGACATCTCAACATTTCAGACTCGGATTATGTATTTTCGGGCACTGTGGGGCAACGAGTCGTCTTCGAGGCGGCGACGAACTATATCAATCGCTCCAACGAAGTGCTGAACCGGTTGCTTAGCGTTTTTGTGTCCGGGAACACGACAGACCATACTCTACGCTACAAGCTGCCCGGCAACGGGTACTTGCAGCGACGTGGGCCTGACGGTCGCTATGGCGCGGTCAAGGCATACGGGGAATGGGACGTGGCTTTCCCTCTGGAAGATTTCGGCGCGATGATTGCCGGAAACGACGTGGATATGGCCTATATGACCATCGCAGAATTGGACCGGCACATTAAGACTGTCGTGCAACAGAACGTCAACACCGTTCGCTACGAACTGCTGACGGCCCTGATGAGCCGCAGCAACGGCACGTTTGTTGATCCTCTTCACGGCTCGTTGACTATCCGTTCACTGGCCAACACGGACAGCACGAGCTATCCGCCTGTCATCGGCAGTGTGGACGAAGCCGATGACGAACACTATCTGGAGCTTGGCGACGTGGCCACGGCGATTGACGATACTCACGATCCGTGGGTAGGTGTCAACACCAATAGCGTCAACATCGTCACAGAGCTTGAAGAGCATTTTGGCGTGAGCGCGGGCAGTGCTGAGATTGTAAGTTTCATCAACCAGGCTGAGGTCACAGAGGTTTCAGCCTTGACTGACTTCGAGCCGGTTGACATCTTGCAAATTCAGGAAGGCGCGCAGACCGCTTCACCGGTGCAAGTGCCCACGAACCTACCTGGTGTGGTCATCGGACGCCATCGGGCCGGGGCCTGGATTGTACGATGGGACTTCATCCCGGCGACCTACATCCTGAGCGTTCACACTGGCGTGGAAGCGCCTCTAATGAAACGCATCGATCCGCCTGAGACCGGGCTAGGCGTTGACCTGCAACTCGTTGCGGAAGACGAAGAATTTCCGTTCAAGGAAAGCTCGTGGCGTCATCGGTTCGGCTTCGGCGTTGCCAATCGCCTGAACGGTGTCGTTGTCGAGTGTGCGGCTGGCGGCTCTTACACTGACCCGACCATCGTATAAGGGGGAGATATGGCTACAGTCAAAGCTGAAAAACTCAAGCAAGACGCACACCGTAGGAAGTTGGAACAGGGCATCGAAGACATTCTTTCAGGTCAAGAGCTGGTCGTTGAAGAGCTTCACAAACTACTAGCCAAGCTGGACGTTCCGGCTGAGAAGCCGAAAGGAAAATCCAAATGAGCGCGAAACAGCGATTTGGACATCTCGTCGCGGACGAATTGACCGTAGAGACAGACGCCTCGTTTCTCGGTGGGCTGAACGCTGAAGGGGCCTCATTGTGGAGCAATCTGGATGACGGTGCACAAGTGTTTTACTGTGACCCGACGAATGGAGCGGCTGGCAATGTTGGCTCTCGTGATGCTCCAGTAAATACAATGGCGGCAGCACTAGCATTGTGCACTTCTGGTCGAAACGACGTTATCATCCGCTTTCCGGGTGGAGAGGAAGTCACGGAAACCTGCGACTTCAATGTCGCAGGAGTGACCGTGATTGCCTGTACGGCTGGCCTTGCGCCTGGCGCAAAGGGCGAGTACTTTTCGATGTACGCGGCCTCCACCTTCACTGATGGCCCGGTTGCTACGATCACAGAACGTTGCACCATAAGCGGAATGGCGTTTGTTTCTCGTGATGCCGGGACAACGTTCTACTCTGGCGCTGCTATGCTTATCGGTGGCGAGGGCACAGCGTTGCCCTTCGGCGTGCATATCCACAAATGCCGATTCCCGAAATGGAACCTCGACAACAGCAAAGGGATTGCCATTGAGGGAACCTCAGATTGCTTGATTGAGGAATGCTACTTTGAAGGTGTCGGATCTGACTTCACGACCGGCATCTATGTTCAAGGGGCTACACAAAACCTCGAAATCAGGAATTGCCGGTTCCGAGATTGCACCTACGCGATCACCCACGGCGCGTTCGCTGGCGGTGGGCCGCATTGCATCTATAAGGGCAATGTGGTGGAAGATGGCAAGATGCTCGACTCAAATAGCAACGCTGCTACAGGACTCATCGCCGACAACTGGTTTGAGACCGCTGTGGGGACTTCGACCTTCGACGTAAACTACGCGGCTCTGGCGGCCCTGGGGCTTTACTGTTCCGGGAACAACTACGCAGAGACAGACTAATGGCAGTCACGCGAGCAAACGTAGAGAACGTACTCGTTCATCGCGTTGGTCCCCTCCTGACCAAGGCCGGTATGGATGGTTCGACCGTCGACGGCACAAATGACGATTTGGCCTATCCTATCGGCTTTGGTTTAAGGGAAGCGGGCTATACAACCGCTGACATCACGAGTCCCACCTCCTCTGAGGTTGGGGACGCGGAAGACGATATTGACGAAGTGGTTGACCTGGCAGAGTATCGCACGTTGGCGAACATCCTGGGCAATCTCGATGACGTAGATACGACGGTTGGCCCACGCTCTGAAAAGCTGAGCCAGCTTGCAGCGCAAGTCCAGAAGCGCCTTGAGATGGTGCAAAAACGCCTTGAGAACATATACGGCTATGGCGCTGTGGCCCTGGAGACCGGCGTCATTACCTACGAGTTCGCAGAGCACTATACCGGGAGCGATGACGACTGATGGAAAACGTTCTAACTGAGACCTGCACGCACAAGAACAACCCGACTGGCGCATCTCTGGCGACCGTCGCGACTGACATATCAATCTCTCCCATTGATCCGCTGGATAAAGGGTACTCTCAGCAGTACCCAACGGACAAGCTTTTCCTGATGCGCCAGTGCTTCACCAAATACACCGCCTTTGCAGCGGGAGACTATCTCGTGTCGGATGGAACGACCTTTGCCGTAAAGGCGGTTCACGACTGGCCAGCGCAGGGGTCAATGGACGCATACTACTTCCTGGTACTGGAGTACCAGAGTGGCTCGTGATGTCCAGGTCATCGGCGCGGACAAGGTACACAGGGCCCTGGTCAAAGTCAGTCAGCGCGTGGGCAACACTGAGGAGATCACGAAACAACTTGACCAGGATATGCACAACTTTGCCCACGTGGACACCGGCTTTATGAAGAGCACTGTGTACCACAAGCGCAACGTGGCCGGGGCTGATGCGTACTACGCGGGCTTCGAGGCCGACAGGGGAGGCTCACACGACTATGCTCAAAGAGCGATTGACGCCTTTCCTTATGATAAGCACTTTGACTGGGTGGTGAAACCATTTTGAACGCGCTAAACACAATCTTACTTCGTGCCCTGGTAGTAGGCCTCGTGCTGATGTTGCTTTGCAATCTCGGTACACTCGATTTCGGCCTGGTGGTCTGGCCGATTACGACCATAGTGCTATGTGTGAGGGAGTATGTCTAGACAGACGGCACGTGAGGCACTTGTCGTCGTTTTCGATGCGACCGGTGAATTCAACCAGGTCAATGGCTATGCACCTCCAGACCTGCAAGGCTACGACAAGGTACTCAATATCTATAGCGACCGGACTCACCATCAACAGGAGAGCCAGGCCTTGGAACACAATTTCTACGTCTTCACCCTGGATGTGCTGGTCAAGCGGTCTGGTGGGGAGACTGCAGAGGACACGCTGGACTCGTTGCACGACACGATCAGATCAACCATCAAGGCTAACCAGAGCAACGCCAATTGGGATTACCTCTCCCTCGAAGAGCCAAGCGATGCGTATTTCGCAGAAATAAGCGGCGTAGCCTATCGAGTGGAGAGTCATAGTTTATCTGTTAAGGAGACAACCTGATGACATCAATCGCAACACGACAGGTCTGTGTAGGCCTACAGGCTGTGGCAGGCACGGCAGTTAACGTTGATACTCTTCTTAGAGCGACCTGTGATCTGAAGCCAAGTGTGAGCAAGATTCACCCGGAGGAAAACATAGGGAGCTATGCGCCAGCACGGCACTACGTGGGCCAGATAATGCCCGAAGGCACCCTTAAGATGGATGCGACATACGAGCAAATCTTGATCCCGCTTTCGATGGCGCTTGGCAATCAGACGGGAGCGAGCGGCAACGGCGCGCCTTATACCTATACCTGGCCTCTGCCGGACGATGTAACTGATGAACCCACCTTCGATTTGTGGACGATTGAGTATACGGATGGCGGCACCTACGTGGTTCGCGGAACGGACGTATTTGCATCGGGCCTCACCATTTCAGGGGCGGCGGGGGAGGGCTGGCAGGTCGAAGCTGAGCTTACAGGCGGCGAGGTGGATCTGCCCGACGCTTTGAGCGCCTCTCCTGCATTGGATGATACCGTCACTCCAATCAAGATGGCTGAGACTCTTCTCTACGTGGACACCGCCTACGCGAGTATCGGCGGCTCTAATGTGGAGGAATTGATCAGCTTCAATTGGAAGCTGGAAAACTACTTGCACACCAAGCAATACGCAGGGGCACTCTACCCCAATGGCAGGGGCACGGCTCCCTGGCAAGTCACTTTGAAGCTTGTTCTGGAGGTAAGCGCGGCTGAGGCTCAGACGTTCGCCGACGCGGTACTGACCACTACCCAATACGCGGTCCGTGTGCGCGGATACGTAGACGCAAACGACTACTGCAACATAGACGGTATGTATATGGTCGAGGAAGTAGACACCCTCGACGAACGCGACGGCAACAACATCATAGCCGTCACGCTGAAGGGCGAGAAGGACGCCAGCGACAACACCGGTTCAATAGTGGTGGTTACGGACGTTGTTTCATACTAGGGGGGACTGGGATGGTCCAATTCAAGACACTTAAATTCAAGCACTATCGGGAAGCGCAGGCAATCAATGCGCGCATCGAAAGCGGAGAGGCGACAGAGGAAGACGTGCTCCGCTTTGCTTTATCGCTCGTTTCGGATTGGGACTTCACCGACGCGGAAACGGGGGAAGCACTTCCGATCGGAGAGTTGGATGAGTTGTCGCTCGATCAATGCGCAGAGGTCAACGGAGCGTTTGCGCAGAAAATGGGGGTAACTGCGGAAGTAAAAAAAGTGAGCGGCGAGCAATCACCCTCTACCTCCACAACCTGAAAGCGGGGCACGATCACCTTCCAGATCTGCCCGATTGGGTGTGGCAAATCGTCCTGGCTCGTGCCTACAATGTCCTGCCATCGGCTATCGATAACGAACCAATGGAGTGGGTGATCAGGCTAACGGAGCTTCTCTACCAGGAAAGCAAACAGGGCATTAAATTGTGGCAACCTCAGTAAGAAAGCTTGAGATCAGAGTCGACCAGACCGGCAATGCAGAGAAAGGCATTGGCCGTTTGACCGACCTGTTTTCTTCGATCCCGGCACCGGTTGGCCTTGCGGCCGGCGCGATTGCGGCAGTTGGGACTGCCACTATCGGAGTTGGCTCAAAGCTAATCGGGCTTGGCTCTGACGCCGAAGAGATGTCATCCAAATTCAACGTCGTATTTGGCACGTCGGCGCCTGAGGCGATTGCGGCCCTGGACGAATTTGGTAATACGGTTGGGCGCTCCAAATTTGAGTTAATGGAGATGGCCGCAACCGTTCAGGATACGTTCGTCCCGCTTGGCTTTGCGAGGGATGAAGCGTCAGGGATGTCCACAGAGCTTACCAAGTTGGCAGTGGATATGGGCAGTTTCAACAACGTGGCCGATGACCAGGTAATGCTCGATCTTCAAAGCGCCATTGTCGGCAATCACGAAACGATGCGCAAGTATGGCGTGGTCATTACCCAGGCCACGTTGGATCAAGAGCTATTAAAGATGGGCGTCGAGGGCGGGATCGCGGCGGCCACAGAGCAAGAGAAGGTTCAAGCGCGTCTCAACTTGATCTATGCTGGCACGTCAGACGCACAGGGCGACGCGACGGCCACGGCGGGCTCGTGGGCCAACCAGATGAGAGCATTAAAGTCCACGCTATCTGAGGCGGCGACCACCATAGGAAGCGAGCTCCTTCCCTTTGTCACTCCTCTTCTGGGTATCATCGTCGACCTGGCAACCACGGCCCTGCCTCCGTTGCTGGAAGGGTTCAAGGAAGTGATGGGCCACCTCAAGGATGAGCTTGGGCCAGTGATCGATGACTTGTTTCAGGCGCTGGGCGAAATCGCCGAGGCCCTGGGCTTGAACACCGGCGAAATGGATTTGCTGACGCTGGCCGTTGAGGCAATGAAGATTGGGATCAGCCTGGCGGCAACGGTCCTTCAGGGGATCGCTGAGGTCGTTCAGGACGTGGCGGACGCGTTGGGCACGCTCCGTGATGCGATTGACTGGGTGATCGATAAGTGGAACGAGATGAAACAGGCAGCCCAGGATGCGATTAATGCCATTCCTGACTGGCTAACCCCTGGCTCACCGACTCCCCTGGAGATAGGGCTAAGAGGTATCGGTGATGCGATGGGCGACGTGAACAAGAAGCTGGGAAGCGGGTTCAAAGGATTTGGGAGCCTTGCCTCTGGAGCGGCGACGGGCAGCGCCACAGGGCATACCTACGTAATCCAATACTCTCCAGTCTTGTCCCTGGCAGACGAATATGAGCTTGAGCAAGCGCTTACTCCCATCATAAGAAAGGCCATGCGTAGTGGCTAAATACAACGAATTCACCTATGGTGATGGGACAAAATATGGAACCGAGGTCTGGGACGCTAATCTCAAATGGACGTTCATAGTGGCCTGGGACGGATACTACGGTTGGGGCAATGAAGCCCAGAGAATGGTCAATTTTACGATGCAGCGTGGCCGAACACAGGCGGTAGGAGAAAAGGGCTTCATTCCTTTTGGTGTCGGAAAAGCAATGGGAGAATTTGACAATGAAGATGGCCGATACGATGCTCTAAACGAGAATAGCCCGCTATATCCACACGTATTACCCGGAAAGTTTACCAAGATCGCGGTGAAAGATGAAACCGAGGGGACCAACTACGCCATAATGTTTGGCGTGGTGGTTGATGTGCAATTGTTCACGAGAGACGGCAGAGAAATGGCCCGGATTGTAGTAGAGGATGGGCTACGTTGGTTTGTCGAGAATACGGTGAACATAGGACTCGCCTCCTCCGCTTCTGTTCCTGCTATCATTTCCTTGCTACAGGATAATGTAGATTGGCCCACACGATGGGGTAGCGATATTTCTTCCCTCCCTGACTATACACAAGTCTATTGGTGGGCGTGGAATGAGCAGGCCTTCAAGGCGCTAACTGACCTAAATAATTCCCAATTATCTGTAGCTTTCCATAGCCGTGAAGGCAATTTTACGTGGCGTCCCATAACGTACTCATATAGACGGTCAATCGCCCTTAATCAGGATGAATTGCTGCGGGACATCGGCAGACCCGTTCCCTGGGAATATGTTAAAAATAGTATTCGCGCAGAGAGCAGGCCAAAGAAATTAGACCTGGTCAACACCGTCCTGTGGGAATTGCAAGACACGCCGTCCATTGACGCAAACGAGACTTACTATGTGGAGGCACAATTTAAGTACCAAGAGTGGGCTCCCTGTGGTAGTTCTATGACATTCGATTTTACAGTCAACGCTGCTGAGGACGGCTCCGGGGCTGACTTAACATCACAATGCCTACTGGAATACGACTCCGATATTGGACCTGGCGCGAAGATATGGATTACAAACCTATCAGGTAGCGACGGTTATATAACCGCTTTATCGGCAACGGGAGATGCGATTTATGATCCCTGGCTATCAACAAAGATATCCTACGATCAAGATAGCATCAATCAATATGGGCAAAACACACTAAATATCAGATCACCTTGGCTAGAGGATAATATTTATGCATCTTATCTGGCAACCATCGCTCTGGCTATGCTGAAAGACCCGGAAGCATACCTGACGGTACAATTAGAGAATCGCACTCATAAGCAATTCTATCCAGACTTATGGGATTTGGCTGTAGCCGATCTGCCGGAATATGGGTTGCTCAGGCCATATCGAATAGGGTATATCGAACACGCCTGGCTGAACTCAACCGGACAGGCTATCAGGACAAAATTCAAATTAGAGCCCTATAGAGAAGAAGGAGAGGAAATCGTGGCGTTCAAGGGATGTCAAGTAGTAAGAAGCAGCAGCGAATCGATACCCAATAGCACCAATACCGATGTGTCCTGGAATGCTGAAGATATAGATGTGGGGAGCTACCATAGCACAAGCTCCAATTCAGAGCGAGTTACCATTCCATCCGGTGGAGATGGATATTATCTAGTGGCGACTACGATTCAGTGGGAGGGTAATGCTACTGGGTATCGCAAGGTGCGTATACAGGTGAACGGATCTACGCAGCGAGAGGGCATTGTCAACGACATCTCAGAGGCGGAGATATTTGATCAGCACGTGGCACAGGTGCTACATCTTGAGGCGAATGACTATATTACGGTAGAAGTCTTTCAGGATAGTGGTGGAGCATTGAACGTGAACGCCGACAGTGTTCTCTCTGTAAGCTTCTTAGGGGCATAAAATGAAGATGAGGCTATACAGAACCCCTTCCCGCCATATTCTGGCTGTGAATCGGGACGGAGAGACTTGTGCAAGGATTGATTTATCCCAGGGTCCTGGCTGGCCTGATGATTGCACTGCTATCGAGGAATGGCTAGAAGAGAAGGTTGAGGAAGAACTAGAGGAATTTAGATTTAAAGACGTAAATCAGAATTCCCTCATTCCTGTAGAATTGGAAACATTGCCAGAGCGATTGTGGGCGTCTCTGATTCAAATAGAGATGCCAACTGATGAGGAGATTGAGGAGATGAACAATCTCAAAGACGCGAGACAGTTCCTATGTGATATTAGTAAGGTGATTCGGTTATTACAACAATGGGGGAGGCAAGATGACAACTAACTATCCTGGGAGCCTGGACTCATACACGACCAAAGTTGATGGCGTTGACGACGTGGTAGCGGCTCACGTAAATGACCTACAAGACGCCGTGGTCGCGATAGAGGGTGTTTTGGGAGAGGAAGGAAACAACGGTATTTGTGAGGGTCGCCTGACCCTCACGTCGGGCAATCCAGTCGCCACAGCGGATCAGACCGCCCAAACAACTGTTTACTTTACCCCATACAAAGGCAATCGCATCAGTCTCTATGATGGCTCTGCCAGTTGGGACACACTACATTTTACGGAGAAGAGCGTGTCAGTCCCGGCCACCACAAATACGCCATTCGACATATTCGCGTACAACGATGGCGGAACCGTTGCGCTAGAGGCAGTATCCTGGACTAACGATACTACCAGAGCGACGGCTTTGACGACTCAGGATGGCGTCTACGTCAAGAGTGGAGCGACTACGAGACGGTACCTGGGCACCGGCAGAACCACGAGCGTCAGCGGTCAGACTGAGAATAGTCTCAGCAAGAGATTCTTGTGGAATTATTACCATCGCATCCGCCTGCTTATGTGGGTGATTGATTCTACAAGTCACACCTACGCCACGGCTTCATATCGGGCCTGGAACAACGATACTTCTGTGCGCGTAAATTGGGTGGTAGGCGTGGCAGAGATTTATGCGCGGTACGAAGTCCAAACCGGCTTTTTGGCCGCTTCCGGTGAAGCAAACGGGTATGTTGGACTGGGTATTGATACTGCCAGCACAAGCAGCCTTTCGCAACCAGCATTGGCGGCGCCAGTCGCGAATCTATATCATCTCGCCTCATTCAAGGCAGCGGCTGCATCGTTGGGAGCACATTATGCACAAATTGTGGAGTTTGGTGGCGCTCCCAGTCCCGACTTTTTGACCGCACAAGCTATCGTAGAGATTGAAGGCTAACGCAGGCAGGAAACACACACCCACTGGCCCCAGAGCCAGACGTGGTTTGTGATCTTTTCACACCTCGCGCAATAGGTCAGTTTAGTCGGCACGGTATGAGATACTCCCGGCCTGGCGCCAGCCGGCCTCTGCCTCAATGCGCGCAATGCGCAACTCTGTAACGGCTGGCGAGATGAGTCCACGCTCCATATCGCGCCAAATTGCATCTATCTTCGCCTGAATGTCGTTTTCGTTGCTATTGAGTCTCACGAGTCGCCTCCCGATACCGACGCAGGGCGGTAGCCAAAAGGACCATATCTTCCGGATCAATCACAAGCTCCGGTTCCCCACTTGCTGCGGGTTTGATCCCACTGCTCACTTTCTCTACCACCCTGGCCAGCACCTCAGCAGCTTCGAGCTTGAAAAAAATACGCTCATAGCATTTGCACGCGATACGATCCAGGCGTTGCCACTCCAATGCCCAGTAATCATCATCAACTGCGATACCATCGATTCCGCGTGGGCGCAGTTTTCGTTCAATACTTGCTTGTCTCAAACGGCAATTATCAAAAGCTTCGATTAAAATACGATTCATCGTTCACTCCTTTCCTACAAAGATACCGACGATCCACCACACCACACCGGTCAGTATCCACGGCAGCAATAGGTAAAACAACACGACCAGTCCCGCGCTTGCAGCCAAGCTCCCATCCATTACGACAACCCTCCTAGCATCCATCCCCCTACCCCCTGGTCGTTCCACACGTGGGCCAGGATACCGAGCAAGAGAACAGCGCTGATTATGAATTCTAACACGCAGTTTCTACTGTTTTTCATTCTGTAGCTTCCCTCGTTTTCTACTGTTTTTCCGAATATCTTCTTCAGCATTGAGTACTCGCTCCACGTATTCGAGAGCGAGGCCACTCTCAATCCAGGGGCCTGGCAGGCGGAACACCCGCCAGCCAAGCAGCGTGGCCGCGTTGTATTTCTCGCAATCGTTGATGAAGCCCTGCCCTCGCGTATGGCGGCCACGTGACCAGATACCTCCCTCGCACTCGAAGGCGATCCGGCAATCTGGGTAAGCCAGATCGAAGCGCCACTTTCTGTCAGGGTGAAAGCGATACTCCCTCTCCGGTTCCGGCAGGTTCGCCCACTTGATCTCCCACGCCAGTTGATCAGCTAGATCATTTGTCGCCATACATCCCTCCAAAGGCATAAGCCGTGAGCACGCTCACAGCGCGAAAGTCTCCGCGTTGAGTGAAATAGCGTACCATTTTCTCTAAGCTCCCTCTGCTTGGCTTGCGCTGGCCAGAGTAGTAGCGCGATAATGTGGACGGCCAGATACCAATCGCGGCCGCGAATTCGTTCAGCGATTGAGAGCCCTGTCGTTGTTTCAGCAGTCTAATGAGTTCTTCCATTGCAAATCGGGCAAAGTCGAGGTGAATTTTTTTGTCTCTTCAATTCCCGCTCTTTACCCTTTCCTCCTTCCCACGTTCTGGCCAATTGCCAGGTTATGCCAGCATTCTTTACTACTTCCATTAGACGGGCTCCATTGCCTGCCTTGTGGCGCGCCAATCGAGCTTGCAAGTCATCACAACTGCCCAAATAATGCCTTGCGTGCTTGTATGGTACGTTAAAGTGAATTAAGTAAACCATCTCGAACCTCCTGACTCTATTCTATCACATCCATTGCCATACGACAATGGTACTGCTGTACTATTGCCACACGGCAATAGGTATGATAGAATGAGGGTAGTAAACAGCCCCACGAGATCCACGGAGGCGACGGATGATAGCCCGTTCAGGTTCAAGTCCTGACGTGGGGGCATAAACCGGGCAAGCCTGCGATTGTGTCCGCACTATATGACTTAAGAAAGGAATGAGCAATGGCACAAGCAACCGTAACTCTAAAAGTATCACCTTATGAATTGCAGCTTATCAAGGAATCGCTGCGTCAATATGAGTGGGCCATGAGAACCTTGCTGTGGGAAGATAAGGAACACCGTAAAAGAGTACAACCATCACTCGCGGTGTTTGAAGGGGATACCAGGACAATTGCTCTGGCAGCACAGCAATTATTGAAAGATATTGGCCTGAAATAGCTTGCCCCGCTGGAATGATCGAAGGGAGTAATGATGCCTGAGTTAAATTTTGATCGTTGGACTGGCCCACTGATTATCGAGTACGCGGGTACTTGCCCACATTTCGGGCAGGACGTCCCGGCCGATTTCTGGGGCTGCTCTGAGTGCCCGGTGGCGCGAATGTGCTACCAGGTCTGGGAATTAAGTGAAAGGAGTGAAAATGTACGATATAAGCTACGAAGCACTGAGGTCTGAGCACGCAGAGGCCATCAATTACGCGTCGGCGTGGGGCTTCACCATCTACTGTCGAATTGCCCCGATCTTGGGCAATAAAAAAGCTGGCGAGACAGCGAAACGTGTCTACGCCAAAATTCTTGAACAGGAGGGTGTACCGTGTCGGAAAAACAGCTAGACTACGAAACTGGAGAGGTTAAGCTTTTGGACGTGAAAACGGCGTATGCGCCACTTTTCGCCAAGCTGGCGCGAGTGATGGCGAAGGTCAATCGTCTGCCCAAAACAGGATGGAACGATTACCAGAAGTACCATTACGCATCGGACGCCGACGTTTCAGATTTGATCCGGCCCTTGCTGGCCAGTGAAGGGGTTGCGTTCTTTGCAGAGATGATCAGCGTGGAAAGACGCGAAAACAAGTGGCTTTGCCAATTCTCTTTCACGTTCGCCGACAGCGAGAATGGGGAGATTTGGAATTGCCTGTGGTGGGCAGAGGCCGATGACAAAACAGATAAGGGGCTGGCAAAAGCAGCTACCAGCGGCCTGAAATACTTCCTCTTGAAGAACTTCATCATTGGCACCGGCGACTTGGCCGACGAACCGGACGCAGGACCAGCGCCAGAGGCCAGGCAAGAGAAACCCAAGCCAGCGCCCAAGGCCGAAACACGCCAAACAGCGGCGGAGTTCTACGCAACCATCCTAAAATCGATGGATTACTACAAGCACATCAACCACGTCAAGAATACGTTGAAAAAACTTGGCTACACCGGCTTCAAAGCCAGCGCGATAGACGAGATGACGCAGGCATTGGCCGCACACGCCCAGGAAAAGGAGGGGGAGTGATGTTTAAGTTTCTTAATCATAACAACGCAACGATCTATCGCGGGCAGGATACGGTATATCCAGTCCCGGAGCAAGGGGAGAAATGGGGACCGTGGTTTAAGCACCCTGACCCGTATGAGTATGATGGGAAAGCGTGTGGTCCTGGCGGCTGGCACTTGATGAAAAGGCTTGACGCGTTTCACGCTCCCACGGGCTGGTGGCCCTGGTGGGCTGAGGGCCGGGGCCTGGTCGGAGAAGATAACCAAAAGGCGCGGTATCGAGAGGTCCGCTTGCGTCGCATTGAGCCCGAAGTGCTCTGGAAAATGATAAGATTGGGATGGGCGGTCGGGGCCAACCTGCGAGAGGCCGACCTGCTACGGGCTGACCTGACACGGGCCGACCTGCGAGGGGCCAACCTGCGAGGGGCCAACCTGCGAGGGGCCTACCTGGAAGGGGCCAACCTGCACGGGGCCTACCTGCGATGGGCCAACCTGCGAGTGGCTGACCTGCGAGGGGCCAACCTGCGAGTGGCTGACCTGAAAGGGGCCGACCTGCGAGGGGCTGACCTGGAAGGGGCCGACCTGCGAGAGGCCGACCTGGCACGGGCCAAAAATAATAGCAACACGCAATGGCCGGAAGGCTTCGATCTAACCCGTACTGACGCTGACATTCCATTCTAATTTGACAATCCGCCTGTCTGTGGTATCATAGACAGGCGGATCAACATTTGGGTAAAAAAACTTTCTCTCGGCAGAGTCGGACGCAATCCCAAGTGATGATCCGCAATCATCCTTTATCGCGCTGGCTCTGCCGTTTTTGTCGGAGGGAAAATGCCAAACGTTCAACACAAAAGCACTGAGCTCCTCACTCAAGCAACTAATGCCTTTTTAGACGGCGATCTTCCCCTGGCCACGCAAGCTGCTGAACAGTTCAAGGTCGCTATCGCCTCGTTGCCAGTCTCTGAGCGGGCAGTTGTCCAAGAAAACATCTGGCGCGTCTGTGATGAGGTACCAGAAGAGAAGCAAATGGAGCTATTGAAGCTCCTGACTGGCTCTTACGTGGGAGACCCTCCCGAACCAATCCGCAAACCCGGCTCGAAGAGTGCTAAAATCCTGGCTGAATTTCTGGACTTAGGCTACCATTTCAGGCAGGACCGAACCGATGATAGCATAGAGGTTAATGGAGAGCCGCTAACCGACACGCTGCGGGCAACGATCCGAATGGAGATGAGAGATCGCAACTGGCGCGGGATGGCGGCCATTGAGGACGTGATGGTAGCTGAGGCATATCGCAATGCGTACCATCCTGTGCGCGAGTACCTGGAGAGTCTGACGTACAATGGCGCGCAAAACATCGAGGAACTGGCGCGCCACCTCATAGACGAACACGGCGCAGCAGCGGACTGGTTGAAAGCCTGGCTTGTTGGGGCTATCGCAAAAGTTTATGGGAAAGCACAAAATCCGATGCTCGTTCTAAGTGGGCCGCAAAATATCGGCAAATCTTTCTTTGCGCGATGGCTATGTTCCCCCTTGCCGGACAGGTTCGTCGAAGGGAACATAGAGCCCGATAACAAGGACCATCAACTCCAATTGATCCGCAAGTG
>Ga0180433_10003881_pt1 | contig 21531 bp, 20 predicted proteins | sample SS_ome_8_FD_132980 | JGI IMG/M metagenome (GOLD analysis project Ga0180433, IMG submission 132980) | Hypersaline lake sediment archaeal communities from the Salton Sea, California, USA - SS_1_D_1 metaG | ecosystem: Environmental > Aquatic > Non-marine Saline and Alkaline > Hypersaline >... | reverse complement strand
CGCCCGGGTCTACGGCAACGCCGTGGTCCACGATAACGGCCGGGTCCAAGACAAAGCCCGGATTTTTGAAAACGCCCGGGTCTCCGACCATGCCGAGGTCTTCGACGACGCCTGGGTCTGCGGCGACACAGAAATAACAGGTTTTGCCAACGTTGGAGGATACGCATATGTGAGTAGCGGAAAATACGACCATGAAATACTCGATGAGACAACACAACCGCAACCGCCGCCGGTGGCGACGGATATAGACGTAGAAAACCTGATGTTCTCCGGTGCGTGTAAGTATATTGAACAGAAGCCTGCGACCGACCTCGAACAGGGTGATTTCGTAGTATCCAACATTAATAATGCGGCCTGGAAGGTCGCCTTGATTGTAAAGGTACAGGACCCAGGCAGCTATACGTCAATCGGTCTACCTATCAAGACGGCGTCTTCGGCCGTCGAGGATATACCAGTTGAAAGCCTACTGTCGGCTGCGGACCGGTTGAGTCGCGTCTGGTCGGATATAACAGGCACCGACTTCGATATCACCGATAGAACCTCTATTATCGTCGCAATCCAAGAAACGCTCGGACTCAAAGAGGGTATAGTAGTATCGAACGTTTCCCACACAGGAACCGCATCCGTATTCGTAAGGTCATGCTACCCACCCGTTGCCACGGATATAGACGTAGAAGAACTCCTGTTCGCATCGGGCTGGCTTGATACCGTATCCTTCGAACAGGTCAGAAAGAACAACATACTCGTGATACGCACAAAGACAGCGACAGAAGTACATATGGTGATATCCAGAAATGATGAGTTCATTGGAACACTGTTCGTACAAACATATATACTGGGAATAGGGCAGGAGATATCACCTATGATGATGACGTATCATATAAATCAACTGAAAGGTCGGTATGCTGAAATGTGCGGTCAACCGGAAATCCAGCAAGCGAGGAAGGACAAGGATATGGACACGAATAAGTTCATGTTCCTGGTTAAAGAGATTATAGAAGAAATGGGTTGGGATAGTTTCCATCCGGATTTACTCATAAAGGATAATGAGCCGTTTTTCGTATATGACTATGGCCTACCGCCTGTGGCAACGGATATAGACGTATCCGAGCTGATGTTCCAGGGTCAACGGCGTTCGTTGTAATCGGTATACATGCTGATTCCAGCTATGGCAAGTACAGAGAATACGAACGCTAATATTGTCAGGATGGTGAATGCGCCTCCCAGGGCCATCATCTTGTCGTGATTCGACCAGTAATGTACCATTATCGCCGGTATCGCTGTCATAAGTACTATCATAGCAAGTACGCCCGAACAGCCTATTCCCGCCAGCATGAAAGCATCGTTCTTTCGAACGTTCAGAGTCTTCCTGTCTTTAGTCATGGTATCACCATTGAAATCACCGTACTTCGCGTCGAAGCAATCCCCGCAGTATCGAACTCCGTCAACTTCGTAGACCATCTCATACAGGCCTGAACATGCACTGCACGTGAACAGGTCTCCGTTAAGGACGGTTATCAGGTGGACTTGCCCGACATCGATTTTTTTCATATGGACAGAAATCATACATCAGATATATAGTATTTGTCGAGTTCTGGAACGACCTATCCGCTTTCAGATAGTATTTATACCCATGAGAACAATGTAATGACATGGGTAGTGGACAGCATATCTGCGTCACCTGCGACGATACCATCAAGGTGCCGTACGCTCCGTTCATGGCAGGCGTCGCTACCGGCATCATCGCCGCCGCTGCCGCAGCCATGTGCGGAGTGGTCATTATCGCATATGCAACCAAACGAAAGCTCCAGAAGTTTTCCTCATCTGATACCCGTAATGATTCACCCGTCACTTTGAATATCAGCGCTGACGACCTGCATTTTCAGGCCCTGCGCAAATACCGTAAAGGCAGGATACGTAAAGTTCCGCCAGGATTGCTTCCGTATATAGACCTCGATAAAGAGCTTACGGAAGAGGATATGTACAAGTATCGCCCCGGAACATACTTCCTGCGTCGAAACGAAGAACGCGATGGATGGTACATGGTGCTTCTGGACCATGTGGACCGAACCAGCCGAAAGATATTCGGGTTGGAAACGACATATTTCGGAGAGGTGGACTCTATCCGTCTTATGAAGGAAAGACTTCATACTGCACATAAAAGAAGGAGAGGCAAGTCCGTCTACATATGTCCGTTGTGGAAGCTGCATACCAATCAGGGCGCATGGTTCGAGTACATCGAACCACCTCCGCCGGTAGCGACAGATATCGATGCTGATGAGCTTCTCTTCGGTGCATTTTCCAGGCAAAGCCCACGGGGGAAACTCCACCCCCCGATAAACTTCGGCACCCAGGACGATGATTTACCGGATATGCAAGATTTCCCTATGCGACATCAGCTCGTAAGGATACATGAAGATGATGAACAACCCCTGGTGCAGAAGGTCAGGGACCTACCCAAAGGCAGTTATATCGTAACTAGGTTCAATAACGGCTTGATAGCAATTTCCAAAATAATCGGTCCATCGACATGTGACCAGATGGTGGATATGGTGCAGGTATTATGGGAAAAAGAGCGCAACGTAAAGTTTCTGATGGATGCGTTGGACCAGGTTTTCGATGATGACCGATACATGATAAGCGCTAGGATGGGCAATGTTGAAGAGGCCTATATGCTTGACCTCGGCCCGCCGGTGGCAACAGACATCAATGTAGAAGAGTTGCTATTCAATACCCTTCCTCCTATGAACTGTGTTGACTGGACCGAGGAAACGGACTGGGAGCACCATCTATGCATCACTGCGAAATCCTACATCGATTACATTCCAATACTGTTCGACGATATCGAACCTGTAAGACTGATACCGCCTGACCCGAACCGCTTTGAAAATGGAACATACATCGACAGCCCAGACGGTCGATGGCGATACGCCAATCTCACCCTTCCGAAAGGACAGACGCTTTCGATATACGAAGAGTATCAGGAAGGCAAGGTACAGTTCGACGACGACGTTCTCATACCTGCGCTATATGAAAGGTCGCGAAGTGCCTGGAATACGGGCTTCAACCCCAGTCCATGGATGTCATTCACACCAAACGAGCTCATAACGCTTCAACCCGGAACGGACATAGCATACGGAACCGTGGTCATAGCCGGGCTGGGTCTGGGCCATCAGCTTATGGCCGTAGCCCGAAAAAAGGACGTTCAGCGAATAATCCTGCTCGAGTATAACCGGGTCCTGGCCGACTGGCTTCTACCCCGTATCAGAGAACTCCTGGGTGGCGATGCCGATAAGCTCACGGATGTAATAATCGGCGACGCCTACGATACCATAAAAGGCATAGAAGCCGACGTGGCACTCATCGATATCTTCCCGGGCTGGGGCGATATCAGGAGCGAAATGAACCGATTCAAAAGCATCGTAGGCTCCAACATCGAATATGTATGGGGCTGGGGTATCATGGGTGAACAGTGCGAGATTTGCGGAAATGTCGTATTGAATGACAACCTATATGACAGACATCAATGCAGTACCTGCGGGTGTGTCATCTGCGAAGATTGTGAAGAAATGTGCGAGTGCGGAGAACGCCTGTGTTACTACTGCTATGACGAGCACTCCGGTCTATGCGAAGTATGCTACGAGGACCAGGATGAAGATGATGACGACGATTGGTGAATAGGCGGCTACCATCCACTATCATACCAGTTTTGCAAATCCTTACTGTATTTGAACCCCATGTCCGTGAAGTATTTTTTGAACTGGCTCTTTGACCTTTCAACCTCATCATCAATACCGAAGTGGTTCTCACAATCGTCTATGACGTCGGTCCCATTGAAGAAGGTTAGTAGCGGTCTATAATCAGGCCCATCATCAAGGTATCCCGTCTCCTCCCATCTCTTTTTATGCGTGATGATTGCCTGATATTCACCCATATCTTCATGGTATGATACGGCAAATATGTAGTTAGATGCTTTGAAGGATGGCGCTTCGAGCATCGTTTCCTTTTTCGACCCTTTCTTTTTGACGACCACTACGGCCACAACGATACCTACAGCAACCACCGTGACGACAACGGCCCCTATGGCCAGAAATGGAACGAATGACGTTGTAGGAGCTGGAAGACCACCCGCACTGCTTCCACCGGAGCTTCCGCCGCCGGAGCTTCCGCCGCCTCCACCGCCTCCGCCGCCTCCGCCGCCTCCACCGCCTCCACCGCCTCCGCTGCTGCCGCATCCCGCAGGATTTCCGCACATCTTGTAGTTATTGGCCTCGGCAAAGGTGTTGAACTTCTTGACGCTGCTAATCCTGTCATTGTATCCCTGCAGGGCACCGATATCGTAGCTGCCGGGTCCGAACGGTCCGATGCATACTCCCCCGTAGCGACTATCGGTATACAGCAGCCAGTAACCGCTGCTGACCCTGAACGATGACAGACAGTCGTTCATACCCTCGTTGGAACACTGTTTGTTGCTCAGTTCTTTTAGGTTCGGAGCGTCGCCTGTCAGGTAGAATCCACACTTCCTGAACTTGCTATCCACGCACATGTCTATCTGGGCCATGCTAATCCATATGCCATTGGACCCGTAAGTATATAGACTTAATGTATTGTGAGGAATTTAGAAATGAAAAGTACCCCGGGCGTTGCACCCGGGGCGGAATGCTTGAGCGGAACTACAGTGAACAGCTCTGTTCGACGTCGTAGTTCTCAATCATATCCTGACAAGCAGGACAAAAGCCCTCGCATTCCAAACAACGTGTTGCACCACATCTACATCGCATATCCTTCACTTCCTGTCTCGGGGTCGATTGTTCAGGGGTGTAGAAAGGTCGAAAGCTGAGGCTATCTCTCTTCCGCTATGTCGTTGCTAAAGACGTCCCACCGCAACACCCCATCCCCAATCACAAGGGAAAAAAGTGCGAGGGGTCTCCCTGTTGAAGCAACAATACACCATCGCTATGTCGGCATATATACTTATCCTTCCGACCTGATTCCAGTCATTAAAAATTGTATGAAATCATCGCTGCGGCGGATGAGTTTCGTTCCAATGATGTCTGAAATAATAGACAGCGATTCCCAGTGCGACGGCCACCGTTCCGAAGACTCCGGCATACGGCTCCTGATTGTAGATAGCAATCCCGAGACCCGCGGTCCCAAGACCGATAAGGGCTGTGCCGCCGCTATCGAGAAGGGTCTTGCTCGTCTTACGCTGACCGGTATTCGAAACGACGGGTTTTGGCTCATCGCTCATACGACAACACCCGCCTGTTTCTTCTCCTGCAGCTTTTGTATCAAGCGAAGTGTCGCAGCCTTGTCGATGATGTTGCAGATGAACGATATATCGACCCTTGTATATGTGTCGTAGGAAGCTGTCGCCGTATTATTGTTTTGAACAACGAACCGGAACGACTCGCTCTGATAGACAGCGATAGGCTCGGCGAACCAGATTACGAGCCCGTATTTGCATATCTCGCATATATCATCACGGTTGTTGTTCACAAGCGCCAGCGGAATATAGTTTCCACGAAGTATGAGGTCATCCGTTTTGTAGAGATAGAGATAGAGGTCCTCTCCGGAACCCGGTCGAGGGTTGCAGCAGAGCGGAAGTGCCCTGAGCGCCTCGTCGCGGGTAGGATGGAAGGGAGGCTGTATGTCGGTAAAGGTCGTCTCGAGCACGCCGTCACCGTTCACATCTCCAATGCTCATATCACCGTCCCAGATACGGCAGAACACGCCGCAGACGTCCATCTGCATATCGGGTCCCAGCTCAGGCTGCACGAGTATGCGGCTGGTCGAAGTGTTCGACTGCACGTTTACCGGTGTGGTTATGACCACCGGCTGGACGTTCTGATTGATGGAAATCACCTCTGCTGAAGTCGCCTTGCCGCCTCACGTTCCTCCGCCAGCTGCTGCTCGTTGACTATCTCGCCGTTGAGGGATACGATGATTTTGGTGTATGTCTCATCACCGGCGGTAGCGGGGTTGTTGTTCGTGAGGTTGATATAGAGGTCCTGATTATGCTTTACGATGACAGGTGATGAGAACGGAAGGGTCCTGTCATACTTCGCGTTCACGGCACCGAGCCTTATGGTCTTGCTGGGCACCATACTGCTTCCCACCAGTATAGCGAGGTCGACGTCGGTCCATGGTCGAGGATTGCAGCATACTGGAAGCGCGGCATATTCCTGCGCACCGGCAGCGTCGTTCACCCTGTTCTCATTGTTAAGGACAGGGATATAGACAGGGTCTATATCGGTCCAGGTGCGAAGACCATCGCCGATATCGAGATACCCTGGAAAGATGTAGCAGTATACAGCATAAATCTTCATCTGTTCAGGAGCACCCATACTGTGGTCGAGCCTGACATTCCCGGTTGTTTCCTGGGCATTCAGCTCGAATGTCTCGGTTAGCACTATAGGCTCCGGATTCTGGTTCGTCATGTTTTAGCCTCCATATTATAGGATACTATCCAAACTATGGCTACCAACCACATATATACCTTTTCTTTTTGAAGGGTCCCTCGACCCGCCTTGCAGATGATTGAAAGCCCCGAACAGAGGAATCGTTTTGGCCTCAACTTGAACGAAAACTTTATCTAACATATACATCGATTATTACATATGGACAAAAAGTTGGTTTGCGCGGGTCTGCTGATTGCCGGTATAGGTGTCGGTTTTCTCATTATCAGGTCAGCCAAAGCCAAAAGGTATTCGGCTGTCGATGATGTTAGCGAAGAGGAGGTCATGGCCGGTTACGAAATTATTGGAGAGGACTTTTTCGAAGATGTATCAGAGAAAAAAAGAGAGAAAATAGCAACCGACCTCAAAGTCGATATCGATGACCTTCTTGAACATCTTTATTGTATGGAACCGGATGAAATAGCTCATATTATCAACAAATACAGGCTCGCTGACGAATATCGTCAGTGGGTTCTCGATATGGCTGACGATGATGGACGAGATGAGTTCCTACCGCTTACCCCGTCGTCATTCAGAAAAAATGTAAAGGCCAAACCGCAAAAGAAAAAGAGCACCTCGACAACTAAAACATCATTCACGCCATCTTCTATACCTGCGGCCCTACTTCAATCCAATATAAAGCTAGATGCCTTTTCTGAAGATGAGTCAACAAAAGTTCAGAATGAATCCACACCGTGGGAGAACATAATCGCCGGTTTACCGATGGAAGAACACAAGGAGGTCATGTCCAGTGTCGCTCCTATTACGTTCTACACGATGGGAGCCAAATTCAGCGAGATGGTATCCAAGGAGATGCGGTCCACCGGTAAAGCACCCAGGATGACGATGGAAAAGAACAATGACTTCCTGACCGAGAACCTAGGTCATGAACCGATACGTCATGGGCATCTCTATATCTGGGTGCTCGCATATAACGGCATTCCGTTCGTTATATATAACAGCAAAAGGGGAACAACAATCGAGTTCCCGGAAAATACGGCGGCGGATGATATCACGAAGGTTGGAAAAGCACTGACCGAACTACTATTCGGCGACCTCCGCCTCTCTCAAAATCAGTATGTCATCAACTCGTTCGAAAGATGGTAGAGTGGAATCGCATCAGTATCAGAGAAAACACTATATACGTCCATATGCATACCAAAATCGATACCTGACTTTCCTCCAGTGTATCACACGTTCGTACCAGTCCGAGATGGCGGCCATGCATCCCCCGCATGGAAACAGACAATCATTGTACATAGTGATTTCACCTTCTTCTGCCCGTCGTCTCGGACACTCCTTTTCACCGGCCAAAAGAATAGAGTTTATATATGCATCATCAGCATAGTATCAACCAGATAGCTTGCCGGAGGTATAGCATGTCAGTTAACGATAAGCTCACGTCGTACAACTTCCGTGTCTTTTCGGACGGAGTATGGAAGCTCCCCATGAGGAACGGTTACGTTGTTGTGGAACAGAAAGGTTCCGAATATAACATCATGGCCAATGGAAAGCGGTTGAAAGAAGCCGCTTCCAATGAGCGGGGTCTCTACGATGCTATCGACCAGGTGGCGTTCGAAGCGACTGGAGATTTTATAGGAATCGCCGAAAAGGAGGCAGAGTCAGTGAAATTCGCAGCCCCAGAAAAGGAAATCGATATCGATATCAGATTGCCGGGATATAAAGCAGGTATGGATGCGGGTAACATCCAGTTCATGGCGCCGCAGGAAGGCCAGGAAAATGTGGAGCCGCAGACAGAGGTAAAGCCTGTTCAGCAGACAACGGACCCTACGACCGATTATACCATCGAGGACAAGTACATGGACACAACGGTAAACCTGGTATCAGATGTCCAGGAACTGGAGTACAACCCGATTGCCGCATATCCGGCATTTCCGGAAGACAAGCTATCGCAGCTGGCAACACAGGGTGAACTCCAGCCCAAGGCCATCGAACCGGCAGATGTGGCACTTCTGATGAAGACCCGCATAAATGACAACTCCTGGAACAAGAGTGTTCAGCAGTGGGGTGCGCTCGACAGCTGGAACCGAAGCAATATCAAGCCCCTATTGATAGCTGCCGGTGCAACACTGGCCGTATTCGTCGTATGTAGAATGTTCGCAAACAGGGAAATTGACATGTGCATCGGATATTGATTGACATGGATAAGATAAAGAGCAACTTCTTTGCCGCGGAGGATAACGTGCCTCCACCGCCCTCGGACTGGCAGGACACTGTCACCACCATAAAGACAGTGACCAAAGGTCCGCCTCGTACATCGGGACTTCCAGTGGATACATCCGACCCCATCCTTGGTGGAAGTTTCATCAATGATTCTTATTCAGATTATCCCGAACCCGTATATGAACCGGAACCGGAACCCGAACCGGAACCGGAACCGAAGGACTTCCAAGCGCTGGCAAAAACACACATATTCCAGGACCTGGGAGGTAATGGCATCCCGAAGAACCTGGAGGTCGTCATGGAAATGGCGGACATGAACAACGGCTTTGGCAAGGCAACCTTCTCCGTCGGCAAGGATATACGAAAAAGAAAGTACGAAGTCCCTATCAGCGTCATGGACGGCGAGCTCAACATAGGCAAGGCCACTGACAAAAAGACCGGACAGAAAATCCCTCTGGACTCGGAGGAGATATTCCATCCGCCGATAAGGGATGTGGTCAAAGACCAGCTGGACAGGTTCCATGATAAGTACGACTACTTTTCCGGCAAGCCGAACACGGATATGGAGAACCTGTTCATAAAAAGGTTTCCGTCATTGACAAGAGAAGAGGCCGAACGATACCTCGAAGAAAGGTACGCGGCGGACGGCAAAAGCCTAATCCCATTCAAGGTCAGTATGAAAACGATGTTACCGGTGGCAGCCGTAGGTGCGGTAGCCGCATTCATAATAGTATATGCTATCTATCGTAAGAGGGAGGTAAGCTGAATGTATGATTCCGATATAGACTACGAGGCAGGAAGCCTGACGGACCCGATACCGCATAATCCAATGAACTACGCTCCTACGCCGGTAGGTCCAGCCGTAGTGTACGGAGCCGAGAACGATATATTACCTCCTGCATCGGGAGAGAATAGTATCTTCGAATTCACAAAAAGGAACATGAACATAATGGTAATCGTTGGCATCGCATTCGCAGCCCTGCTGATAGGCGGCATGATAGCCGCCACCAGCGCAAGACGCAAAGAAGAAGAAAGACAAAAGGCACGAGGAGCGTGGGATAATGAATGAGTTCATGTACTACCCATTCCATGAAATGGACTACACGCCGCAACCCATGAAACCTGAAGGCTGGAACAAAGCAGAGCGATACGGTTTCTCGGTCTCCCTTCCGAACACGCCGAGCTTCCCCTCGCTGCCGGACCCGCCATCACTACCTTCGCTTCCCGACCTGCCTTCACCTCCGTCAGTCCCATCGACACCATCATTCTCACTACCGAGCCTGCCGGGTCTGCCTTCGATGGATATGGGTGGATGGTATCCGGGTAAGAGCATCCTGGAAGGTCTCGGACTCGTCCAGCAGACGACCCAGACAGCGAGCAACACCATGATGTACGTGATGATAGCCGCAGTCATTATGACAGTCGTCATCGTGGGCGGTATCATCGCGGTGGTGTGGATAAAATGAGGCTGATAAGCTGGGTAGACTCGTATCTCGACCCTACCGACATACTCGATGAACCGCCGCTACCCGATGATGATATAGACGACCTGATAAGAAGGGCATATAACGTCCCCGGGGGTAAAGCTATAGAGACCTTCGACGATTTCATGGATGGCGATATGTGGGATATAATGGATAAGCTCACCATGCAGATGAAAAAAGAGAATCCATCCATGGCCTTCGAAACGGTATACAATCATCAAGACGGATGGATACTCCACACCTACAGGGCCGAAGGAGAATGCCCGCCAGGTTACGTTCCGACAGTCGTCATATCCTACATTGCTACAATATATGAACCGAACGATGTGTTCGGATGCGATGAACTGTCCATACCTGCAATTCACCTTGCGCGTCAACGCAATATCGCTCTATCTGAACTGGACGAACAGATAACCAGAGCATATGATACAAGTGATTTTGAATTTTTTCATATAATTCAAGATATGGTGAATGCATACGAATCAGATATAACCGAATATACATGCGGTCAAGATACATCATCCGATGGAATAGACATAATGAAGATAACGGTATCATGCACCCGCGACCCGACGATAATAGTAAAGGATATCGACACTTCCGAGCTCATGTTCGGCACCAGCACCGGATATCGTCGGCGTATCGCATTCAAGTACAACGACGGCGAGAAGAACCGATACAAGCAGTTCACGGTCCGTACGTCGCCTGAACGCATAACGCTAAGGGACATCAGAAGCGTCGAGACATGGTTCGAATCCACCATAGTTGCCAACAACTACAGCTACGATGTATTCCTTGATGATGAACCGTTCACGCCTCGACTCGCCCTTCAGGTATTCGATATATATCCGAAGTTCGTCAAGACCGAAACAGGGCAGAGATACAACGCGGTGAGAACCTCTAATCGAGATTCTGATTACTATGTGCGCAACAATGAAGAATTCGTGGGAAGCAACCTCATCGGCGCGCTGGAACACACGCAAAATGGACAGATATATGTCGTTCTATCATATGGATGGTATCCCATACATATATTCGCACAGGGTGAATGGTTCGAAACCCGTGAGGGTTACTCGAACACCACGCGTAAACACATATCGCAGAGCCGCCCGCGGGCGCAGGATAGCATAAAACTCGACCAGGACCTGATGGAAGAGCTGCGCAGAACGGGAGATGCCGAAAAGGTCATCAAAGAGCAGGAAGCGGCAGATGAAAAGGCGCGGAAGGACCATGAGGAATGGGTGCGAATGCGACGCAGCGAGGGAGCCAAAAAGGCGGCCGCCACCCGCCGTCGTAGAAAATCGGAACGCGGTGAGATTGACGTTGACGACCTACTTTTCAATGCTCGTGACGGAAGTGATACCATGAAAATATTGATAGGAATAGGAGCCGCCGCAGCCACCCTGACCGCAGTAGGTGTGGGAGGATATTTCCTTTACACTCGAGGTCTGAAGAGGTGATACGCTGTCATCAGCCGGTGCGGTTAGAAACGTCGTCCTGCTGGACGATGATTCAATGCTCGTCACCAGCTTCAAGCAACGGAGCCGAACCATAATCGTGGCCCGAAAACTTCCGGTGGACATGCTCGAGTTCAGACCTACCTCCATGCAGGTGTTCATGTCCAGCGGCCGCATCATCAATATCAATATCGAAGAAGGCCGGGACTACGACGTCATCGACGATACCATCACGCTGAACGTGCCCTTCGAGCGTGATACATACAGGTTCGAAGCACTGGAAACGCTAACAGACAGGGAAAAGGAAAGCATAGGATATGGCGATATACTATCAGTCTACGAAGACCTCGTAGACGGCGATGAGACGTCTGTCATGTGTGCGTATATAGGCGTGATAGCAACCCATCTCGCATATGGCGATTTAAAGATATACTGTTTTTGGCATTACGCGAACAAGAGATATCCACCGGAAAAAGCAATCAACTCCATAAAGGAACGTTTCAGAGAGTTCGGCAGTGAGGTCAAGGGACTGACATACGAGAACATATATTCTACCTCGAACGATTGGAAAGAAGAGCATGGCGTAATTGTACCGGTAACGATAACTGAAAACATGCCCGTCAGATTCATCGATAGGCTACTGCCGCCGGTTGCGACGGATATCGATGTGGATAAACTGCTTTTCGGCGCCACTTACCCGAAGTATGAACTAACAGATGAGACCATAGAGGTCGACGGTCATACATTACATCGTATACGTGCTCTGCTAGACTTTACAAACGTAAGGACACGCGACCTCGGCGGATTTGTCGAGAGCGAGAATAACCTTTCACATGAGGACAATTGTTGGGTCCAAAATAACGCCAAGGTCTTCGAGAATGCCAGGGTCTACGGCGACGCCCGGGTCTACGACGATGCCCGGGTCTACGGCGACGCCCAGGTCTACGGCTACGTTGAGGTCATAGATAAAGCCAGGGTTTACGGCCATGCCCAGGTTGGCGATGACGCCGTGGTTGACGACAATGCCCGGGTATACGATTATGCCGTGGTTTGCGACAACGCATGGGTCTCCCATAATGCCCATGTCTGCGGCGACGCAAAAATATCCGGTTATGGCACTGAAGTCAAAGGATACGCATATGTAAATAGTGGAAATTACACGGATGGCATCCTCGACGAGACAACGCATCCACAACCGCCGCCGGTTGCGACAGACATCAGCATCGAGGAACTCCATTTCACTTCTGCTGGCAACGTGTGGTCTGGTTGGTTCGAAGACTATGCCGACCTGGAGAATATAGACACGGACGGCTGGGACCGTCTGGAAAACATGGGAAACCTGACCATAGGAACCGCGGTAAACATACATGGAATAAAAGAACCCGAACAGTGGCCGGATTACATTACAGGGCTCGTAGTTGGGCATACGGATGAGGACAAGAACATACTCTGGGCCGGAAAATGGTCAGGCAACAGTATCGGCCGACTCTATGGACCCGAAGGCATCCTGGCAATACTGTTAGAAGGGTACGAACATATCGTGGCGCATGGCGGAGGTTCCTTCCTGTACGCCATAGGCGGGGAACCGCCTACACGGGGATACATGACCACGATAACCGACGAATATGTAGACCACCGGGCAGAGGTCATAGGCCACATCGACGAGCTTATGAAGCTAATCGATGAACCGGAAATAGAAGACATCGATATCGAATTCCAGTCCCCGGAAACTGCGATACGGTTCGAAAAGGGCGAAGATTATGGCCCGGAAGCGACGCCTTATATGGAAAAGGGTATGGTATTTTTCGTCAAAGAAAAAAAAGGTTACCGGGCAATTATTGTCATAATGCATCGCGATGAAGAAAACGTATACTATTTTTTCCGTGGCGGCCTATCAAACCCATCGCAAATCCGCGAAGGCATGGAGTCGATAGAGAGCAGATATGAGAAATGGCAACATTTATACCCTCAAATGATAGAAGATATCAACATAAAGTTACTGCATCACAAAGAAATCATCAGAGATAACATTACATCCCAATCTATCCACTCGTCGGATGTACCCGGTGATACCAGCTACAGGCGGGAAGCCTGCCTTACTTTCATGGGATACATGCATGAATTGAAGCACTTGACACAGGAGCCGGAAATAGAAGATGTCGACATTCGGTTCTCATCAGAATCAAACTCTTCCGACGGTAATCCAACCCTTCCGCCGCAGATGCGTGTAGAAAAGCTCGAGCCCGGGATATGGTATCCAAATAAACTCTCGGTAATGCTTGAACCGGGCGACGTCGTTCTGGTATGCGAAGCTACGGACGCGGTGGACGAGGTAACAGGTATCGTAGTAGTAATGGACAGAAAAGATGACCAGATGTATATATTCTATCAGTCATGCACAAGAACATTCCTCGTCGAAAGAGAATATCGAGTATTGATGAAACGCTATTATAAATGGAAGGACCGGAACATTCCCGCCATCGCCAACGACAAGCAAGACCCGGACCACGAACAACTTATCGGATGGCACAGGCTGTATATAGAACCGGCCGCATTGGGCAAAACATTCAAACTGCTCGGCAAGGCCGGAAAGCTATTTACTGACAATATAGAGGATACCGAAATAGAATTTAGCAGTTCTTCTCTTGACGCTCGGTCTCACGACACTCGCGTCAAGAGAAGCCTGCACGAGGCAACCCGTAGCGGTTCTTCCCCTGACGCTCGGCCTTCCGACACTCGCATCAGGCGAAGCCCGCACGAGACGCCTCGAAGCGCCCTTGGGAAACCCCGCCCCCCGGCAAAATCCACGGGCAAAACCACCCCGCCCCATAGCTTTGAAGCACTTGACCCGAAGTATGAGCTAACCGATGAGACTATCGAGGTCGCCGGTCATACACTGCATCGCATACGTGCTCTGCGGGACTTTTGCGATGTAAAGAAAGGCGAGTTAGGTGGATTCATCGAGAGTGAGAATAACCTTTCACATGGAGGCGACGGCTGGGTATTTAACGACGCCCGGATTTTTGAAAACGCCAAGGTTTTCGGCGACGCCTGGATTTCTGGAAACGCCCAGGTCTACGGCAATGCCCGGGTCGAGGGCAACGCTCATGTCTACGGCAACGCCCAAGTTTTTGGCAGAGCTCAGGTCTACGGCAACGCCCGGGTCGAAGGCAACGCCCGGATTTTTGAAAACGCCAGGCTCTACGGCAGCGTTGCGGTCCACGGCGACGCCCAGGTCCTCGGCAACGTAGAAATAACAGGTTTTGCCAATATCAGAGGATGCGCATATGTGCGCAGTGGAAAACATATAGAGGGAACACTCGATGAGACAACGCATCCACCTCCGCCGCCGGTTGCGACGGATATCGATGTCGATGAGCTGATGTTCGGTGCATTCAATGATGAAATCGCAGGGTTGCCGCCGGACACCGTACGCCGGCGCCGTTCTCGTTGAAGGCAGATGCATTCACGGTCCTGACAACAATCGATGAGATTGACCCCGACACCCTGAAAGAGAACGTAGAGGATATAGACCTCATCTTCAGTTCCCGTCAAGTACCGTCGGGTCCAGCGTAGGTGCCGGTGTGTCTTTCATGTCTTCGGGCATCATGGATATCCACCAGTCCCACCGTTTCATGTCCTTCTCGACCATGTAGATGTAGTCGGCTTCCTTCATCATGAACTTGACCCTTATCGAAGCGTTATCGTAATCCACGTGGAAGCCCTCGGCATTGGGGATGGCAGACATGAGTCGGCCGCGCCTCCAGACGCCATCGTAGACGAACCGGACCAGCTCGCCATCGGTGAAATAATCATAAGGACAGTTAACGGGATATGGCGGTGCATCGGGGGCGTCGGCCATAAGCTCGCGGCATTTTTTGATGTTGTTCCTGTAGACCCGGTCGAGACGTTTTATGATACGTATCAGCTCCGAGTACCGCTCCAGGATATTGTGTTGATACTCCGGATTGGGCATCCACGCCAGGAGAGGGCAGGAGGTATCCCAGTTGAACTCCATCCGACACGATTCGTCGAAGTCGAATCCGTCCCAATCGAGGACGTCGGGACCCAGCTCTCCGGACTTAATCATCTTCTTCAGTGCGGCGCGGTTGGCGTTGTTGCTGCTCAACGATGTCTGGTTGCGGGCGATGGCGCCCTCGAGTATCTTTATCTGGTGCTTCAGGTCGAGCCTACTGTAGTTGTCGAGGTCCTGCAGACCCGCTTCCATCTTGTCCCAGTCTATCGGCGGCGGCATCATGGGTATGAAACCGCACCGACCCTTGACCATACAGCCTTTGAAGGTGTAGCCCGTACCGCCGTGTTCGCACCAGCCGCATATCTGAAACGACGTATCACCAGGACGTCGTGTTTCCAGTATCCCTATGTCCGGTATATCGGTCTTGTCAATGTTTGGTTCATTCATCCTCATACCTCTTGAAATTCCAACAAATGTGACCATTAGGGCAAATGTAATGTCGTTCAACAGGGTCGTATTCCAGATTACACCTACATACGGGGCAATGAGTGCGAGGTCGATGTCGGACCATAGTGAACACGGAGTTACCTATCGTTACCGTATCGTGCATCCGGTACTGTCTGCTGCTTCGATAACCCATCCTTCTTATCTGTGATTGGACCATACCCGGATTTATATCCATGTCATATCGGCGACTTATTTCATCGGCTATCTCGCGATATGACATGTCCCGCTGAAAGAGGGAAAGAGCGTCCTTGCGCATTTCGGGACGCCAGTTGATATATCTACGTTTGGTCATCTTCCTCCCTGGGTATTGGTACGTATTTGTCCAACCTACCGTGAACGCGTTGCGTTATCTCCTCGTACTGCTTTGGTCTGCCTCGATGATGTGGTTTGGGAACACGTCCCCCGAGGCTCGCATAGTAATAATCCTGCTGTTTGATGTAATCACCTGTCTCCAGCAATCTGGCGAGCGCTTCATCCACCATGGCGGTATCCTCTGTCTTGTTCCTGCCTATCTGCCTTCGTATCGAGGAACGTGATATTCCGCCGTCGAACGTGTTATCATCTATCAGACATCGTATCTTGTCGACAAGCACATCTATCTTATCTTCGTTGTGAACACCTATCTGATAGTTGTCGAACATACTATCACAGCACTGACATACGGCATTGCATGCCTCTTCAAGCTCGTTGTCGCTCATGGTGTGACCGTGTATCTGCGCCACCATCTGGAAGTACTGCTTCATGCTGCCTCTGATGCTTGCACGTATGAGCTCCATCTTTCGTTTAGCGCTCACTCCGGGGTCACGAAGCACATCGTAGTCGATGTTGAGGCCGGGTATCAGGTCCCCGCCGAGCCACTGTACGATTTTCGAATATCGTTCGGAATTATCCGCACGTATGGATATGAGCTCGTTCTCGTCGAGCTTCTCACCGTGCCCGCTCTTCTGTTCGTCGCAGGCGGGAGGTTCACAGACGAATCGACGCATATCCTGTATAACGACACTCAGTATACCAGCCCCCTATCGGACATCAAACGAGGCATGAAGTCAGGCTTCAGCGTAGGGGTATCACCGTTGTACAGGGACTGCACCAGATAATGGTATTCGGCCACCAGTCGTCGGGTCAGCATGGAAAAGGCCTCGGACCGGAGCTGATAGTCCACATCGTCGCAGACGTGACCGTCCAGAAGACAGCGTTCATCATCATTGAGACTCACATCGAGGAACATTTCCAGCATACCCTGCGATATTCTCCAGCCAATATAGTCGGCGAACTTCATCTGTTTTCGAGCGGCACCCACCCGTAGGTCCAGTTTATCCCTGACGTGCATCAGGACCCGTATAGGACTTTCGGTGACCTTGTTCTTGCGGCGTCTGGTCATGGTGCCGTAGTTTATGGTCTCATACGACATGTATTCGCTATCGGCTTCACAGCAATCCCTGAAGATGAGAAGCTCCTTCTCCAGCGCATTATACTCGCGTCTATCCTGTACGTCTGCCAGGGAATCCATATAGTCCCTGGCATATCGGGATAGGTCCGAATCTACTTCGAAGTTCTCGCGCAGCATCCTGTAAGTGGGGTCCAGAACATATCGCGAGAAGAAGACACTGAACGACATGTCAGACTCTTCAAGTAGCGATTCAAGGACCCGCCTGTAGAACATGCAAGGGCGTATGTCATACATTATGATGCCGCGTTCATGGAGTTCGGAGTAACGTTTCTGAAGCCATGACACGACGAGACCACCTCGTCGCCGGTCAGTCCTGCTTGTTCAGCAGGGTTGGCGGATGTATGGCAACCTTTTCCTTGTCCTCGTTCCAGTATGGAATGATAAGAGCAAACGGGACAGTAACCTTATCATACTGTTCTTTCGTCATGATAGACATCTTCGGGAGCTCATCAGGTACCTCATCACCCTCGTCAAAGGCAACCACAGGTATATCGCCGTTATTTTGGGATATGGTATATGCCGTGTCTTTCGAGTATTCGCCCGCTTCGACGACTATCGGATTATCCCTGAGCATGGCCTGCACATCATCGTCGCGCTTCCTTTTGTCCTCCATTCTCTGAAGGAAAGCCTTTCTGGCCCTATCGTTGCGATTGCCCTTCTTGCCCTTTTTCGGTTTATCTACAGGCTTTTCATCCGGCTCATCGGCTGGTTCACCATCATCGTCGGACGGCGGTTCAGGGGTATCGTCGTCATCCACTGGCTCGACCTCATCATCCTCTTCATCGGGCTCGTCGCCGAGATTAACATCTATCAGCTCGTGGAACTCGTCCAGTATCTCCTTGATGTTCTCCTTGTAGATAGCGTCCACCTTGTTAGGTGAGATATCGAGCTCGTTGGCAACAGTTCCTATGTCAATCTTGCGATTATGCAGCCTTATGAGCAATTCCTTGGCATACAGCGTCATTTCTGTCATGGTATCGCCTCTCACATCCTTGTGATGCATATTACCGCACTCGACACGAAGCTAATATATGTTTCGGTTTTACCATTCGGCCTGGAATGGACATGAATGGGCGCCCTGCCGCAGCGGCCCAATCCAAGGCCCGTCCAAGGCCCATCAAAAAAGGTGACTTATATATAGTTACGGAACCAATGGTTCGAGTAGGTGAGCTCATGCTTCGACTACCTGAATATGAATACGTCCTGTATAAGGACCAGCCTGCATTCCCGTATATGTTCCCGGAGACCATGGCAAAGATGCCTACCGTGGATATACCGGTCGCAAACATAACGGAACCCGCCACACATCAGATGCCTACGGCAGAACAGGTCAACCCGGAGACCGTCGGCAAGGAGATAGCCCAGAACACAACGGTCATTGTGGTAAAGAACAAGATTCACAAGTACTTACCGCTAATCATCGGCGGGCTTATCGTCATGGCCGCAATATACATGCTCATGGGGTAGGTATATTGTACGGGGTGGAGACCGAATCCGGTCACACCGGCAGTATCTCCGGAAAGGTCGGTCAACTATGGGACAGGTACCAAAAGCCCCTGGGTATATTCGGAATTGCCCTCGGTATAGCCAGTGCCATGGTCGCGGTGAAACACATCATGCGAATGAGGAAGACAGGTAAGCCGGAAAAGATGCCCTTATCACACAATATTGTACACAAAACGCCTCTACACCGGATAGATGCAATCAGAGAAGGACATGAAAAGTTCATGGTGTTCAGAAAGAACGCCATCAACACAGTTCACCGATATCAGTATTTTTTGAAGGTTATCTCCGTCGTTTGCGCAGTTTACTTCCTTTTCGTGAACGTGGAGTATATCCAATGAGCGTCAAAGACCCGAAGTACCCGAAGTATGAGCTGACCGATGAGACTATAGAGGTCGATGGTCATACGTTGTATCGCATACGTGCTCTGCAATACTTGCCGGACGTAGGCAAAGGCGACCTCGGCGGATTTATCGAGAATGAAGATAACCTTTCACATGAGAGCAATTGCTGGGTCCACGACAACGCCCGAGTCTACAACAGCGCGCAGGTCTATGGTAATGCCCGGGTCTATGGCGACGCGAATATCCGAGGCAACGCACAGATTTTTGGCAACGCCATAGTCTTTTACGACGCCGAGGTCTACGACAACGCCCGGGTCTTCGACAGCGCCGAGGTCTATGGTAATGCCTGGGTCTATGGCGACGCGAATATCCGAGGCAACGCACAGATTTTTGGCAACGCCATAGTCTTTTGCAACGCCGAGGTCTACGACAACGCCGAGGTCTTCGGTGGTGCTACGGTCTGCGGTAAAGCTCATATCTACGGTGACGCCATGGTCTATCACGCCGCCACAGTCGCCGGCGACGCTCGGGTCTACGAATGGGCCAAAGTCCATGTCGACGCCCAGGTCTATGGCAACGCCCGGGTCAAAGGCAACGCCCTGGTCTATGATAACGCCCAGGTCTGCGGCGACGCAGAAATAGCAGGCAATACCCTTGTTAGGGACTACGCATATGTAAGTAGTGGAAAGTACAATGGTGAAACACTCGACGAGACAACGCATCCGCAACCGCCGCCGGTTGCGACGGATATCGATGTAGACGAGCTGCTTTTCGGTGCAGAATTGGACCAAGAAATAGAAATCACATACGAAGAAGCGCTGGAGCTCGTAAGAGAAGAGTATAGCGGCTATCTACCCTATTCATATGAGGAGGCCACCAGACACAGCGGAGGCGATTTACTGGGGGATTTCATTGCTATAGAATTGTACGAAGGGGTGGGTGAAACAGGGTCGAACTTAGAGTATAAAAACCTCATGAATAATGCATACGATGATATATCACATATAAATGAGGTATTATGGCACCTCAATAAAACGGATAATCCGGAACTGATAGGAAGAGAAACATTGATAAACAGCGAAATGGGAATAGAAGAAATCGTGATATCGAACGAAGAAGCGATAAAATATGCCGGTGAAGTCTACGAGGAACAAACGACACTTCCATTCCCGGATAGTTACGAAAGCGCCCTATCGCATCGAACAGGCGATACGCTCGCCGATTTCATATACATGGAGTTACATGAGGCGGATGCCCGAACCAATATCGAATTTGCACATTTAATAGACAAAGCGCAGAGTTCGATAGGCGACGCCGTGGCGGACCTGCGCTACGCTAATCTATACGTAGGTAAAGCAAGGAAAAGACTGAAGCACAGGCGAAATGAAAGCGCCGTCATCAGACAGGACGTAGACATAGACAGCCTTCACTTCGGCGGCGGCGTGTCGAGCAGTGAGTGTCAGTATATCGGAAACATAGGCTATGTGTTCCATGTGGTCGACTATGATGATGGTCGTGTCATAAGGGACGTAGAGCTTCACCGCAAAGACGAAGAACACATGGAAAAATATATGCCATCGTGGTTCATAGATGATAAAGGTCAGTGGCATGAACGATGTTTTCCAGATATATCTGAAATATCCATCATGGCAGTTCCCAGCGATATATTCTATACCTTTGTCAATCATCTCGAAAAGGAATTCGAACGCTGGGTAACCACAGGTGTATATCCGGAAATGAACCCCCTGCCGCCGCCGGTGGCGACGGATATCGATGTCGATGAGCTCCTCTTCGGTGCAGGCGGCCCGAAGTACGAGCTGACCGACGAGACCATCGAGGTCGACGGTCATACACTGCATCGCATACGCGCTCTGCGGGACTTTGCCGATGTAAAGAAAGGCGAGTTAGGTGGATTCATCGAGAGTGAGGATAACCTTTTGCATAAGGACTATTGCTGGGTTTACAGCGAAGCCCAGGTCTATGGCAACGCCCGGATTTTTGAAAACGCCCGGGTCTCCGACCATGCCGAGGTCTTCGACGACGCCTGGGTCTGTGGTGACGCAGAAATAAAGGGCATTACCGACGTCAAAGGATGCGCATACATAAGTAGCGGAAAGTACATCAACGGCACACTCGATGGAACAACGCACCCACCTCCGCCGCCGGTT
>Ga0180433_10003879_pt1 | contig 21542 bp, 20 predicted proteins | sample SS_ome_8_FD_132980 | JGI IMG/M metagenome (GOLD analysis project Ga0180433, IMG submission 132980) | Hypersaline lake sediment archaeal communities from the Salton Sea, California, USA - SS_1_D_1 metaG | ecosystem: Environmental > Aquatic > Non-marine Saline and Alkaline > Hypersaline >... | reverse complement strand
TGGCGGTCACGTCCAGGCCCCTGGCCCCCAGGAGTACCCTCCCGCTTGTTGGCCGGTCGAGGCATCCCAGAAGGGTGAGCAGTGTTGTCTTGCCTGAGCCGGAGGGCCCCATGATGGCGACAAAATCGCCCCTCATGATTTCGAGGTTGACGCTCTGGAGCGCCCGGACTCTGTTGCCATTCGTTTCATACGTCTTGGTCAATCCGATTGCCCTGAGCATGGGTCTGGCCATAGCTGAAACCTCCGTTTGCCGGGGTGGCGACTACTCCCGCCTCAGTGCCTCCATGGGGCTGACTCGGGAGGCCCTCCAGGCTGGATACAGGCTGCCCAGACCGGCGGCGACAATGGTGAGGCCGAGTCCAAGAACCATCGGACCGACGGCGAGGCTCACGGAGATATCGAGGTTCTCCGATGAGCCGAGCAACCACGACGACAGCAGCGAGGCGGCGACACTGGCGATGGCCAGTCCGATAAGTCCACCGACGAGGCCAACGTAGAAACCCTCACACAGGAACTGCCACATGATGCCTCCGTTGCTGAAGCCCAGCGCTTTGAAGGTGCCTATCTCTTTTGTCCTGGCACGCACCGTGTTGAACATCACGACGAAGATGAGCAGTATGGCGATGACGCCGGACGCGATGATTGTGCGCAGACCGACACTCTGAATGGCACTGAGGTCCTCATCCAGGCCGGCCATCAGGGTACGCTGCTGCTGCTGAACGAAGTCGCCAAGCTGGGACTGCAAGCCGCCCAGGGCTATGACGAAGGCGCCGGGGTACTCCGACTGGATCTCGGCAACCACGTCGCCGACAGCGGACTGGGTCTCGGCATATACCGCGAGCATGGAGAGCTGCCCCTGCATGCCGAGCAGGTCCTGGGCGGTGGAGAGACTCATGTAGACGTCTCTCTGCCACAGCTCGCTGGCATAGACCCCCACGATATCCAGACTGGTGCCGTCGAGGTTGATGGTATCGCCTACGCCGGCGTCGAAGTAGTCAACGAGCTCATCGGAGAGGAGGGCGGTGTACTCGTCGCCTTCACTCAAGTTCCGGCCGTCGACGATGTTCACCGGCAGCGCATGGTACTGGTCGTTCAGCTCGGGATCAAGCGGTGCTCCGTGGATGACATAGGCGTATCCCCTCCCGAGCTGCCCCCCGCCCGAGCCAGCCTGGCCGTCGTCGTCGAAGCCCACCATGACCATAGGCACGACCCCGGCGACGTCGTCCATGGATTCGACTTCCTCGACGCCATCCTCGCTTATCCCGTCTGGCGACCAGGGTCCGCCAGGTCCCGTTACCACCAGTGCCCGCATCCACAGCTCGGTCTCCTCGAGGGTTGCCTCAGCGGCCGCTCGATAGTCCTCCACTATGTCTTCGGCGGCAGCCTCGTTGGCATCGACGCCGGCGATGGTGGAAGCGAAGACCGCTACACAGAGGGCGAGGACGAGGCTCACCAGCAGCGTTCGCAATCTTCTTCGCCACAGGACCCTGAAAGCCCGTCTCAGTGTCAGCATATTGACCTCAACATCACAGTGATATCCCCTTCTGGGGACTGGTGGATGAAGACGTGCGTTGTGCCCTCTCTAGTATACCCAGACGGCCGGCCGGTGGGATAGTCCCCGGCCGTCGGTGGGGGCGAGAGGGTACATAAGGAATAGGGGCCGAAGCCCCTATTCTCTGCTTTGTTCAGGCGTAGAGGATGCTCACCAGGCGTCCTCAGATGGCTCTGCAGGCTTGCTTCGATGTCTTGGCGGCGGTCTCTTGGGCTGACGCCGGGCGATCGAGATGATTAGTACCACGACGAGAAGCAGCACGACCACGATGCCGATTATCCAGGGCAGCAAGTCCCTGTCATCTATGTAGTTCCAGGCACGGTCCCACCAGGCTTCCTCCTCTTCGGCCTCGGGCGACGCACCCAGAAACTCCACGATAGCGGTTCTGGCGCCAACGGCGAAGATGCGAAGCTCATTACCGTCTTCGGCGCCATACATGGCGGCAAGGTCTTCGGAGGTGGCGCTGTCCATGCCGTCCCACTCGTCGCCGTCATACTGAACGACAGTGCCGCTTTCGCCGGCGGCGAAGACATAATCACGCTGGAGCCCCCACAGGGCAAACAGGTCTTGTACGGTGCGACTGTTCATCGTTTCCCAGTTTCGGCCATCGTAGCTGATGACGGTGCCGGTCGCACCGGCGGCCCAGACATGCTTGCTGTCAGCGCCCCATACACAGAAGAGGTCATCTGTGGTCTCCATGCTCATCTGTTTCCATTTGGCTCCGTCGTAGTGCAGTACTATACCGTCCGCGCCCACGGCGAAAACGTCGTCGGGGTCGCTGCCCCATACGGCAAAGAGGTCATCAGGCACTTGTTCGCTCAGCTTGTCCCAGCCGTTGCCATCGTAGTGCACGATAGTGCCCTTCTCTCCCACGGCGAAAACGTCGTCAGAGTCGCTGCCCCACACGCCAAAGAGGTTATCCGCGCTTGCCCGTTTCATGGAGTTCCAGTTGTCGCCATCGTAGTGGAGGACAACGCCATCCTCACCCACGGCGAATATGTCGTCCTCGTCGCTACCCCACACAGCGGCGAGGTCTTTCGATGAGCCGCTGCTCATCGTTTTCCACTCGTCGCCGTCGTAGTGAAGAATGGTGCCGTCTTTGCCCACGGCGAACACTTCGTCAACCACCGCGCACCACACGCCGGAGAGGTCTTTCACCAGGCCGCTCTCCACCTCATCCCAGGTGTGGCCGTCGTAGAACAAGATGATGCCAGTCTCGCCGACGGCGAACACCTCATCATCCTCGCTACCCCACACGGCGGCAAGGTGATTCGACGTGTCACTCTCCATCTCAGTCCATTCATCGCCGTCATAGTGAAAGATAGACCCTTCTTCGCCCACGGCGAATACGTTGTCCTCTTCAGTACCCCACACGCCTGAGAAGTCCTTCAGGGTGTCAATGGTCATCTCATCCCAGTTGTGGCCATTGTAGTCGAGGATACTGCCCCATTCGCCGACGGCGAGCACCTCGTCATCGTCGGTGCCCCACACCGCAGAGAAGTCGTGCAGCGTACCGCTGCTCATCTCGTCCCACTCGTCGCCATCGTAGTAGAAGATGGTACCGCTCTCACCCACGGCGAACACGTCGTTGTCGTCGTACCCCCAAACTCCATTGAGGTCATCCGACACGTCCGCGACCATGTCGTCCCACTCGTCGCCATCGTAGTAAAGGATGGCGCCATCCTGGCCCACCACGAACACGTCATCGTAGTCGCTGCCCCACACCGCGAGGAGGTCTCGTGAGGTACGGCTTTTCATGTCGTCCCACTCGTCGCCATCGTAGTGCAGGATGGTGCCGCTCTCTCCGACGACGAACACGTCGTCATCGTCGCTGCCCCAGACTCCGCTGAGGTTCTCCGATGTGTCGACGTCGATCTGCTCCCATTCGCTGCCGTCGTAGTGGAGGACAACACCGTGCTCACCGACGACGTACACATCGTCATGGGCGCTACCCCATACGGCGACGAGGTCACTCACCACTTCGGTCTCCATTTCGCTCCACTCTTCGGCGGCGATACATAGCTGGATTGGCAGTGCCGCACGAGCGGCACCCAATACCAAGAAGATGGCCAGGAAAACGAACACCAACCTACGCATTGCCGGATCTCCTTTCTCCTTCAACGAGATATGGGAGCAACGTCAACAGGTTCCCACGGCTTTCGCGCATGAACATCTGCCTGCGCCAATTCGCAGGACGCTCACTGTAGCATACCGCAGGGAGAAATGTAAAGATATGTCAAGAGCAGGCAAGAGAATCCGGGCCGAGGCTCGTCCTGTCGCCGGGGGGGATGGCGGAATGCCCGTCAGGATACTGCCCGTCCGCCACTGGGGGCGCAACAGGACATAGAGAATAGGGGCCGAAGCCCCTATTCTCTCCTTGGTTCAAGCGTAGAGGGTGCTCACCAATTGTCCTCAGTGTCCTCGTATGGCTGCACGGTCCTGCTTCTGCTTCGCTGCTTTCGCAGCTTCCTCCTCTTGGACCGACCCCGGGCCATCAGCGTGAGCAGCAGCACGACGAGAAGCAGCAGGGCTGCGACGGCTATGATCCAAGGCAGCAAGTCCCGCTCATCTACGTAGTCCCGTACGTAGGGCCAGACACGGTTCCACCATGCCTCTTCCTCCTCAGGCTCCGGCGACTCACCCAGGAACTCTACGATAGCCGTTTCGGAGCCAACGGCGAAGATGTAAACCTCGTCACCGTCGTCGACACCGTGAATGGCGGCAAGGTCTTGCGAGGTGTCACTGTCCATGCCGTCCCACTCGTATCCATCGTAGTGCAGGATAATGCCGCTCTCGCCCGCGGCGAAGACGTAGTTGCGGTGGACCCCCCACACAGCGGCAAGGTCCCTTGAGGAGCCGCTGCTCATGGTGTCCCACCCTTTTCCGTCATAGTACAGGATGGCGCCACCTGCGCCGACGGCGAACACCTTGTCATCGTCGCCGCCCCACACAGCGGCAAGGGCTTTCGTGGAGCCGCTGCTCATGGTGCCCCACTCGTCGCCGTCATAGTGCAGGATGGCCCCACCTGCGCCGACGGCGAACACGTCATCATCGTCGGTGCCCCACACAGCGGCAAGGTCTCTCGACGTATTACTGTCCATCTCAGTCCACTCGTCGCCATCGTAGTACAGGATGGTGCCGCTCTCGCCCACGGCGAAAACCTCATCATCGTCGCTGCCCCACACAGCGGCAAGGTTGTTCGAGGAGCCGCTGCTCATAGTGTCCCACTCGTCGCCATCGTAGAACAGGATGACGCCACCCTCGCCGACGGCGAACACGTCATCATCGTCGCTGCCCCACACGGCGGCAAGGTTACTCGAGGAGCCGCTGCTCATGGTGTCCCACTCGTCGCCGTCATAGTGAACAACAGTGCCGCCTGCGCCGACGGCGAACACGTCGTCGGCGTCGTCCGCCCACACCCCGGTGAAGTCATCTGCAACGTCCGCCACGTCCGCGTCCATCTCAGTCCACTCGTCGCCGTCGTAGTGAAGGATGGTGCCGCTCTTGCCGACGGTGAACACGTCATCATCGTCGGTGCCCCACACAGCGGCAAGGTTGTTTGAGGTGTCACTGTCCATCTGGTCCCACTCGTCGCCATCGTAGTGGAGGATGGTCCCATCCTCGCCGACGGCGAACACACTGTCATCGTCGCTGCCCCACACAGCGGCGAGGTTATCCGAGGTATCACTGTCCATCTGGTCCCACTCATCGCCATCGTAGTGGAGGATGGTGCCGCTCTCGCCGACGGCGAACACGTCGTCATCGTCGGTGCCCCACACAGCGGCGAGGTTGTCCGACGTATCACTGACCATGTCGTCCCACTCGTCGCCGTCGTAGTGGGTGACGGTCCCATCCTCGCCGACGGCGAACACGTCGTCATCGTCGCTGCCCCACACAGCGGCGAGGTTATCCGGGGTATCACTGTCCATCTCAGTCCACTCGTCGCCGTCGTAGTGAAGAACCGTCCCATCCTCGCCCACGGCGAAAACGTCGTCAGAGTCGCTGCCCCACACAGCGGCGAGGTTATCCGGGGTATCACTGTCCATCTCAGTCCACTCGTCGCCATCGTTGTGAACGACAGTGCCGCTTGCGCCGACGGCGAACACACTGTCATCGTCGCTCCCCCATACGGCGGCGAGGTTACTCGCGGTACCGCCGTCCACCGCATCCCACTCGTCGCCATCGTAGTGGAGGATAGCGCCATTCCCACCCACGACGTACACATCGTCATGGTCACTACCCCATACGGCGGCGAGATCGCTCACCACTTCGACCTCCATTTCGCTCCAGTCCTCGGCGGCGATACATAGCTGGATTGGCAGCGCCACACGGGCAGCAGTCAATACCAGGAAGATGGCCAGGAAAACGAATACCAACCTACGCATTGCCGGACCTCCTTTTTCCTTCAACGGTATATGGAAGCGATGTCATACAGACTTGCACGGCTTTCACGCCTGAACATCCGCCTGCGCTAATTCGCAGCGACGCTCACTGTAGCATATCGCGGGGAGAGATGCTAGAGACATGTCAGGAGCAGGCGAGAGAATCCGGGCCGGGGCTCGTCCTCTCGCGGGGGCGGATGGCGGAATGCCCGTGTCTGTCCTGCTCCCCCTGCCACGAGGACGGAACGCCGCCCCGGCCCGCTCTGCTGCCTGTAGGCGAAGGCGACTCAGGCGCCGGCCCCGACTGACGCGGTGCATGGTGGCGCCCGCTTTCAATCGGCTTGTGGAGGCTCGGCGTCTGCGGGCTCGTCCGGCAAGTGGCGGCCGGCCTGCCGCAGGGCTTCGAAGTACACCGGGTCTTCGTCGCGGAGCTTCCCGTCTCGAATGAAGAGCTTCTTGTTGGCGTAGACGGCCATCTGGGGGTCGTGGGTCACCATGACGATGGTGCGCTTCTGCTCGGTGGCCAGTCTGGCAAGCATGTTCACAATGCTCAGGCTCGTCTCCCAGTCCAGATTGCCGGTAGGCTCATCCGCCAGGATCAGAGCGGGGCCGTTCGCCAGGGCGCGGGCGATGGCCACCCTCTGCTGCTCACCGGCGCTCAACTGGGCTGGCTTGTGTTTCTCCCGGTGCGGAATCTCCATCATGCGGAGGAGCACACGAGCCCTCTTCCTCCTCCGCTTTGTCGACCGTATCAGGCCCTCCATGGGGAGCTCTATGTTCTCCACTGCACTGAGGTTAGGCATCAGGTTGAAGCTCTGGAAGATGAACCCCAGATGCCTTCTCCTTATGCTGTACAGTGAGCCCTCGGGCATAGCGGTGACGTCGATGCCCTTTGCCCCCAGCAGCACTCTTCCCTTGGTGGGCTTGTCGAGGCATCCCAGCAGAGTGAGCAGAGTGGTCTTGCCGGAGCCGGACGGCCCCATGATGGCGACGAAATCCCCCCTGTCGATCTCCAGGTTCACGTTCGATAGCGCCTGGACGCTGTTGCCGTCGGTCTCGTATCTCTTGCTCAGTCCAATCGTCTTGAGAATGGGTCTAGCCATTACATGTCACCTCCGTTTGCCTCAGGAAAGGAATCATTCACGTCTCAGCGCCTCCATCGGGCTGACCCGAGACGCCCGCCAGGACGGGTACAGGCTGCCCAGGGCCCCGGCGACAACGGCCACTCCGAGTCCGAGGAGCATGGTAAAGAGAGTGATGCTCACTGAGACTGAGGTGCCCAGCGTGCCGCCCGGGTCGAGGATGAGGGAGGCGAATGCGGAGGCTGCGAGTGCGGCGATACCGAGGCCAACGGCCCCGCCGATGAGGCCGATGTACGAGCCCTCATACATGAACTGCTTCATGATCTCCGAGTTGCTGAATCCCAGTGCCTTCAGGGTGCCTATCTCCTTCGTCCTCTCCCGCACCGTGTAGAACATCAGGCCGAAGATGAGCAGGACGCTGATGACACCGGTGGCGGCGATTGTGCCAATACCGAGGCTCTGGATGCTTGCCAGGTTGGAGTCTATGGTGCTGATGATGTACTCCTGCTCTCGCTGAATGAAGTCGCCGAAACCGGACTGCATATCCGCCATGGCCATGACCATGTAGTCGGGGTACGCTGATTCGAGCTCGGCGGCCACATCATCGACGGCGGAGACGCTGTCGGCGTACACCATGAGGCTGGACAACTCGCCTTCCATGTCGAGGAGGTCTTGAGCGGCATCCAGGCTCATGTAGACCTGGTTCGGCATCATGGTGCTCGTGTAGACCCCGACGACTTCGAAGCTCGTTCCGTCGATGTCTATGGTGTCACCGACCCCCGCGCCGAAGTACTCCGTGAGCTCGCTCGAAATGAGGACCGCGCTGTCCTCTCCCTCTTCCAGAGTGCGGCCCTCAACGATACTCACCGGCAGCACGTGGTACTCCTCATCCAGGTCAGGGTCCAACGGCACCCCGTATACCATGTAGTCAGCGCCTCTAAACGAAACAGACGGGCCGCCCGGGCCGCCCGGACCTCCCCCTGGCTCTCCCTCGATGTGGAACTCTGCTGCTGACTCCGGCTCTCCAAAGCCCTGGGAGACGACATGCACTACCGCGGCCACGTCGTCCATGGCCGAGACCTCGGCCACTATGTCCTCATCCATTGGCTCATCCGAATCCCCGGAGAAAGGCCCCCGGCCTGACATGACCATGATCTGAGTCATCGACTGTTCCGTCTGCTCCAGTGTGGCCTCGGCGGCTTCACCGTACTCTTCCAGCATCTCTGCGGTGGCGGCCTCGCTGGCGTCCACACCGGCGAGAACGGACACAAAGACAGCCACGCAGAGGGCCAGAACGACGCCGACGAGCAGTGTTCGGAATCTGTTTCGCAGGATGTTCCTGAAGGCCCTTCTGAGTGTGATCATGCTCCTCCTCCTGTCATCCCGGCTCTCCCCCGGGGCGGTCTCAGTTTATAAGCTAGCACAGCACCGGTAAAGGCATAGTAAACACGGTAGCACATAGTGAACATGGCAACACGGAAAAGAAGAATAGGGGCCGAAGCCCCTATTCCTGCGGAAACGTATGGCAGAATCACCGTCTGATATGCGGGGGGGGAGCTCACGGGATCTGCCAGGCATCTCTTGCCTGAAAACGGCCTCCTGGCGGCCCGAGCTTCTCCAGTGCTTCGGGGCGGTCGTTCCACCACTCCATGATCTCTGTCGCCTCACCCTCGGTGATGATTCCCTCCTCCACGGCGTTGTCGAGCCGCAGTTGCAGGGCTTCGCCGACCATCTCCTGACGGGCGTCCTTGAACGCGTCAGCCAGTTGCTCGTCGTCCAGCCCCAGGGACTCGGCCACCTTGCCGATGAACACGTCTCTCGGTCTTGCGGCCGTGGCATTCTCATCTGGAGAGTCGGCAAACGCCACGGTGGTGCCAATGACGATGGCAAAGATGGCTACAACCGCAAGGGCAATCGCACCGGGTTTCAGGTATCTTCGCATTGGCCTGTCCTCCTTTCTCCGTTCTATTCGGCTTTCACCTGGCCTGCGCACACCATAGCACAGCGGAGGTAAAACGCTGGTAAACTTCCGAAAGGGACGACAACGAGAGACAGGGGCCGAAGCCCCTGTCTGTGTCGAACGTCGAGGGAGTTCAGGTGGGGCCGTGACGTGGCAGTGAGACTCGAAACGCGCTGCCTTTGTCGAGGGCGCTCGTCACCGAGATCGTGCCGCCATGGTCCTCGACGATCTTCTTCACTATGGCCAGGCCGAGGCCGCTGCCTCCCTGAGCGCGCGACCGGGACTTGTCCACGCGGTAGAAGCGGTCGAATATGTGCTGCTGGTCTGCCTGTGAGATGCCGATGCCGCTGTCCTTTACCTCAACAACGAGTTGAGCATCCACTGCCTGAGCCGCAATTGTCACCGTGCCCCCGGGCTTGCTGTACTTGATGGCATTGTCGACCAGGTTGATTATGGCTTGCTTGAGATAGAGTGCGTCGCCGGTGACGAACATCTCCTGCGGCGCGAGATCGAGTTCAAGGCCCACTCCGGCGGCTTTCGCTCTGCCCCCGGCTTCTTCGGCCACCTCCTGGAGAAGCGGTGCGATGTCCACCGCCGACGATTTCGAGCGGTTCTGCGCGGCCTCCGAAAGCAACAGGAGGTCGTCGCTGAGTTTGTTGAGCCGCCCCAGGCTCATCTTCAACACCTCCATAAGGTGCCTGTACTCCTTGGCGGTCACCCTCTCCTCCATCTCGGTGACCTCTATGTTAGTCTGGGCTATGGCGATAGGCGTCTTGAGCTCGTGAGAGGCGTCCTGAATGAACCGCTTCTGCGCTTCGAAAGCGTTCTCCAAACGCTCGAGCATTCCATCAAAGGTATCGGCGAGGCGCTTTACCTCGTCATCCGGGCCACGGTAGTTGATGCGCTCGTTGAGGTTGCTGCTGGATATGCCTGCCGCCAGTGAGGAGACGCGGTCGACAGGGTTCAGCATCCTCCCCGAAAGGAAGTAGCCGCCGCCGGCTCCGAGGAGAATGAGTACGCCGAGGCTTATCAGGGAGTAGTTGCGCAGCAGCTCGATGTTCTCGCGCTGCACCTGCCTCACTATCTCCGGCATGGGTATGAACCTGACAGGGTTCACGAAACGCTGCATGGTCACGTTGAGGCCGACAACGAACACGACGACGAAGAGCAGCAGGAGTGCCGCGTACCACACAGTGAGTTTGAAGCGTATCGTCTTGGAGAATGCCGGTATCTTCATAGCATGTACCCCCTACCCTTCACGGTCGAGATCAAGTCATGTGCGCCCGCCGCACCAAGCTTCTTACGGATGTTCTTCACGTGCACCTTGACGGTCTGGGTGAACAGGTTGGCGTCCTCGTCCCACACATGCTCCAGCAACTCCTCCTGGCTGACGATTCGCCCCGCGTTGTGCATCAGGTATTGCAGGATGGCGAATTCCTTGGCGGTGAGCGCCACTTCTGAACCCTTGAAGAAAGCCTTCTGCGCGTTGGGGTCGAGCACCAGGTCTCCTGTCCTGAGGATGGGATGCCTGGACCCGCCTTCACGCCGCAGCACGGCCCGCACCCGTGCCAGCAGCTCGGGGAAGTGGAAAGGCTTCACCAGATAGTCGTCCGCTCCCTGGTCCAGGCCGTTCACCCGGTCGTGAAGGCCGGAGCGGGCGGTCAGCATGAGTATGCCTGTCGCCGAGCCCGACGCCCGCAGCCTGCGGCACACCTCCACGCCGTCGACCTTGGGCAGATTGAGGTCGAGGACAATGAGGTCGTAGTCGTTCACCTCTGCCAGAACCAGGGCTTCCTCGCCATCGTACGCCACATCTGTGGCATAGCCCTGCTTCTTCAGGCCCCTGGCCAGGGCCTCCGTCAGGTCTTTCTCGTCCTCGACGATCAAGATGCGCATATCCGCTCCGCCTCAATTGTAGCGCGTCCAAGGTAAAGGAAAGGTGAAGTCTGCGGAAAAAGGCGCGCCACCGCCTAGCTTACGGCATTCTTGATGAGATGCAGTCTGGCAACCCTGCCTTTGGGGCCGAGCTCAATGGCCACCACATCGATGCGCCAGGAGAGGGGCAACCCGACGTGGCCGTCTATGTAGGTCTGCGCCAGGGTGATGAGCTTCTCCTTCTTCGCGGCGGTAATCGATTCCTCCGGTGTGCCAAAGGCGTTGCTGCTCTTGGTGCGTACCTCGACGAAAACGAGGAAGCCACCCTTCTCAGCGATGATGTCGATCTCGCCCTCGCGACAGCGGAAGTTGGTCTCCCGAATGCGGTAGCCCTTCCTCTTGAGGAAGCTCGCCGCTATCCTCTCGCCCCGTGCGCCGGTCTTTCTGCGGTCCACCCTACCCACCTGCACGCCATTATAGTTTTTCACGGGGCACCGCAACAAGCAATCGCTTTGACACTGACACACAGGGGTGCTAGTGTGGGGGTGCGCACCGCATGGGGGCCTGGCTACCGGTGAGCGATTTGTTGAATGACTTCTTCTAACGGAAAGAGCTTCTATGGGTGGTGGGTGGTTGTCGGGGGGACGCTGATCTACTTCAGTGGCTGCGCCTGTTCCTTCTACTCCTTTGGCGTGTTCCTTCCCGTCGTCTGTGCCGACACCGGCATGAGCATAACCGCCTTCTCGGTGTCCCTGTCGCTGTTCTCGCTGTCCATGGGCCTGGCTGCGCCGCTGGCCGGCATGTCCATCGGGAGGTTCGGTGCGAGGAAGAACATAATCGCGGGCAACCTGGCATCGGCGCTGGGCCTGATGGCGCTGTATTTCGCCTCTCAGGCGTGGCACTTCTACCTTCTCTTCGGGGTCGTTTCCGGGCTGGGCCAGGGATTCGGCATGTTTGTGGCGACGACCACCGTGGCCAACAACTGGTTCATACGGAGAAGGGCCATGGCCGTGGCCCTGGTGGTCACGGCGGGAGCGATAGGTGGCTTCGCTGGCCCCACGATGAGCGCAGCGTTGATCTCCGGCATAGGATGGAGGCTGGCCTGGGTTGCCCTGGGCGGCATCGTCCTGGTACTCGCGGTGATTCTCGGCGGGGTCCTCGTGCGAAACAGGCCGGAGGACATGGGCCAGATGCCTGACGGAGGGGCCCCCGCGGCACAGGAGGAATCGGGCGTATCACGTCAGGGTCGGGTCCATCAGACCTCGGTCGATTGGAGGACGCGGGACGCCCTGCGCACCCCGGCTTTCTGGATGATAGTCGCGGTGATGGTGGCCCACGGCTTCGCGCTGAACACAATGGTGGCGCATCAGGTGTCCTATCTGGGGGACGTGGGCATTTCTGCAATGATGGCGGCGACGGCCATGGGCGTCGTCCCCGGGGCGAGCATCGCTGGCCGGCTGGGCTTCGGGTACCTGGCTACCAGGTTCGAGACAAGGCACCTCGTGGCCCTCTTGCTCGTTGGACTTGTGGCCGCCGTGGTGATTCTGATGAGCTTCACTTCGCTGGCCATGATCTACATCTATGCGGTGCTCTTCGGCATATGCTACGGCGCGATTATTCCCGCGCTGCCCAACTTCCTCGGAGCGTACTTCGGCCGGGCCAACTATGCCCAGATTCTGGGGTGGGTCATGCCGGTGACCACCATTTTCGGCGCCGTCGCTCCAATCATGGCCGGGGCAATCCGTGATGGGACGGGGAGCTACATGCCGGCATTCGCAGTGGTGGCTGCGCTGGCGGGGGTGAGCGTCGTGCTCGCCTTCCTGGCGAGGCCGCCGCAGCCGCGAAGCGGCGAGTGACGCCCCGTCAGACGACTACTCTGCGTACCGGCGCGAAGCTTCTGCGGTGGGCGGGACAGGGCCCGAATCGCCTCAGACACTCAAGGTGTTCCGCGGTCCCATATCCCTTGTGCCTGGCAAATCCGTAGTGGGGATAGACTTCGTCCAGCTCGGTCATCAGGCGGTCCCTGGTCACTTTGGCGATGATGGAGGCGCAGGCGACGGAGACCGACAGGCTGTCCCCTCTGATGATGTTCTTCTGCGGGATGGCCAGCTCGCGCAGGGCCATGAAGTCGATGAGGAGGAAGTCCGGCGGCTGGGACAGACTGTCCACGGCGGAACACATCGCCAGCCTCACCGCCGGCGCAATGCCGACTCTGTCGATCACATCGGGCCCGGCGTAGCCAACGCCGATAGCGACGGAGGCTTCCTCGATGTGGGGAATCAGCGACTCTCGCCGTTTTGCGGTGAGCTGCTTGCTGTCGCGCACCAGGTGGAGCCAGGGAGCCTCGAAGCCGGGTGGCAGGATCACGGCAGCGGCAACGGTTGGACCGGCCAGCGGGCCGCGACCCACTTCGTCGATGCCGGCGACGAAGCGGTAGCCCTGCCTGGCAAGGCCGTTCTCTTCAGCCAGGGTCGGCTGTTGGCCCCTCAATGAACCCTCCCCCGAGAATACCGTCGCCGTCATAGAAGACCACCGCCTGACCGGGGGCGATGGCCATCTGCGGCTCAGCGAATCTCACCTGGACTCTGCCATGTCCCTGTGGCGCTATCACCGCGTCAGCCTCTTTGTGGAGGTAGCGTATCTTCGCCCTGGCCTCGACGGGCTGCGTCAGCTCCTCGATGGATACCCAGTTCAACTGCGAGGCGGTAAACATGTCTGAGTAGACGTCCTCCTTTGGTCCTACGACTACTGTGTTGCTCGCGGGGTCAATCGCGGTCACGTACAGTGGCGAACCGACCGCTATCCCCAGCCCTTTGCGCTGTCCGATGGTGTAGTAGGGGAGCCCGTGGTGCTCACCGAGTATGTCCCCGTATTTGTTCACAATGGGCCCCGGCTGAGCCTTCTCCCACAGGGCGGGATGGCCTCTGGCGGTGAAGTCCTGGCTTTCGGGCCTGCTGTCGACCCCAAGCCCCAGATTCCGGGCAATTGTCCTCGCCTCCTCCTTAGTGTGCTCCCCGAGCGGGAACAGGCAGCGGCCTAGCTGCTCCTGCGACAGGGAGAAGAGGAAGTAGGACTGGTCTTTGTCCGTGTCGACGGCCTTCTTCAGCAGATAACGGCGCTTGCTGGCGTCGTACTCCACCCGCGCATAGTGGCCCGTGGCGAAGCGGTCGAAATCGATTCCCAGGTCTCGCACCTTTTCGGTCAGGGCGCCGAGCTTGACCTCGCGGTTACACCTGATGCACGGGTTGGGGGTCCTGCCCGCGGCGTACTCACGGCGGAAGTAGTCGATTACCTCTGCTTTGAATTCCTGCGCCACGTCCACGGTATGGAATGGGATTCCCAGGGCCTGCGCTACCCGGCGTGCGTCCTCTTCGTCAGCGGGCCCGGGGCAGCTCAGGCCGGCAGTGCCGTCGGGGCCGGCTTCGTCGGTCCAGGTCCTCATGGTCACGCCGATGACGTCGTAGCCCTGCTCCTTGAGCAGGGCGGCGGTGGCGGATGAGTCCACCCCACCGCTCATAGCCACAACAACACGGTTGCTCATGGGCGCTTCTCCCTGGAGAAGTCTAGCAAAAGGCGTAACGGCAATCAACGTACGGCGGTGGTCATCCGCATGGCAGCGCGGACATCAGATGGGGCGTCAGGCCCGCAGAACCGGTCAGTGCTGCCTTGCGGGTGAAGGTCGGCTGCCCCCGCTCCATGCGATGAATGGGGGTCATGTGAAGATGGCCGCTCTCACGGGCTCTTGTGGGTGGTCTGGACCGACTGACGTTCTCGACGGCGCGGGCTAGGGCTCGCGCCATCGCATCTTGGCGATGCCGATCGCATTGGCTGCCACCGTGAAGGCCAGGAGGATGCATACCGGGACAAGAATGGCCGTCCCGCCCGATAGGGTCTCGTGAATAGCTTGACCAGCGTGGGTGAAAGGTGATAGTCGCGCCAACCACTGCAGCGCTTCAGGTAGCCTGTCGATGGGATAGAAGATGGGTGAGATCATGACCAGCATGATGCCTACGGCGTTGGAGAGCATGTAGCCGGCCTGAGCGGTCTTGGCGTGGGTGGCGATGAGAACGGCGAACCCAGGTAGAGCCAAGGCAGTAAGGACGATGAGCGGGATCAGGAGCGGGGATAGACTGAGATGCACTCCAGCAGCGGCCGCCAGGCCGAGAACCACGAGCGAGGTCATCGCCGCCGTGGCGGCGGAAAATATGGTGACCGCGACAACGTACGATGCTTGTGAGATGGAGGACGTTCTGAACAGCTTCATCTGCCCTTCAAAACGCTCAGAGACCATGATCTGCCCCGTGGCGTTGATTGACTGCATTGCTACTCCGAAGACTATGGCCCCTGCCAGCAGCCGGAGCTCGACCTCGGGGGGTGGGTCCGCTACGAGCCGAAAGAGGAAGAACGCGGCTGCAGCGATGAGGCTGTTAATGACAAAGATGGCCGCCTGTCTGGTGAACCGCTTTGACTCTATGGCGAACAGAACATACGTGTCATTGAGCCATGGTGTCATGGTCTGCCTCCAACGTGAGAGGGCTTTCCGTTAACTCAAGGTAGATGTCTTCCAGGTTCGTCTTGGCGAGATCATATTCCTCCAGTTGCAGCGCGTTGACCCGTGCACGGAGCTCGTCAACGCTTCGCCCATAGACCGTCACCCGCTCGTGGTTGAGGCCGTCGGAATCCGTTGGAGTGTAGGTCAGCTTGAACCGACTGGTGATACGCTCGCGCAGTTCCTGCATGGTACCTACAGCCAGTAGCTGGCCCTGCGAGATGATCCCTATGCGGTCGGAAAGGCACTCTGCCTCCTCCATGTAGTGGGTGGTGAGGAGCACGCCGACCTCGTCCTGTTGGCACCGCCGCACCAGTTCCCATACCTCCCGCCGTGCGTGAGGGTCGAGGCCGGTAGTGGGCTCGTCAAGAATCAAGGCCCGGGGCCGGGAAAGCATGGCTATGCCCACAAGCACCTTTCGCTTGAAACCACCGGATAGCTCCGATGCCCGCTTCTCGCCGTGCTCCTCGAGGGTCAACTCCCTCATTAGCCGCTTGACGCGATTCGCCAGCGACTCTCCCTTCAGGCCCTTGAGACGCCCGAAGTAGAGAAGGTGTTCCCTCACGGTGAGATAGTCAAAGAGGCCTGCTTCCTGGGGGACGATGCCGAGGAGCCGGCGTGCTTCCTTTGGGCGCTTCACCGCATCAATGCCAAACACCCTGATCTGTCCAGAACTGGGCGTCAACTCGCCGGTGATCTGACGCACCAGGGTTGTCTTGCCGGCGCCGTTCGGCCCCAGCAGGCCGAAACACTCCCCGGCAGCTATCGCCAGGCTGATGCCGTCATTCGCCACAGTGCCACGCCTGTAACGCTTCGATAGACTGTTCACTTCAATCCCGGTCTGTTCATTTGCTGCGTTCATCTGCAACCTCTTCGTGCCAAGCTGGGAAACGAATGCTGTCCCTTCCTATGCTTCCCCTCGCGGCGCAAACCTGCCGTGAAATATCGCGTCGCATACTGAGTAGAAGGCATCAACATCGATTGTCGGGTTGAAGGCCCGCAGAAACCTGAAGCCCTGAAACAGGGCGGTGAGCACCATGGCAATGGCCTGCGGATCGAGGCTCGCGTTGATGCTGCCCCGTGCCTGTTCGTGCCTCACCAGGTCGACCAACTGGGCGACAATGGTGTTCTGGCTAGTGCGAAAGCGCTCTGCGATCTCGGGATTGCGGCTTGACTCGGACACGAGGTCAAATGCAACGATACCGTAATGAGCGGCTTCGGGTTCATTGGCCAGTGAAAGAAAGACCCGTGCCAGGTTCCCCAACGGGTCGTCGACGTCTGCCGCTGCGGCCGATGCGATCATCTCAGCGCTTCGCCTCCGGTCTTCCTCTCCGCTTGCCGCGATGATATCGTCTTTACTGCGGAAGTAGTTGTAGACAGCGCCGCGGCTGAGGCCGGCAGCCGCGCAGATATCCCTCATCGTCGCTCTCTGGAAGCCTTTCTCGGCGACGCAGCGATACGCCGCCTCGATGATCTGGTCGCGTCGGGCCTGGAGATACGCCTCAGGTACGTGGGGCATTCCATCCTCCTCATAAACCGACTGGTCGGTTTATTTATAGACCAGTTGTCCTATTTTTGTCAACAGAGCTATAGTCTACTCAGAGACATCTGTAGCGAATCTGATGGATTTGGCTTCACAAGAGGTCTCATATTCTCTGAATAACTTGCGCTTGCGTGGTCCTACCGCCAAGCCATGTGCTGGTGATTGCAGGGAGTCAGGCTGTCTCGAGTCGGGAAGCCCACATCACTATCATGTTCCTCGCGTTCGGTACGGGGTACCCTGCTGGCTGCCTGCAGGCCCGCTGGCAGAGGCCACACCTCGGGCGCGGGGGAGGTGCCTTTGGAGAAATCAGGGCGACCCGACCTCCGCGCAGGGTAGCCCGGAGCGTCCGCGCCGGGCATCGTTGGACCGGATGCTCCAACCACACCCTTGGTTGTTGTAGTTGCCCAATTCATTGGGCCGTGGGGCGTGGTCGAATGAGGTGACTGGGGCCGTAGGGGCGTTCAATTGAACGCCCTTGCCTTCTGTGAAGCAAACCCGGTAATGACGGTACGACTGGACCGACGCGGGTGAAGGGAGTTGCTCGTAGGCGGGACTACCTGTGGTATAATACCCGCGCAGGAGGCTTTAATTCTGGACGCGATAGAGCTGGCGCGGAAGTCGGTTGAAGCGGCCTCGGACAAGCAGGCCAACGACATCGTGATGCTTGATACGAGGGAGGTATGCAGCTTCGCCGACTACTTCGTGATTTGCAGCGGCGAGACGCGGCGTCAGATAGAGGCCATCTGCGATGAAATCCTCGGGGTGCTGAAGAAGGAGGGCACAATGCTGCGCCGCCGCGAGGGCGCTCCGGGGTCGGGCTGGATGCTGATGGACTTCGGCGACGTGATTGTCCACATCTTCTCCACAGCCGAGCGGGAGTACTACCAGCTAGAGAAGCTGTGGAGCAAGGCCACCCCCCTCATCAGGATCCAGTGAGCCACTTCTGCGTGTCCCTGGGGTAGGACAGTATTTCGTCCCGTGTGAAGAAGAGCCCGATCTCCTTCTGAGCGTTCTCCTCTGAGTCCGAGCCGTGAATCAGGTTGTGCCCTATGTCCAGGGCGAAGTCCCCCCTTACTGTCCCCGGGCTGGCCAGGGCGGGGTCGGTCTCTCCCATGGTGCGGCGCACCAGTTCAACGGCATTCTCGGCTTCAACGACGGCGGCGATCAGTGGGCTGGAGGTGATGAAGTCGACCAGGCCGGCGAAGAAGGGTTTGCCCTCGTGGATATCGTAGTGTCGCTTCGCCAGCGCCTCGTCCACCCAGAGCATCTTCATCGCCACGATTTTGAGGCCCTTTCTCTCCAGGCGTGAGAGTATGTCCCCGACGAGCCCTCGCTGTACGGCATCCGGTTTGAAAAGAACGAGTGTCTGCTGCATGTTCAGGTCCTTTCTAGGCTTCTTCCACTATGTACATGACGGCTTTGCCGTCGGCCACAACCGTGCCGTCGGCGAAGGTGATCCGGCCTTCCGCCTCGAAGGTCTTCCGCGTTTGTTTCGTCATTCTGGCGCTGATGAAGAGCTGCTGCCCCGGGTGAACGGGCTGCCGCAGCCTGGTCTCGAACTTCGCCGTCACGCAATTCAATCCGTAGTACCGGGGCACGTACACCGTTGCCTCGTCCAGGAGCAACTGGAGTACTCCCCCGTGGACGATGTCGGGCCACCCTTGATGGTACTCTTGCGGAGTGAACTCCGCTCTGACGGTCTCTCCGTCCAGACGGAAGTCCAATTTGAAACCGATGGGGTTGTCCTTGCCGCAGACGATGCACATGGGGAAATGGCTGTAGTTGCGGAAAGACGGCCCCTTCCATAAACTCATCTTCTGACCTCCCTCTTTCTTGGCGTGGTTATCGATGGTGGTCTGAGGTACACCGGCTGAAGCGCTGCGGGATCGTCGGTGTCGTTCGCCAGCAGCCTCCTCCATCCCAGCTCAGCGAGGAACCCGGCCCTCCTCAATCCATGCGTGACGATGGCCCTGTCGCCGAGGAGTCCTGTGATGCGTTGCGCGATCTCGGCGGAGAAGCGGCCGCAGAAGATGGCTTCGCCGCTGATGCTGCCGCATAGCTCCTCAACGGTAGTGATGTGCTCGGCAGTGGAGCGTTGCCACACTCCATTCTGTAGCTGGTACCGCGCCGTGGCAATCTCGCCGCGGCCCGCATGCTGGATGGGGCAGACTGGCTTGCCGGTCGCCGCGTAGGGGAACGCCTCCACCTCCAGCGTGCTGATGCCCACCAGCGGGATGGTGAGGGTGAAGGCCAGTGCCTTGGCCGTCGCCACGCCTACCCTGACGCCATTGAAGCTCCCCGGGCCTTTGGCGACGGCGATGGCCTCGAGGTCCTTGATCTGTATCCCGGCCTGCCCCAGCAGGTGAAGCAGATTCGGCATCATTTCGACAGTGTGATTCTGCTCGGAAAGCCACGAGAGCTCCGCCTGCACCTCTCCCTCCCGGGACAGTGCGAGGCTGGCTGTGTCGGTCGATGAGTCTAGGGCAAGCTCCATCTCGTCCTTTCTTGAGCATTCTGCCTGAGGTCAAGCTGGGACACCAGCTCCGCGTATCGGCTTCCGTGGGGCAGGAAGGCGATCGCTCTGCTGGTATCTGAGAGGAAGCTCATCTCGATGGTGAGGTTATCACCGGGAAGCAGTTCCGTTGCCTTTTCCGCCCACTCCACCACGCAGATGCCATTGCCATAGAGATAGTCGTCCAGTCCCAGGTCGGCCACCTCTCCGATGGTGTCAAGGCGGTACAGGTCGATATGGTACAGAGGGAGTCGGCCGCGATACTGGTTGACCAACACGAAGGAAGGGCTGGCGGCATAGCCTTCGATTCCCAGTCCCCAGGCAATGCCCTGGGTGAGGCAGGTCTTGCCCGCTCCGAGGCCGCCCACCAGGAGGAATACATCCCCCGGCTGGCTGAGCTTGCCCAGTTGCTCGCCGAGCCTTTGGGTCTCCTCCGGGCTATCACTGGCTAGGCTTGTCATCATGTTCTGGAGCGAAGTGTTCCCATCCACGTCTTGCCGGTGTCATCTCGTTGCCATGCTGGTCGAAGAGCCTCACCCTTCCCGGCTCATTGCCGGTTATCTCACCGATGACGGTAACGGGGCAGGGCATCAGCCCCTTCACCTTGGCAACAACCTCCATGGTGTCGGTGAAAAGGAGCTCATAGTCTTCGCCTCCCGACAGGGCCAGGTTCAGGGCCTCCTGCTCGAAAACGGTGTGCACCGCGGGATGGACCGGAATCTGGTGGGCGAAAAGGCGGGCGCCGACGCCGCTCGCTTTACATAACTGGGCGAGGTCGCCGACCAGGCCGTCGCTTATGTCTATGGCCGCTCTCACTCCGTTCTTCGCCAGGACCTGCCCCTCGACGGAGCGGGGATAGGGTGTGACGTGGGCTTCCCTCAGCGGTGTGGTGGTCGAGTCGAAGGGGAGCCCCTTCCTGAGCATGTGGAGGCCCGCCGCCGAAGCCCCGAGGAGACCGGTGACGGCGATCTGGTCGTGGGGACGCGCCGCCGAGCGCTTCACGACGTGGCCGGCGGTGCCGACCACCGAGACGCTGAGCATGACCACGGGAGCGGCCACCACATCTCCGCCGGCGATATCCACGTTGAAGAGCCGTGCCAGCTCGACCATGCCTTCGTAGAGTTCGGCCAGGCTCTCCACCTCAGCGTCGCCGGGCAGGCCCAGCGACACCAGGGCGCATTTGGGCAGGCCGCCCATCGCTGCGATATCGCTGAGGTTCACCGCGAGCGCCTTCCAACCGAGCTCACGCCACGATGTAGTGCTCAGGGTGAAGTGGACGTTCTCGATAAGCGCATCGGTGGTGGCGATATGGAGAGCGGCATCGCTGCGCCAGACAGCGGCATCGTCGCCGATGCCGACGACGACGTCATCGCCCGGAGTGCCCACTATCCTGTCGAAGAGCTCGATCAGTCCGAATTCGCCAAGCTCGGAGACCTTCACGGGCCAATTATACTCACTCCACCCCGGCTTAGCTAGCCAACCTGGAGGAAAGCTGATATAGTTCCGGTGGGAGAGATGCGATACGCAATCCTGGCCGACATCCACAGCAATCTCGCCGCCTTCAAAGCGGTGCTTGCTGATATCGAAGAGCGGGGTGGAGTGGAGGAGACATGGTGTCTGGGAGACGTCATCGGCTACGGGCCCGACCCTCACGAGTGCATCGCTCTGCTGCGTGACTGCAACCATCTCTGTGTTGCCGGCAACCATGATTGGGCCGCCATCGAAAAAGTGGACATCTCGGACTTCAATCCTGACGCGGCCGAGGCGTGCCTGTGGACCGGGACGCAGTTGACTGCGGACGACGCTGCCTTTGTTGCCAGTCTTCCCCTGATTCTGACACGGGGCGACTTCACCATCGTTCACGGCAGCCCGCGAGAGCCAACGTGGGAGTACGTGGTCTCGGTGACGAGCGCTGTGGCCAACTTCCACGCCTTCGACACCCGGTACTGTCTGGTCGGGCATTCCCACGTGCCTCGGGTCTTCGAGCTTGTAGAGGAGATGTGTCTCGAACGGGAGCTTCCCGCTGAACTGGACCTGGGGGAGAACCGCTTGATTGTCAATCCCGGTGGCGTGGGTCAGCCTCGCGA
>Ga0180433_10003878_pt1 | contig 21543 bp, 19 predicted proteins | sample SS_ome_8_FD_132980 | JGI IMG/M metagenome (GOLD analysis project Ga0180433, IMG submission 132980) | Hypersaline lake sediment archaeal communities from the Salton Sea, California, USA - SS_1_D_1 metaG | ecosystem: Environmental > Aquatic > Non-marine Saline and Alkaline > Hypersaline >... | reverse complement strand
TGAACTGTGATTTTGCGATAAATTCAATTGCGCCAGTTGCATGTTCTGAAGCAGGTTGAGATTAACAACTTCTTCAAGAGTCTCTTTTATTGAAACAACCTGGAATGTCGAAGGCTGAATCGACTGAATATTATTATCATCCCTGAGCCTCACTTCAATATTGCAGTTCGGATGATAGTGATCAAACTGGCTTACAATTTTCCCACCCTGGAAGAAAACCCGGGTTTTACCAGAAGGAATTGTTATTGAGACATTAACCCGAACTTTGGAAACTGCATGATGAGACTGACTTTTCTGATCTTTTGTCGTAATTAAAGAACAGGAAGCTGTAAACAAAGCTAATAATGGGACTAAAAGTGTTCGTACTGTCATAAAGTGAGTATAGATTAAAAACCCTAAACAGCGAATCGCGACAGCAAAAACTAATCCCTAATAGGCACTGACCAGCCCGGATTCTTTCACAATTTTTTGCCCTTTCCCGGGATTGAGAAAAAAGTTAATAAATTCTAGTGCCTTCCCCTGCGGCCAGCCACGTGTAAAAAAGAAAATCGTCCTGTTTAAAGGATATTTTCCGATAATGGCGTGTTTTTTTGTGCCATAGATACCATTGATTGCCAGTGGTTTTACATAAAGATTGAGAAAGCCATGACTGATATAACCAATCGCCTTGGGATTACGCGAAACTGCTTCCACCATTTCAAAATTGGATTCAACCATCGTGGCCGTAGCTACCAGTTGTTTACCTGAAAGAATCTTCGCATCCCACAGGTTATAAGTGCCGGAATTTGCATTCCTGGAAATAACATTGATATCCATGTCATTTCCACCAACAGCCTGCCAATTGGTAATTGCTCCAGAGTAAATATCCTGAAGTTGTTTTTGTGAAATATCCTTTATCTTGCTTCTCGGGTGGACTATGGGAATGACATAATCATGGGCAACCTGGAATGGAACCAGGTGAATCCCTTTGGCAGCAGCCTGATTAAGTTCATCTTCAAAAAGATATCTGGAAGAAACTGCTATATCCACCTGACCGTGGATCAATTGTTGAATACCGGTACTGGAACCCGTTGAAGAAACTGTAATTTCCAGGTTATTGTGATCATTCATGAATATCCGGGCTGCCTTGCTTACCATAGGATAACCCGTAGTCGAACCCGAAATCGTCAATTGCTGTGCATGCAGTAAGGGCGCCATCAGTGACATCCACAAAACAATAATAAAAGCCTGGCCGATACTCATATCAATAGCCCCTTTACTGGACAAAACAGGTTTTTCGGAAACGACTATTTTATGACTTAAATGTTACTAAATTACGACAGATTGAATCAGCAGCCTCAACTTCCTTGCTGATTATCCTGAAATTCTTTGAAGTTTAAGCTCTACATCTGCATACCCGGAATTATCCGATGCTTGCATCCTGACAGTGTCAGCCCGCACCCCATAATCGACTGAAAGATTAACCAGCCACTTGATGATCAAGTCGAATTTTGCCGTATTCAATGTGACCCGAATTGCATCGACTCCGTCTGGATTCATCGACTTGATTGCCGACTTGAGATTTCCGGTCTTGGTTGTTTTATCTATGAGCGCAAACAAAGACATCTCCATGTTTTCAAGCGGAACAAGATCCAAACGTGATTGCTGATATTCAGAAATAATTAGCTGCAGCTGAAGCAGCTTATTCGAATCAGAAAGATTACGTTGTTCTAGCTGGGTTATTTCGTACTGCAGGGGAGTCCAGATGAACTCGAATATTAAAAGCAGTATCACTATGACTAACCCAGCAACAATCATAATTTTTTCACTTTGCTGCAAACTATCAAGCCACGCCTTCATAGTTCACCCCTGATTTTCATTCGTGCCTGAACGCCATCATCACTTGTTTTCGTAGATAGGATTTCTGCGTTGAAGTGGCTGTCACTGGAAAGATTAAAGGCAAGCTGTTCAACATCAACGATCGCATCAGTATTGATCAGGACATCCATTCGACCCGAAACGTATTCAACATTCACCAGGCTAATTGCTGAATCCTGTCTTAACTGATCGCCCAGCAGGTAAAGCATATCCATGAACTGATCATTTTGCGCTGATGATTTCGAACGAATATTTTGCAGTTTCTGTCGCGCCTGCACCAGCGGATCAACCATTCTTTTAACTTCAGGAAAGGCCTTTTTGAAACTCTGCTGAATTTGCGCCTGCAATGTATCATTTTGCTCTTTTAACTGCAGGTAGTGATAACCCTGGCTTCCAATCAATAAGACAACGGCTAAAACAAGCATAACCGCTGCTGCAACGTTTTTTGGCATAAACCAGTTGGAGCCACCTTGAGTGGATTTACTCCGGCCCTGTAGCAGATTCATTCCAAGCACGGTCTTATCCAGATTTGCGATATCAAAAAAACCTGTAAACTGATCTACCTGATCAATGCCTGTTTCTACAACCAGCCCTGTGTCACTGCTGGCTAGCAAGCGGCTTATCGAGCCGTCCTGATCACCCCAGACAAATGCTTTTTCAATATGACTGTGCTGACTTTCAGCAAGAATTTTTGTGATAACTGTTTCTGTCAATTCAGAATGAATCGTACAGCCTTCAAACATTCCGTATTTCAGAGTGACAGAATTTCCCTGGCAGAAAATTGATAAAACCCCATCCTTGCAGGGCAACAGCAATGATTCAGGCAACAGGTATTTGTGCGGATGATAATTTTCCTCTAATTGCTGGATATATTGCTCCAGAATTTGCTTGTTCGTTATCGCAACCGGTATAGAATCGGAACCGGAGAGTTTTGTGTGACTGATATGGACCTCACTGAGCTCATCAGCTATTTCATCCTCCAATGCAAAAGGAAGGACCTGCGCAAGCTTCAGTTTCCAGCTGCCTGGAATATTGACAGAACGCAGCAGCACCCGCTCACCCGGATAAATAAACACGACTTCCTTACCCGTCGCCATCTGGTTAAACTCTTCAACAGATGAAACCCTGATGTTTCGTGTGCCCTTTTTATTTGCATCACAATCAACCCACTCCACGCTAAAACCTGCAGATTGAGTGTCTTGCAGCACTCTTGCCAATAAATACTCACCCATCAAACACACCACGCTTTTTTGTACCACTTCCGCCCGACTTCAGGGGCATCTGCAGCATCAATAACTATTCCATATTCCAGTTTGTGATATCAGCTTTATCTTCAATACCCCCGCTTACACCATCAGCACCATATGAATAGAGTTCATATTCGGCGTTATTGCCTGGCTGCAGATAAAGATACTCATTCCCCCAAGGGTCTCTTGGTATACGTTCTATATACCCTCCTTTTTTCCAACGGGCTCCTTTCGGAAGGTCTGCCGGCGTTTCAACCAGGGCCAGCAACCCCTGGTCAGTTGTTGGATACGAATAGTTATCAAGCCTGTAAAGATCAAGAGCAGCTCCAATAGCACGGATATCCTGCCTGGCCTTGGTCACCCTTGCTTCATCGGGTCGGCTCATGATTTTCGGAACGACTACAGCGGCGAGAATACTCAGAATCACAACCACGATCATCACTTCAATCAAAGTAAAACCTCTGATGCGCTTGTTTTCAGCATTTATTAACACCACTTTTTCCTCGCTAAAGTTCAACACTCTGTTGAAATTCTCAGGCCTTCTTCAATACTGGTTTTACCTGACAGAATCAGGCGAATCACATCGCTTTGAAGGCTCGGTGACTGTTGATGGGCGTACGCCTGGAGATCCATTTCACCTTTATCTTCATGCAGCATTTGCTGCAACTCCTTATCCAGCCGGATGACCTCGAACACACCGGTTCGTCCTTTATAACCAACATCGTTACATTCAGAACATCCTGAAGGGGCATAGACTGTTTGCTTCTTATCACCCGAATAGTGGCGGTCAACCCTGCGCAAATCCGAAGCCGACACCTCAATTTCCTGTTTGCAATGCTCACACAAAACACGAACCAGGCGCTGGGCTATGACTCCGATCATGCTGGACGACAGTAAAAATGGCTCGATTCCCATATCTCTTAAACGGGTTACTGCTCCTATTGCCGTATTGGTATGCAAGGTTGATATCACCAGGTGTCCGGTCAGACTGGCCTGAACAGCGATGTCCGCGGTCTCCCTGTCTCGAATTTCACCCACCATAATGACATCAGGATCCTGCCTTAAAATTGCTCGCAGGCCATGAGAAAACGAAAGATCTACTTTATGATTTACCGGTGTCTGGCTCACACCTTCCAACTGATATTCAACCGGGTCTTCAATGGTAATGATATTTTTCTGTTGTTTATTCATCTGGTTTAACATGGCGTACAGGGTTGTGGTTTTTCCGGAACCTGTAGGACCGGTAACCAGCACAATGCCATGCGACTGGGCGATGATATCTTTTGTTGCTTCGACCTGAAGGTCTGTCATCCCCATCTGCGTCAGGGCAAACAGTGTCTGTTTTTTATCCAGTATTCGAAGCACCAGTCTCTCACCATGACTGCCGGGCAGAGTCGAAACCCTGACATCAATGGAATGACCACCGACACGCAGCGTAATGCGCCCATCTTGCGGCACGCGTTTCTCGGCAATATCAAGCTTCGCCATGATTTTTATACGGGACACCAGCAGAGGCGCCAGCGCCTGGTCGGGACTAATCACATCGCGTAAAACGCCATCAATGCGGAACCGTACCGCAACGAAGGCTTCACCCGGTTCAATATGGATATCCGAAACATTTTCACGAATAGCCTCAGCCAGTAAGGCATTGATAAGCCGGATGACCGGCGCCTCATCACTGACATCCAGCAGATCTTCAGGCTCCGGCAGGCGATCAACCAGACCTGCAAGGTCAATACCATTTTGTAAAAAGTCAGCCGCTTCATGTGACTGACCGGCATTATCCTGGTAACACTGACTCAGTAATTCATTAAACTTCTGTTCATTCACCGGGCTGAACTTAACGGACATGCCTTGCAACCTGGAAACTTCCAGCAAAGCATGGTAGGAAACGTCACTGAGATGGAAAGCGGTTAACTCTGCACCGGAGTCTGCAGCAAGCACAATCCCCTGGCGCTTGGCAAAGGCATACGGGAGAAGGCTCATTATCGACTAATCCCAGTCATCAGGCTCAGCTCGACTAGCATATTGCTGAGTAATCACATCGTTATAAGTCCCAATATCTCCTGAGCGGGGTTGGAATTTCTTCAATTTCAACAATTCACTTTTACCGGACCGGGAAAAAATAACCTGCTTTTTATTTATGTTTACGATCCGCGCATCACCGGGCAACACATCATCTACACGATAGAGGCGGTGTTGTTGATCTGTTTTGATAATAGCCACACTTTCCTGTTCATCAGCACTGTGAATGACCCCAATCAATTCCAGCGGCAGCTTACTCTCCTCCACAGCAACGGGTGTATTATCTTGTTTCACAGGAGATGTTGATACGCTACCCAAAAGCATCCAGTCAGCTATAACCGAGTAGTCTACTTGTTTTGTTTTTTCTGATGAATTATCGAATGCTTTAATCCCTGCCAACTTATTTGAAACAAAGTAGTCAGCATTTACGGCAGAGTAAAAAACATACCCACTTACCATCAATAAAATAAATGAAATCGGCAAGTAAAGTTTCTGCAGCAGGCTGTTGAGTTGATCAGTTACAAACATCATTAAGATAGCTTCGAAATAGTGCACTTACATATTCAATTGAACGCCTGATCTTACTGTTGAATAATTAATGAAATATGACAGCATCCTGACAATGGCATGGACCCATCTTTACCCCGGTCGCACACACGGACATATCCTGTTTATTACCGGAATTACATTTATATAAATACTTCATGTACCCTTAATGGCTCTTTTCTTTCACTCATTACCATTACATTACATAACCTCTTTATTTTTTTCGTTTACGAAAACTTATTTACCTCGTTGTAACAAAACACAACTAGAGTTTTTCGCACTGCGATCAGCAGATATTTTTTTACGAATTCAATTTATTCCGGAGGAATCATGGGACACAGTGGACACGATGATGGAGTGAGCAACACTTCAGGTAACAAACCATTTGAAGAAGTACTAGAGGCAAATGTTTCTCGCCGTAAAGTTCTGGCTGGAAGCCTGGCGCTGGGCGTAACAAGTTTCCTGCCTTCTATCGCTGGTGCCAAGCACGGTAGAGACTGGCCTGGTAGAGACTGGAAAGATTCACTGCCAGGACGCCACACTCGCAGCCGCTTGATGAAGTTTGAACCTGTTCCTGTATCAGAAGGCACAGGTCCAATGCCAACTATTTCTGCTGACTATGAGTACGATGTGCTTATTCCATGGTGTGAGCCGATTGAACCCAAAGGCCCGGCAGCCCAGGTTCCTCCAGTAAGTTCAGCAGACCAGGCCCAACAGATTGGTATCGGTCATGACGGCATGGCATTCTTCCCTTTCCCGGGAGACAAAAAGTCCGATAAAGCCAACCGTCGCGGCATGCTGGCCATCAATCATGAATTCGGATCCAATCACCATGTTTTTGGTCGTCCTGATGAATACTACTCCGCACTGCCAAACAGCATGGAAGAAGTTCGCATTTCCCAGCACGCCCACGGTGTTTCAGTTGTTGAGCTTCAGAAAAAGCGCGGCAAATGGCAAACCGTAAACAGTGAAAAAGCTCGTCGTATACATGTCAACACCCCGGTAGCTTTCAGTGGTCCCGTCGCTGGCTCTTCTTTACTGGATACGCCTAATGGCAATGTTCCCCTGGGTACAGTCAATAACTGTTCCAGCGGCCCTACTCCGTGGGGCACTTACCTGACCTGTGAAGAGAATTTCAACGGTTATTTTGGTGCTCATAAAGGCTCATGGACTGCAACAGATGAGCAGGCACGCTACGGTTTCAGCTCCAGTGGTTTCGGCTATGGATGGGAAAAATTCGACAGCCGTTTTGACCTGTCAGATGCAGACTACCAGAACGAAGAAAACCGTTTCGGCTGGGTTGTTGAAATTGATCCATTCGATGCCACGCAAAAACCTGTGAAACGCACTGCTTTGGGACGTTTCAAGCACGAAGGTGCTACTACCGTAATTGGCAAAGGTGGCCGCGCTGTTGTTTACATGGGTGATGATGAACGTGGTGACTACATTTATAAATTCGTTTCTGCCGATCATTACAAACGCATGATGCGTCAGGGTAAAAGTCCCCTGGATGAAGGTATCCTGTATGTCGCCAAATTCAATGATGATAACACGGGCGAATGGTTACCATTAACCATGGACAACCCTGATCTGGCTGGGCGCTTTGCTGATGAGGCTGACATGCTCGTTCATACACGTATCGCAGCTGACATTGTCGGTGCCACACCAATGGATCGCCCGGAATGGACCACTGTTGCACCAAATGGTGATGTTTACTGTACCTTGACGAACAACAAGTATCGTAAATCCCTGGATGAAGGCGGAAAGTGGGATTTTGATGCCGCCAATCCCCAGGAAACTGAAGAGTTTAATGCCGATGGCACTTCAAAAGGTAACGACAATGGCCACATCATTCGCTGGAATGAAGGCCGCAGGGCCAAACATACCAGCACCACTTTTTCCTGGGACATCTTTATAATCGCCAAAAACACCCAGGGCACCGAAGATGTTTTCAGTGATCCTGATGGTATTTACGCCGATCCTGATGGCCGCCTGTTCATCGAAACAGATGGTGGTCAGAAGGATGGTTTGAATAACCAGTTACTGGTGGCTGATACCAAAACCAAGGAAATACGCCGTCTGTTCACTGGTGTGACTGGGGACGAAATAACAGGCCTGACCATGACGCCAGACCGTCGTACGCTTTTTATTAATACCCAGCATCCCGGTAATGGTTTGCCTTCAAACTCCAGCTTCCCTGCCGCCCCGGAGTCTGGCATCACTCCACGTGATAGTACTTTCGTTATCCGTCGCAAAGACGGTGGCATCATTGGTTCTTGATAATCGCTTAAGTTAGCAAGTGAAGTATTATCAGCCCGGATGAGAAATTCATCCGGGTTTTTTTTGCCTGTCTGAAATTAATCACTATCGTCTACAAACAAGCAGAAAAAGGAAAATCAAAAATACTAGTCACAATCAGGAAGCCAGGTTATTTTTGACCACTGTTTTACAACACAGCATTCTTTTTATATTTATTGAATCGGCGTTGCTTCAGGTTTTGGATTTTGATCGATACAAAAGTGACTTGCAGCTTTCTTATTTCAAGGCGTCATATCTGCCTTCTAACTGTAAATTTGCTTATAGAGCTCACCACCCTGCTTTGAAGAGTCACCGCTTAAAACGAATCCCACCAATTCATGATTAACCAGGTAATCAATTCGCTCACCTGATTCATCAGCCTTGATATCCACTTCAAACGCCTGGCGCTTTTCCGGTGGACAAATGGTTAACGGGCAGCTTGGAGTTTTTACCCTGACCAGGGGCGGTCTGGGTTCAAAAGAACTGTTTTCCGCACGCAGGTTTGCAGCAATGACTGATGCCTGGCGCCGGATGGGTTCAATATAGGCAAAGACTTCCCCTTCCACTTCCGCACAGTCGCCCAGTGCAAAAACATCTGTCTGCGAAGTTTTCATCTGGCGGTCCACAATCACTCCCTGGTTAACAGCAAGTCCTGCTTTATTCGCCAACCTGGTATTTGCAACCAGACCAGCCGCGGACAATACCAAATCTGTTTCAATTGCCATTCCATCAGACAAAACCGCTCTTAATCTTTCACCCCCCTGTTCGAGTGAATCCAGAGAGGTATTAAAGAGCCACTTCACTCCCTTGTTTTCCAGACTCTGCAAAAGTTTTGTTGCTGTTTTCTCAGGGAGAAGTGCCGACATTGGCTGGCCAGCCAAGTCAATAACGCTGACCTGGTAACCTGAAGCAATCAGGTCTTCAGCAAACTCACAACCAATCAACCCGGCACCAAGAATAGTGACGTGCTTGACATGATCTTCAAGCTTGTTCCTGAATTTGCGATAGGCAGCCAGGTCATTGACGCGAATCACGCTATCAGCGGCATTTCCGGAAACGGGTAATTCACGTTGATGCGCACCGAGAGCCAGGATGAGCTTGTTGTACTGAATACCACCCTTCGCAGTCGTTAATCTTTTCTTTGCCGCATCAATCTTGATGACCCGGGTTTCGGTGCGGATATCAATATTCAGTGCTTCAGCCTTGCTAAAACCATCAGTATCAACCAGATCATCGACAGATTTACCCTGTGCCAGCGCTGTTGATAAGGAGGGTTTTGGATAACTTAATCCTTCACAGGCGGACACCATCAATACAGGTGTTTGTGCATCAGAACGACGGATTTCTTCGGCTACTGACCAGGCTGAGATACCAGCTCCCACGATCACCGTGTAATCATCGCCTCCCTTGCACTTGCCCTTACTGGTTTTTGGCGGCGCCTTGGATTGCGATGCAGCCTGCGGCATATCAGGTAACAGGCGTAAATCTGACTTGGTCAAGCCGCACAGTGGACACATCCAGTCATCAGGGATGTCTTCATACCTGGTACCAGGCATTAAACCTGAATCCGGGTCACCTTTTTCCTCTTCGTAAATGTAACCACAGGCATCACAGACCCAGCGTCGATAATCAGTTGACATTTCACTCACCTGTTGCTGCACTTAAAATCGCTTCAAAGATACCATCCAGCTCGACACCGATTTCATCAAGTTCAGGCGAGCCAAAAGGTGCAAACACCTCACTTGGCATACGGCAGGCAACCTTTACCTCTGTACCCTCTTCATAGACATGAATTCGCAATGGAATATCATGACCGGCAGGTTTACAGGCCGACCAGACCCTGATGGCAAAATCAGGACGAAACACTTCCAGTATCTGGTCTGCGGGTACTTCCTTACCCATTTTGGCCGCGTTCGCCTGGCCATTAATATGCGCCACCACGCGCATATTTTCAGACTCAATGCCCGTCAGTAATGCTTTAACTGCTTCTTCAGCAGGGAGTGTTGTCGTAAACGTTTTCATATACTGCTTCTCTTGTGTTGAGGAGTAGAAGCTCCTCTTGTGATTTGTGAATGATTTATGCGGCGGCAGCCATCGAATCAAGTTCCTTGCGCAAGTGCTTGGTAGCCGGTGTCACAATGGCCACGAAATAGGACTCTCGTAACTTGCGTTGAGCCGGTGCGGTCTGCAAATAACCTTTAGCCCCGGTGTGCAACATGGCTGACTGGGAAGCGCGGATTGCCAGTTCACCGGCAGTCAACCTCAACTGTAGAATTTCACGGAAAAATTCATCGGAGGTTTCAAACGGATCTTCAGCAAGCGCCAATGCCGCTTCGATGGCATCATCGAGTTCTTCCTGTAGTTCATCAGGACGATCGTCAAGATAACAGTTCACATGACCCAGCAAGGGTTCAACCTGACGTGAAAGATCGATACAGGATTGCACATTGCCGACACCCATACCGAACTGCAGCAGCACAATGCCTGCACGCGTGCGCCTCAGGAAAGCAGCACCATCATGATCAATGATCATTTCATCCGGAATAAATACATTGTCAAAAATACAGGCAAATGTCCGGGTGCCTTCCAGCGCGGTAAAGTGAGCCGACTGGCGCAGGCTAAAACCTGGCATGGAGCAATCAACCAGCGTCATGACTGAGCCACTCTTGTCTTCAAGACCAAACAGTGTGCCAAACACATGGTCATCACCAAGATTGGAAACCCAGGGCAAGGTGCCATTGACCAGGTAACCGCCGTCAACGCGTTTACCCGTCAATCGCAGCTCTTCGATCCCCGCAAAGGCTTTCATGGTGTTCGACATGCCTGTACCGGCGAGTACTTCACCGCTTGAAACCCTGGGTAACCAGATATCTCTTACTGCAGCATTTTCAGCATTCTGCAGGTACCAGCCACAGGTATCCTGGCACCAGACGGTAAACCCGGTAGACAGACATTCATGCGATACGGTTGCCATTGCCTGGATCGCAGCGCCCATGTCTGTTTCGCCATCGGCACGAGCCGCCGGCAGATGATGTCGAAAGGCACCCAGTGGGCCCAGCTTTTTCAGTACTTCTTCGGGGTAGTAACCCTCCAGGTCAATCTGTACTGTCAAAGGTTTCAGGTCGGTATCCACGACCTTCTGCGTTTCCTCAATCAACCTGTCCACGGGTAACAGGTCATCTTCAATTTTTAATGCTGGCTCAGTCATCACTTTTCTCCAATTGTGTATTGCTTGCGATCACATTGACTCAACACTGAGTTCGACATTATTTCGAAGCGTATTGGCAACCGGTGACCAGATGTTGGAGTGACTGATGATGTCGTCGATTTCTTCTTGTGGTGCATCACCTTCAGCAGCTATTTTTACGCGTACTGCAGAAAAACCAAGTGTTTTGGCTTCATCCAGGTCGCCAGTACCCCACACAGCGGTGACATTAATATCACCTTCTAATGCAAGCTCCAGCTTGGTCAGGCAAATACCACGCGCCGTGGCATTGGCATGCACACCTACAGCAAGGCAGGCACCCAGTGTGGCCAACAAGGCTTCGGATGGATTCGGAGCATTATCTTCGCCCAACAGATGGGGAGGCTCATCAATCAGCATGGGTTCAAGATCACGTACATAAGTCTGCATGCGAAATTGACCTTCGCACACAGTTGTCGCTTTCAAGGTGACAACAGATTCAGGATTAGCCTTGCCTTTTTCACCCAGTGCAACCAGGCCGTCTTTGTCGAGTGGACGCAGGCATTTAAGATTCTTGGCGATGGTTTGTGCAGTTGTACTCATCTTTATTTTCTCCAGTGTTAGATATATTCAATGTCACTGGAGATAGAGCAACGGCTGTGCCAAAGTGTATTTTTTCTTTATATACAAATACTTAGGTGATAACACCCTATCCAGACAGCAACAACCCCCTGGTAATTGTCGACATTGTCAGCCGGATAAGAAAAGAATGTCAGCTTTGTCCTTCATACTTCCAGGCCCAGCTTTTTGATACGGTAGCGTAACTGTCGTGGTGTCATGTTAAGACTCATCGCCGCCCTGGTTTTATTTCCCTGGTTTAATGCCAGCGCATCGAGTAACCGCTGCCCTTCATCTTCCCTGACCTTGGCATAGGGCCGGATGCCGCCGGGAGGCATGGAATGCGCATTACCCTGTGCGGAAGCGCTTGATTGGTTTGAAGGCACTGCAGATGCATTTGTATTCAGCAGCGTTGAACTGTCGGGTGAATTAATACCTTCTTCATCAACAATAATCTTCTTTACCAGTTCACGTGAAATCTGCTTTTCACTGCACATCAGAACCGCACGTTTTACCAGGTTCTCCAGTTGCCTGATATTGCCAGGCCACGGATAGCCATCAAGCACTTCAATCGCGCCATGACCAAAACTCAGTTCGCGTTCATATTCCTGGTTGGCAATGTGCAAAAAGTATTGTGCCAGAATGGAAACATCCCCCTGGCGTACCCTTAACGGGGGAAGCCGTATCGGGAAGATATTCAGACGATAAAACAGGTCCAGCCTGAAACGATTTTCATTCACTGCTTCCTGCAGGTTTTTATGCGTTGCAGCGACAATACGCACATCAACGGCAATATCCTTGCTGCCGCCAACACGCTGAATGACTTTCTGTTCAAGTACTTTCAACAACTTGGCCTGCAAGTCCAGGTCAAGATCACCAATTTCATCAAGAAACAGGGTGCCGTTACTCGCCAACTCCACCTTGCCCCGTTTCATCATAGTGGCACCGGTAAAAGCACCTTTCTCATGACCAAACAACTCAGATTCAATCAATGATGATGGAATTGCGGCGCAGTTGATACTGACAAAAGGTCCCTCGGAACGCTCACTGGCCAGGTGCTGCATGCGTGCAAAACGTTCTTTACCCGTACCAGATTCACCCAGTAACAGCACGGTTGTGCCTGTATCTGCAACCTGCAGGGCCTGCTGAATAGCCTGTTGTAAAGCGGGGCTTTGCCCCATGATGCCATAACGAGCACCTTTGCTTTCCAGCTTGTTTTTCAGTAACTGGTTTTCAGACATAAGGTCAGCAGTCTGCTCTTCGACCAGTTCATTCACCCGCAGGCTTTGTCCTATTAGAGTTGCAAGTACCTGCAGCAAGGCCAGGTCACGTTGAAAAGGTCGTGAACGCTGGCGCAACCGATGAACGGCCAGCACCCCGATAGGGTATTCTTCAATAATGATCGGTACGGCGATAAATGAAACCGCTTCGTTGGGTAAGGTTTCTCTATCCACGGCACGACCAAGATACAGTGGTTCATCATCAATATCCTGAATCAATGCCAATTGACCGGACTCAAAAACCTTACCGGTAACCCCCTCGCCGGTCATATATCGACCACGCGCTTTTTCTTCTTCGGTTAATCCATAGGAATAAAAGATGGCCAGTGCACCCGTCTCTGGTGTGGGTAATAACACCCTGCCGCGGTTAAGACCAAGTAACTGGGAAAGAATACGCAATATGCCAAGAATGGCAGGCTTAGGGTCAGCCGACTTGGTAATCAGGCGCGCAGCTTCCTGAACGACCAGCAATTCTGATTCCGGTGTGGTTGCTATTGTTTGACTGCTCATGTTTGCTCCTGACATAGTCGACAATGTTTAGTGAGCAAAACACGGGCCAGTTGCGTCACACCGGCACTTTTTTCCTTGTTCTGTTAAATAACAGTCAGGAGCGCACTGCAATGATGCGCTCCTGTTGAAACTATTGAAATATATTGGTGCAAATTAATCCTGGTTATGCCAGCTAAAACGTTTGATCAAACTGACACAGATACCATCGAGGAAGAAACCAATAACACCAATGACGACCACCATGGCAGCCAGTGTGTCATATTCCAGCGTGTCCCTGGCATCATTAATCGCGTAACCCAGACCACTGGTAACACCTAAGTATTCAGCAGGTACCAGCACAATCCAGGCAACACCCACAGCGAGACGAATGCCGGCGAAGATGTCCTGTCCGATGGCCGGTAGTATGATTCTTCTTAACATCTGAAAACCATCTGCCCCCAGGTTCTTGGCTACCTTGAACCATAAAGGGTCAATACGGCGTACACCCTGCGCGGTCGAAAAAAGCACCGGCCAGATCGCCGCAATCGCAATCAGGAACACGATAGCGCCATCCCAGGTATCGAAAGCCAGTACCGCGATTGGCATCCAGGCCAGTGGAGAAATCATGCGTAGGAACTGAAACGGTACATGACTGATTTCACGCACCATGGCAAACAGGCCAATGGCTACACCAACAGGCACTCCCAGGACGACCGCCCACAACAGGCCAAGTCCGATTCTTTCCAGGCTGGGTATGGTCGCTTCCATGACATAACCAGTTCCGATCAAATCAAGCAGCCTGACAAAGGCCGGCTGCGGTGCAAAATCGGCAAACGATGAGGTATCCGGGTTGCTGGCAATCATCCAGCCACCCAGCCACCAGAATGCCAACATGATTGAAATACCCGCAAGCGGGTATGCCAGCGTGCTGAGACTGAAACGGTAAACCGCGCTCCAGTTAATTCCGCCCTCCCTGGCAGAACTATCTATCGCAGTGACAGAAGTTGTTGAACTCATACCTTCACCACTTCAGTACGTTCAAACGGGTTCTCTGGATCAACACCAGGTGCTTTTTCCCAGCCGGGGTATTTGGCCATCGCCGCCTTGACATGCTTGTAGTCAACCAGGTCGTTGGCAACAAATTTTGGATCAACCTTTTCAAGGAATGTCTTGTCACCACCAACCAGTGTTTCATTCATTGATTCAACAATCAGTTCAGTCGCTGAAGGATATGGATAAGGTGAGAAATCAATACGGCCATTACCAAACTCTTCCTTGTTCCTGATAGCATGAGGAGAAGCATAGTTATCTTCATCATAGTAGGTCATTGCCCTGACCACTGCCTTACCAGGCATCGGCAGGTATTTCTTGCCATCTCTTGACATCATCATGGCAACCTCTTCCTTGTTTTCCTGCGCATAGATTTCTGCACGAACAATGGCGTTCATGACTTTCTGCGTCCATTCAGGTTTGGCATTCACCGTGTCTTCATTCATGCAGATCACGCAACATGGATGGTTCTTCCACATGTCGCCGGTAAAGCGCAGCATCTTGCCACCTGCTTTCAGTTCACCAAATGCATTGAACGGTTCGGCAACAATGAAAGCATCAATCTTTTTCGCTGCCAATGCTGGTGGCATATCAGGTGGCGGCATGATCATCAGGTTGACTTCATCTTTTGCCAATGGTGCTTTCTGGTCCTTGATCACCGGTTTCAAACCTGCTGCTCTGAGCCCCATCTGCAACACGATGTTATGCATCGAATACCAGTAAGGCACCGCTATCTGCATGCCGCCGAGATCTTTAAAGTCTTCTGCACCGGTATGCTTTCCTACCACCAGTGCTGAGCCGTTGATGTGTGCCCATGACATCACTTTTACAGGGAAGTCATTGTTATAACGCATCCACACAGGGATTGGCTTTAAAAGATGAACAAGGTTGAATTTGCCTGCTGCAAAGCCTTCAACAAGAGGTGACCAGCCGCGAATCAGGGTGGGCTTTTCTGCCTTCAGGCCCTCATCTTCGAAAAAGCCCATACCATGCGCTACCAGCAATGCCGTTGCATCGGTAATCGGCAAATAACCAATACGAACCACTTCGTCGTCGGGCGGCGTCATGTTGGCCATGCCAAGTCCAGGCATGGTCATGCCTGCGGCAAGACCACCCATCGCCATCATATCCATCATGAAATCGCGGCGGCTCATTTCGTGTTTAAAGAGATAATCAATTTCTTCGTCATGCTTGCTCATTGTTCAATTCCCGTTTACTGATGTTAAAAATATTGGATAAAAAAATTAATCAGGCTGCCCGCTGTGTGTCACTTTCCCCGGGCTCATCTGTTTGAATTGTGTCTTTTGAAGTTTCTTCTTTAGAGCCACTACTACCGACCAGGGACTCAAACTGGTTCATCAAGGCTTCACGGCTGCGACTGAACTCGGCAGAAGCACGGTTTCTCGGATACGCCAGGTCAACCTTCATTTCACCGACAATACGTCCGGGGTTTGCAGACATAATCAAAACCCTGTCAGCCATGGCAACGGCTTCATCGATATCATGTGTCACAAGCACCATGGTAAGGTCTTCGCGTGAAGCAATATCGGCAACTTCATCCTGCAGTGATGAACGGGTAAACGCATCCAGTGCCGAGAATGGTTCATCCAGTAAAAGGAGATCCGGCGATGTTGCCAGTGAACGCGCCAGCGCTACACGCTGCTGTTGACCGCCAGACAGGCTTTGCACATTGGCATCAGCTTTATCAGTGAGACCAACAAGTGATAACAGATAATCAATTTTCTCTGCGTCTCTGTTGCCTGAAAACACCAGCCCAAGCTCGGCGTTTTCTCGCACTGACATCCATGGATACAAAGAAGCTTTCTGGAACATCATGTTCCACTTGGCACTAGGCTTGGTAATTTGGTGACCATGAATTCGCACACAACCTTCACTTGGTATTAACAGGCCTGCCAACATGTGAAGTAAGGTGGACTTACCACAGCCACTTCTGCCAATCAGGGCAATTTTTTCACCCGGTTGAATCTTTAACTCGATGTCTTTAAGCGTAGGTGCAGCAGCACCTTTAAAGGTATGTGTAATGTAATCAATGCTGATATTGGTACTCATGACGTTTGTGTCCTCGTAAACGTATTGTCATATCTGTCGATATGTCTTGATTACCTTTTTGCAGTTATCGTGCCATGAAAATATTTAGCCGATTTACAGGGACTTGATGTCATTTTTGAATCATCACCGCTGACAAATGCAACGACATTGTCGACTTTGTCAGACAATAACCGTTGTTAAGCCTGACAATTTGTTGATATGTGACTCGAAAATAGCGTTAAACACTGTGTTAAGTGATTCCCATCAATATGGCACTGCAATTGCAAAAGAGTATTTACGTAAAGATTTTTACCTAAACATGAGGATTCAATCGATGACTAAAACTGAAATGCGCGAAGCCATACTTGAAGCTAAAAAAGCCAAGGGCATGACCTGGGAAGCGGTGTCTGAAGCGGCCGGCCTGGCTCCGGAATATGTGGTTTCTGCCTGTCTTGGCATGAACCACCTGGAAAAAGAAAGTGCCGACCCACTGGTTGCTGCACTTGGTCTTGATACTGACGTCTCGACAGCCCTTCAGGAATTTCCGAATAAAAAATGGGACCAGGTTGTACCCACTGATCCATTAATCTACCGCTGGTATGAAATTGTTGGTGTCTATGGTGAAACCATTAAAGAACTGATTCATGAAAAATTTGGCGACGGCATCATGTCAGCTATTGATTTCACAATGAATATCGACAAGGAAGAAAACCCGGCTGGTGATCGTGTGGTTGTCACCATGAATGGCAAGTTTCTTCCCTATAAATCCTGGTAAGTATGATATTTTCATAAAAGAAGCAGGCCTCGCCTGCTTCTTTTATTTTTTAATACCCTATAGCGAGGAAAACCAATCCTGTATGCGTTTACCCGCAAGCATTACGCGCGGACAATAAGCTGCAAGAAACTCTTCATTGACTTCACTTTCTGCGGCTGCTTCTAGTGCAGCACCGCCATCAAAGTCAACATAAGCCAGTCGTAACGTATATTGAGTTGCCTGACTGCCAAAGTCAGTACCCGGTAAGCAGGCAACACCGGCATCTTTCAAAAGATACTCACATAACTGCTGCGAAGTCTTGATGCCTTTAGCCTTGAGCTTGTTACCATGGGTGGAAAAATCAGGGAAGAGGTAAAAGCCACCCTCTGGTTCAGGCACTTTAGCCCCGGCCTTTCTTAACGCATCCGCCAATGCAGGCCCAAGTGCTTTCAATATCTTACGCGAGCGTTGCAGGTAATCATCAATTTCTTTACCACCTTCGTAGGCGGTGATTGCGGCATACTGTATCGGCGCACTGGTGGTAGTGAATGTCTCACTGGCAACCACTGCCATACCTTCCAGCAACCAGTCAAGTTCGCCGGGAAACAGGAATGTACCCAGGCGCCAGCCACCTGCTCCAGCCCATTTACTCAGACCGCTGCTGATAATGGTGCCTTCCGGGTAATAGCGCGCTATGGAATCATGCTCACCTTCATAGTTGAGCTCTGCGTAGATCTCGTCAGATAAAACAATCACACCATACTTTCGCGCCACTGATGCCAAAGCTTCAAGCTCTTCTGATGAATAACTGATACCAACCGGGTTATTCGGATAGTTCAATATCATAAGTCTTGGACGTGTCGGGTCTTCCAGACAGAGTGTTTCCAGTTCGTCTGCCTGTAAACGCCAGCCATTGTCGAGACTGGTTTCGATGCGCCTGATCTGGCGACCGATAATAGAAGCCTGGGGCGAATAAGAGACCCAACTGGGCGCCGGTATCACCAGGTCACCGTAAAACACCAACTGTAAAATAAACATCAGTTCTTTCGAACCGGGTCCTATCAACACATCTTCAGCGCTGCGTTTAATACCATTAACACGAGCATGGTACGCTGCCACCGCAGCTCTTAAGGGTTGCAAGCCTTTTACTGGCAGATAATCTTTCTGGTAGGCATTGGCCTGTAATGCTTTAACCACATTGTCAGGAACCGGAAAAGGTGATTGCCCCAGCCCAAGTCGAATAATGTCATGACCTGCCTGCTGCAACAGCGAACTGTGTTCATTGATCGCCAGGGTTGCCGAAGGATGAAGACCTCGAACATTCAAATTCAATTGCGCTGTTCTTGGCCTGGCCTGATTACTGGTAAAATGATTAACACTGTTTAAAGGTACAACACTCATCTTTTTTTACCTCACTGCTATCTGCTTTACAAAACCTCTTTTCGAAGATGTTGTAATCAGATGAGCAAGTTATGCACCAAATATCAAAATTCTTTAATTTTCTTATATATAGTGCCGATTTACCGGCGAACCGGTAAGTTGGAGAGGAAAGTTGAAGCAAGATATTGGTGCTTCCCTGCACCAATATATCGCATAATCGGATCGGGTATTATTTAAGAATCAACCATTTCCTTTTTATTATTGGTTGCATTCAAATTTTCTATTAAACCTCTGACACCTGAGGTTCTTATAATCTTTTTGAAACTACTGCGGTAATTGGTAACCAGGCTGACCCCTTCTATTTTTACATCATAGACCTTCCAGCCTTCGCCACTATCGCGCATGCGGTAGTCTATTTTCAAAGGCTGCCCACGGTTAGCCACCTTGGTTCTGACCAAAATATCGTTGGGCTTGTTTCCTGACCTGGAAGGAAGATAGGTTATTTCCCAATCGGACTGGCTTTGAAAGGCTGTCGCATAGGATCGGACCAGCATTCTTTTAAATTCCTGCTTAAAAGCCTCTCGATCATCTTCGCTGGTCTGTCTCCAGGAACGACCAAGCACCATGGCTGATATGCGATCGAGGTCTATATATGGAGTGAATACCTTATCAACCAACGCATAGAGATAAGCTGGATCGGAAGCAATCAACTGACTTTCACTCAGCATAAGCTGCTTGATTTCATTTGATGTGTTTTCAATCACCTGTTGAGGTTGTGTTAACAGGCTGGCAAAGCTTGATGAACCAAATAAAAAGCAAGATAAGAAGATGAATAATAATTTGAACGATTTCATTGGACTTCTCTTTCTCTGACCTGTCTAAGACAGCAGTTTATAGAAGACCGCTTCAAAAATAGTTCAAGGGAATGTCAAAATTTCATGAAATTGTGAATTAATGCTCAATCTTTCATGCGAACAGATACGCAAACACCACCTTCAGCACGATTGAAAATATTAATCTGCCACTGGTTGATGTCACATAATCGCTTGACGATATTCAGTCCCAGTCCTTCACCTGCCTGCTGAACACCGCGCCCACGCACATGTCTATTGAAGATATGCGGTATCAACTTCTCATCAATACCGGTACCAGAATCTTCAACTTTCAGGCCATCATCATCAACAGTGATTCTGATAATGCCTGATTCAGAGTAATTAATGGCATTGCGACATAAATTACTGATAATAATTTGAATCATCCTACGATTAACCGGGAGGCAGAGTTTACTTTCGTTGATAACTTTAAACTCCAGCTGCTTTTCACTAAGCAGCGGCATGAGTTTCGTCAGTTCATCTTCAATAATTTCTGACAGATCAACGCAATCTTCTTCGCTGAGTTTCTCAGGCTCTCTGCCGAGGATTAAAAAGGCATCGATCAATTCGGAGATATCCCGGCAGGCGCGGCGAATCATTTTCGATCTTTCCAGACCCTTCGCAGATATCTCTTGTTCTGCCTCCAAAAACTGGGCAGCACCATCAATGATGGTTATCGGTGTCCGTAATTCATGGCTGACATCCGAGGTAAAGCGTCTTTCTCGCTCAAGCATTTCTTCGAGTCTTTGCTTGTATTCGTCCAGTGCCAGTACCAGTTCACGTGTTTCACCATGCAGCCCTTCTGTGGGAAGGGTCAGGCCCTCGTCTTGTGGAGAAAAATTCCTTAAGCGTTTTACGATTCGCATCACCGGTGAAACAGCCTTGGAGCTGAGGCTGTAGGCAACCCAGCTGGTTGCATAAACGATGATCAGTAAAATAATAACCGGCAATACACCAAAAAGACCCACGAGGCGATTGACGTTGTAACCCGCAAATACCAGGTAAAGACGCCCCTGGCTGAAGTCTTTTATGTAGACAGGCATGGGCCTGTCACCTGGTGCTGGAACAACCTCGATATGCAGTCCAGGCTGTAATGGCTTGAGGTTTGGCGGCAAATCCCCTTTGCCCTGTTTATCAATCAGATAGCCCACCAGGTTTCTGGTTCTGGGCAAGGGAAAATCACTATCGGCCTGGTAGGAATTGATAAAAGATTCAGCTTCCAGTTCAAGCGCTTCTTTGACCAGTATTTTTTGCAATACCCATGCAATCGCCATCACGCTGATAAGTACAGTGATAAAGATAAAAATGGCCTGCAATAATAGACGCTGTAATCGTTCAGATTTTCGTATCATTGACTGCTTTAGTTATTGCTAATGGCTTCATCATATAGTCGGTAACCAATACCGTGCATGGTATGCAGCAGTTTACTGCTGAATGGTTTATCGATGGCATTACGCAATGCGGATATATGCGTTCTCAGGGCATCGCTGTCTGTCGCTTCGTCACCCCAAACCTGGGTTTCTATTTCACGCCGGGTGACTACCCGGTGTGAATTATCCATCAAAAGCTGCAATATTTTGAATGGGATCGGATTAAGGTTGATAACAACATCTCCACGATGCACTTCTCTTGTTTCGGTGTTCAGGGCCAGGTCACTGACTTTCAGTATGGATTTTACACTCTGTTTAGAGCGTCGCCAAAGTGCCTGTATGCGGGCATAAACTTCCTGCAACTCAAAAGGCTTGACCAGGTAGTCATCCGCGCCAGCTGAAAAACCGGTGAGTTTATCATCAAGCCTATCACGCGCCGTTAACATCAGAATGGGCACATCAGAATGCTTCACGGTGCGCAGCTGGCGGCATAGCTCAAGTCCATCAACCCCTGGCAGCGAGAG
>Ga0180433_10003877_pt1 | contig 21554 bp, 19 predicted proteins | sample SS_ome_8_FD_132980 | JGI IMG/M metagenome (GOLD analysis project Ga0180433, IMG submission 132980) | Hypersaline lake sediment archaeal communities from the Salton Sea, California, USA - SS_1_D_1 metaG | ecosystem: Environmental > Aquatic > Non-marine Saline and Alkaline > Hypersaline >... | reverse complement strand
TTTTTGAAATACAATCCCCATGTAAATATAATGTAAAAATAATAATATCAATTAAATATATATATCAATTAATGAAATATTTTTCTTACAGGATATACTACAGATAAAAAATCCTGTCTGTAAAACAGACAGGATCAAGTTCATACAACAATAATTATTTATTCAGCAATTCTGCCATTTTGGATCCTATATCTGCGGGTGAATCCACAACATGGATACCGCATTCCCTAAGGATAGCTTTTTTTGCATCAGCAGTATCTGCCTTCCCACCTATTATGGCTCCTGCATGTCCCATTGTTCGTCCTTTTGGTGCTGTAGCACCTGCAATAAAGCTAACTACGGGCTTTGTTCCATTATCTTTGATCCAGTATGCAGCTTCGGCTTCCATATTACCACCTATTTCACCGATCATAACGACACCCTCTGTTTCGGGATCATTCATAAACAGTTCGACAGCTTCTTTAATGGATGTACCCGGAACAGGATCTCCACCAACGCCGATAGCAGTGGTCTGCCCCAGTCCGGTCTTTGTTAGCTGGTCAACAGCTTCGTATGTCAATGTACCTGAACGTGATACAATTCCCACGCACCCGGGTTCATGTATGAATCCCGGCATTATACCCACTTTTGCTCCTTCAGGAGTTATAACACCGGGGCAGTTGGGACCTATCAGCCTGCATTCTTTATCCTTTAAATATTCCTTTACCTTCACCATATCCGTAGTCGGGATGCCTTCAGTAATACATACTATTACCCTGATCCCGGCATCAGCAGCTTCCATTACGGCATCAGCGGCAAAAGCCGGAGGAACGAATATCACGGATACATCAGCGCCGGTTTGTTTGACAGCATCCGATACAGTATTAAAAACAGGACGGTCAAGATGTGTCTGGCCGCCTTTACCAGGTGTGACACCTCCTACAACATTGGTACCGTACTCTATCATTTGTGTAGCATGGAATGTACCTTCTGATCCGGTAAACCCCTGTACTACTATTTTGGATCCTTTATTTACTAAAACACTCATTTTTCAATTTTTTAAAATTAAATAAATACTAAATAATATGATGCCTATTTAAGCAATTGAGTAACAAGGTCAGCAGCATCCTGCAGCCTAATTGCAGAATGCACTTTCAGTCCTGACTGGTCTATCAGCTCTTTAGCCTTTTCAGCATTTGTGCCCTGCAGGCGCACAATTATCGGCACATTGATATCCCCGATATTTTTATATGCATCAACGACCCCCTGTGCTACACGGTCACATCTTACTATTCCTCCGAAAATATTCAGGAGTATGCCTTTTACATTGGGATCTTTAAGAATGATCCTGAACCCGCCTTCAACATTTTCTGCATTTGCAGTGCCGCCGACATCAAGGAAATTTGCAGGATCGCCACCTGACAGCTTAATAATGTCCATAGTTGCCATTGCCAGACCTGCACCATTGACCATACATCCTACATTACCATCAAGCTGAACATAATTAAGGTCATACTTGCTGGCTTCCACTTCATTGGGATCCTCTTCTGAGAGATCGCGCATTTCAAGGATATCAGGGTGTCTGAATAATGAATTATTATCAATAACAACTTTTGAGTCAGCAGCATAAATTTTATCATCAGATGTTTTAAACACCGGATTGATCTCAAAAAGAGAAGCATCCGAGCCTTCGAAAGCTTTATATAAAGCATTAACGAATTTCACCATAGATTTAAAAGCATCCCCTGACAAGCCAAGGTTAAAAGCTACTTTCCGGCACTGAAAAGCCTGTATTCCAATCCTTGGATCAATCTCTTCAGTAAAGATCTGATCCGGGGTTTCTTCAGCTACCTGCTCGATATTCATACCTCCGCGCGGGGAGTACATAATCATATATCTGCCCCTGTCACGGTTAAGCAGTATGCTCATGTATATCTCTGATATCTCCGAAGGACCGTCATAATAGATATTCTGTTCCACCAGAACTTTTTTCACCAGTTTACCTTCGGCTTTTGTCTGCGGTGTTACAAGATGCATGCCGATGATCTCCTCTGCATAAGTTCTGACCTCGTCAAGCGATTTGGCTATTTTCACGCCTCCCCCCTTTCCTCTTCCTCCTGCATGGATCTGTGCTTTAACAGCCCACTTGTCCGATCCGGTCTTTTCCTGTATTGCACGTGCAGCCTCATAAGCTTCATCCGGTGTATTTGCCACCATGCCTTCAGGCACCTGTACACCATACTTTCTCAGGATCGATTTTCCCTGGTATTCATGTAAATTCATTAGTAATATTTTTAATTAAACATATATGCGGTATCACACAAATTTAAAATTTTTAATGCTAAATTACGCATAAAAAATATGTTTTATAGTAGATAAATAGTAGGGCAATACTATCAGGAAAGGTTGTTAACATACCACTCAATAGCTATTTTCAGACCTTCTTTCAGACTGTATTGCGGATCATACCCGAGAAGTTTAACTGCTTTTTCAACAGAAGCCATAGAATGCCTGACATCGCCGGGCTGTTCAGGACCATATTGAGGAAGGAGGTCAGAAGTGTTCTTATTAAAAGACGTAAGGTACTCTTTCAGAATATTATAAAGCTCATTTATGCTAGTGTTCACACCAAAAGCAACATTATAGACTGTATTAACGGCATCAGGGTTATCGGTTAAAGCAGCTATCTGGTTTGCCATAACTACATTATCGACATAAGTAAAATCCCTGGTTTGTTCTCCGTCGCCATTAATTACGGGACTTTCTCCCTTAAGCAGTAACATAATAAATTTTGGTATCACTGCTGCATAAGGTCCTTTTGGATCCTGATATTTACCGAATACATTAAAGTATCTTAGTCCAATTGTTTGAATACCATACAGATCCGAGAAGATACCTGCATAATATTCATTTACTTTTTTAGTAAGAGCATACGGAGACAGGGGATTGCCTGTTTTATTCTCGATTTTGGGCAAATCATTATTATCCCCATATACTGATGAGCTTGATGCATATACAAACCGCTTTATTCCTTCATCTTTTGCAGCGATAAGCATATTCAGGAATCCGCCGATATTTATATCATTAGTAGTTACAGGATCCTTCACAGACCTGGGGACAGAGCCCAGTGCAGCCTGATGTAATACAATGTCAACATCCTTCACTGCACCTGCGCAAATTTCTTTATCGCGAATATCCCCCTCAATCAATCTAAAACTACTATTGTCCAGGAACCTGCTGATATTTTCTTTTTTTCCTGTAATAAAATTATCAAGGCATATAACTTCATTATCCTGTTTCAGAAGCGTTTCAACAATATTTGCACCTATAAATCCCGCGCCTCCTGTTACAAGTACTTTTTTATTCTGTATTTTATTTTGCATAATTAATGGCTCGTGTTTCCCTTATAACAGTGATCTTCACCTGTCCGGGATATGTCATCTCATCCTGTATTTTTTTTGCTATTTCATAGGAAAGGGCTTCCGAGTCCTTGTCAGAAACCTTTTCGCTTCCTACAATAACCCTGAGTTCTCTTCCTGCCTGTATAGCATAAGTCTTAAGCACACCCGGGTATGACAATGCCAGTGCTTCGAGGTCTTTCAACCTCTTGATATATGATTCAACGATCTCTCTTCTTGCACCTGGTCGCGCACCTGATATAGCATCACAAACCTGGACAATTGGTGCAATAAGAGTATTCATTTCGATTTCATCGTGATGCGCTCCGATAGCATTACAGATATCCGGTTTCTCTTTATACTTCTCTGCCAGCTTCATTCCAAGGATGGCATGCGGCAGTTCAGGCTCATCATCAGGCACCTTACCGATGTCATGTAGCAATCCTGCACGCTTGGCTTGTTTGGAATTCAATCCCAGCTCAGAAGCCATTAAAGAGCTCAGGTTAGCAACTTCCCTGGAATGCTGTAACAGGTTCTGACCATAAGAAGACCGGTATTTCATTTTTCCTATTATCCTGATCAGCTCAGGATGTAAGCCATGGATACCCATATCTATTGCAGTTCTTTTACCAACTTCAATGATCTCATCACTCACCAGTTTTTTCGTTTTCTCAACGATCTCCTCTATCCTTGCCGGATGAATACGACCATCAGTGACTAACTGATGCAAAGAAAGCCTTGCTACTTCACGACGTATCGGGTCAAAACCCGAAAGGACAATTGCCTCAGGTGTATCATCAACAATGATCTCTATTCCGGTAGCTGCTTCGAGTGCCCGTATATTCCTTCCTTCCCTGCCGATAATACGTCCTTTCATCTCATCATTATCAATATGAAAGACAGTAATGGAATTCTCAATTGCAGATTCCGTAGCAACTCTTTGTATAGTCTCAATTACTACTTTCTTTGCTTCCTTATTAGCAGTCATTTTTGCTTCATCCATTATCTCATTGATATGAGACATTGCCTCAGTCTTAGCTTCCGCGATCAAAGAATCCACGATTTGTGACTTTGCTTCTTCTGCAGACATTCCTGAAATTGCTTCCAGTTGTTCAACCTGTTGTTTATGCATTTTGTCCAGTTCCTCGCTTTTCTTATCAACAAGGTCAATCTGGGATTTCAGATTTTCACGTATAGCATCCAACTGCTTTTTCTGACGGTTAAATTCCTCATACTTCTGCGATAATGATGACTCTTTCTGCTTTATTCTGTTTTCCGCACCGGATATTTTGCTGTTCTTTTCATTTATCAGCTTTTCATGTTCCGTCTTTAGCTGTAAAAACTTTTCCTTTGCCTGAAGGATCTTTTCTTTTTTAATAACCTCCGATTCCGATTCCGCTTCCTTTATAATCTCGTCCTTCCTCTTCTTCAATCCCTTGTCCCAGATCAGATATGATAATCCTCCACCAACAACAAAAGCTAAACCTGCTATTATTATATCAATCAAATCCATACCAATTAATATTTAATTTATAGAATATATATAAAAAACCCGCATTATTCTTTACATCTGTTAAAACCCCAATAAAACATGGGTGGAAATGCCATCCTATTTCTTGCTTCCACTGTCTTAACGGTAAGAATCCCGATACCCTGACAAGTCAAGGGCAATGATCCGGAATCGCGGCCTGCCTTACATAAAATGAGCAAGATTCCAATTTAGTTAGTGTTGAGTTTCAAAGAGAATAAAGATCTAATGCGGGTAAACTCATTAAATATTTAAAGAACGTAATGTCACTCTTTTTCCTTTAACAGATACTCATCCAGCTCCTTTTCAACCTCTTTCAATTCTTCAATAACCGGAGAGATATTTTCCATATCCTCATACTCTACAAGCTTTGTGACAAATTGCAAAGCAACCATCGCAAGGAAATCCTGATCATCTTTATCAGTAAATCCTTTCTGTTTATATTGAAATAGAGTATCATTTATCTTTTTAGATGCTTTCCTTATCTTCTCCTCATCAGTCCGGTCTATCTTTAAAGGATAAAACCTGTCTGCTATATTTATCCTTATTGAAAGCTTTTCTTCCATTTCTCTCCTTTCCTCTACCTATTCAAAAGAGCAATACATTTATCAATTTCCCGCACTAATAAATTGATCCTGGCTTTTGCATCATTAGTATCAATGCCTGACACCGTTAATGCCTTCCCCAATCTTAATTTCTCATTTTTCTCCTCAATTTCCCTGATCATTTTTTCCTTTTCCTCTATCCGGTCAGATAATCCGGATAACTCCTGCCTAAGACCAATATTTTCTTCCTTTAATTTATTATATAACGTAATTAACTCCTGTATCTTGTTTCTAAAATTTATTATTAATTCATTATACTCACTTTTCATTATACGTAGTTTCTAATACAAAGTTAATATAGCTTTACGAAAATCAAAACATTAAATTTTAATTTTTCTGATTTATTGTATAAAAATTTAGCATTTTTGTCGTAAAATTCTCATTACAGGTTTTATGTATATCAAGTATATTAACATAAAGAAATACTATCTTCATTTTTGTATTTTATTATTATTATTTTTTGCATTTGAAAATATTATAAGCCAGAATAATTATCCTCAGGACTATTTTGCCTCCCCAATGGATATACCACTTATCCTTTCAGGCAATTTTGGAGAACTCCGGCCTTATCATTTTCATGCAGGTATTGATATAAAGACTGAAGGTAAAACAGGTAAAAAGATATATTCAATCGCTGACGGGTACATATCAAGAATAAAGGTATCTCCATGGGGATATGGAAAAACACTGTATATAGACCATCCAAACGGTTACACTTCTGTATATGCACACCTGATGAATTATAACGATACCCTGGAAAATTTTGTTAAAAATGCACAATACAAAGCAAAATCATTTAGTATTGAACTGTTCCCTGATCCGGATGATTTCATGATCAAAAAAGGTGAACTTATAGGTATTTCAGGCAATACAGGACATTCAGGAGGCCCACACCTGCATTTTGAGATAAGAAAAACAAAATCCGAACATCCTGTGAATACTATGCTTTTTAATTTCAATATTACAGATAATATTAAACCTGAGATACATAATTTATATATATATCCTATTGACAGTAAAAGCATGGTTAATGAGAAAAACGAAAAAGAAAAAGTGCCTGTTTATGGTAAAAACGGGAGATACAGGGTACCGGCGCATAAAACAATATCATTATCCGGGAATATAGGATTCGGACTAGAACTGACAGATTATCAAGACCTTACAAATAATAAATTCGGCATATATTCTATTGAGCTTAAAATTGACAGTACAATAGTATATTATATGGAATTAAACGAATTTTCATATAATGAGACACGGTATATCAACAGCTATATGGATTTTGAAGAGTATTTAAAACATAATGCCAGGATCCATAAAACCTATATAGAACCTAATAATAAGCTCAGTATTTATAAAGAAACAATTAACAGGGGCATCTTTAGCTTTATAACCGACTCAATGTATGATATAACTTTTACTGTTAAGGATGTATATTCAAATACTTCAATACTGAACTTCAGTACCAGACGTGATACAATAACATCTGACTCTCTTAATTATGACAACACAGACAGTCTTTTAAATGAAACTGTTGCTACTGATAATGAAATATCGTCTGAAACTAATACAAGTTCAGGCCAGGCTATCAAAACCATGCCTTATCAATTAGCTCATTATTTTGATAATAAAGACATTATAATAATAATTCCCAAAGACGCACTTTACGACACAATAAATTTCACTTATAGCCGGACAGCCATAAATACCGGCATGTATTCTGATATCCATCATATTCATAACAGATATACTCCTCTTCACAAAGATTATACTCTCTCGATAAAAACAGACAGTTTAACGGAATATTTAACTGAAAAGGCATTGATCGCCTGTATTGGGACAAAACGCATCAAATATGCAGGAGGTGAAATAAAAGACGGATATATTACTGCAGAAATCCGTGAATTTGGGGATTATGCCATTGTTGTTGATACTGTTCCACCAAAGATCAAACCGTTAAATATCAAAAAAAATGCAAACCTTGCTAATTCCGGACGCATAGATATTAAAATCACTGATGACCTTTCCGGAATAAATACATATTCGGGATATATTGATAATAACTGGGTATTGTTTGAATATGAACCTAAAAAAAATCTTATTACATATACCTTTGATAACATGGTAAATAAAAACGGAGAATTACATGATTTTAAGCTTATTGTAACGGATCTGAAAAATAACAGATCAGAATATATAACAACGTTCTATTACTAAAACATTTTCAAATCATCAAATCATCAAATTTTCAAATTATCTAATTATCTAATGACTGGATACAAAATAATAGGTGTAATGTCCGGCACGTCCCTTGACGGGTTAGATATTGCTTTATGTGATTTTCGTAAGAACGAACATTCATGGAACTATAAAATAATAAAAGCAAAAACATTCAAATATACAGATAGTTGGAAAAAGAAATTAGAAGGAGCCTGTACTCTTAATTCTCATGATTTTATTATGCTACATAATGAATACGGGGATTTCATAGGAAATAAGATCAAAACCTTTCTATCGGGGCACAGCATCATGCCTGATCTTATATCTTCACACGGGCATACTATATTCCATGAGCCCAATAACGGGCTGACATTCCAGATCGGGAATGGAGCTAATATTACAGCAGCAACAGGTATCACAACGATCTCTGATTTCAGAAGCCTTGATATAGCACTTAAGGGACAGGGAGCACCTCTTGTACCTGCAGGGGATGATCTGCTGTTTGGAGACTATGATTATTGTCTGAATCTCGGGGGCTTTTGCAATATTTCATACAGAAAAAATAAAAAAAGGATCGCATTTGATATTTGCCCTGTCAATATTATCCTGAACAGGCTTTCAGGTGCTTATAATATGGAATACGACAAAGACGGGAAGTTAGGCAGGGATGGATGTGTGAATAAAAAATTACTTAAAGAATTAGATGATATTAGCTTCTACAAACAGGATCCTCCAAAATCAATATCAAGGGAATGGCTTGAACAGGTCTTCGTGCCTGTATTGAAAAAACACAAAATTTCTGATAAAGATAAAATAAGCACAATTTATGAGCATATATCATACCAGATCGCAAAAATTCCGGCAGGCAATTCAAAAACCACTTTATTTGTAACAGGTGGAGGGGTTTATAACAAATATCTAATGGACCTGCTCGGGCAAATCAGTAATTGCAGCATAATTATCCCTGATAAAATAATCATTGAATATAAGGAAGCAATGATCTTTGCCTTTCTTGGTATGCTTAGGATAAGAAATGAAATAAACTGTTTATCATCTGCAACCGGTGCAAAATTTGATAATATTGGAGGGACAATATTCAGGATCAACCGATAAAATAATATTAAAAAAGCCCGTAAAAAACTTCACGGGCTTTGCAAATATTTTTGTCAAATACTATTCCATCTGGTCAAAAGAATCTTCCTGATTTAAGAACCCTACTAAAACAGAAATGCAACCACTTGCCAGCTTATCAGTAATTTCCTCATTTGTTGGCACCTGCAAAGAAATTATAAGTTGCTGACTGGCTTCAAGAGTGAAGTCCCAGGTCTTGGAATAATTATGATCTTTATTACTGAACAGGGTATTTCTGTCCGCATCAAGTACTTCATATTCGATATGCGGCAATTTCTCATCACCACAAACAGCTATCCTGTACTCCTGTCCGGAATAAAAAGTCTTAAAGAGCTCTGACGTTTCTCCCTCAGACAGAATTGTCGCATTATAGATCCCATCATGGATGTATGGGAGCAATTCAAGCTTGCATACATTTTTTGCAAAGCCTTTACATTGACCGTATCCCTGTATGGATACCAATGTTACTGCGGAACAAAGAATGATAAAAATGAATATTTTCTTCATAATTAACTTACTATTTTAGTTCTGAACTTGTCAACCTTATCACATAACTCATCAAATAATTCGGGAGTTATTGAAGATTCGGTTGTTGCTTTTAATGTTGTTTTATTTGTTTCAGCATCTGTTACTGCTTCTATTTTTGAGGTCTTAACTTTTACCTTTTCATAAACAGTTTCGAACTCGCTAAGATCAGACATCAGTGCAACGATATTCTCATCATCCTCATATTGTTCCAGCAGACTCATCAATGTTGACAAAGACAGTCTCTGGTCAATTATCCTCTCTATCATTTCGTCATTTTTATCAGTCACTCTGGCTATTTTTGTTGCGATATACAATCCTTCGACCCATCCGCCTACCAGGATAATTGCAGCAGTTTCCGCCCTGTCATTTTCTTTAAGAAATGAGTTTGAATTCATAAAGGTTTCTGAAATTATCTCCATCAATGAATCCCTGTTATTAACATTAGTCTCCATCCTTTCAATTGTTGTTTTTGATATTGCATTAAGAATACCAAGGTCTTCAGCTAATTTCTTACAGGTTGTGATATAAGTTATTGTAGCCTGTGACTGGTCAAACATACTTGCAAAACTCAAATCCGCACTATATACTCCCAAATTTAGTGCCATACTAATATTTGTAGTGTAATTAGGCCTGTTCTCAGTGGGATTGAGAATAGATTCATCATACTTAGCGCCTGCACGCTTCATCAACATAGCTGTCTCAATAGGTGAGGGCAATGAATAAAACACCTGTTTTGCCATATTAAGATCTTCCATCAGATCTTCATCTACTTCAACTGAATCAATGTTTTCCTGGTCAGCAGTTTCGCCGTCACCTCCTTCGGATTTACATCCGTAAATTATAGCTGCAAAACAGAAAAGGGCTATAAAAAACAATTCTTTTATTTTCAACGATTTAATATTCATGTTTAATAAAATTAAATATTCTTAAAATTAAACCTTAAATATATTTTGAGTAAAAATAAGTATATTTTTTCAAATACAAAAAAATATAACAGGTCGATCACACTTTTTTAATTATCCGGTTGATTTATTAATGCCGTTCTCCGAATATCAGACTTCCTACTCTTACCATTGTACTACCCTCTTCTATTGCGATTTTATAATCCCCTGACATACCCATGGATATTTCACTAAATCCTGGATCAGAAAAAAAATATTTTTCCTTAAGCAGATTGTAACATTCTGCCAGATACCTGAATTCGGAGCGTATATCATCCTCGTTATTCGTAAAAGTAGCCATGCCCATTAATCCTTTGACATTTATACTATTCAACGCTTTAAAATCATCAGAATCCACCATCTCCCCGACCTCATCCATATCAAAACCGAATTTCGTTTCTTCCCTGGCAATATGTACCTGTAACAGGCAATCTATGGTTCGTTCATTTTTTTGGGCTTCCCTGTTAATTATCTTTAACAGTTTAAAGCTGTCAACAGAATGGATCATAGTCACAAACGGTGCAATATATTTCACTTTATTGGTTTGCAGGTGCCCGATCATGTGCCATTCGATATCTTTCGGCAATTCATTATATTTCCATGAAAGCTCCTGGGCCCTGTTCTCCCCGAATATTTTATACCCAGCATTGTATGCCTTCATAATATCTTCTACCGGTTTAGTCTTTGAAACAGGGATGAGTTTCACATTATCCGGCAACTCGTTTAAAATATTCTCCAGGTTTCCAGCAATATTCATATTTACCAGTTATCAGTTTGTCAGTTATTCAATTATCGGTTAATAGCGGTTATTATCAGTTATTAGCGGTTAACATCTGTTACAGTACAGCCTGTTTATAATATCCAGTAACCGTTATTAACCAGTATTAACCGTTTTTAACTGTTATTAACCTAATCAGTCAATAAGACTATGCAACACCAGCCCGCTTCTGAGTTTTGGTTCGAACCAGGTAGTTTTCGGAGGCATTATATTACCTGTATCTGCAATGGTCATAAGCTGATCCATTGTGACGGGATATAATGCAAAAGCTGCAGCCATACCTCCATCATCCACCCTGTCTTTAAGCTCTCCCAATCCCCGTATCCCGCCTACAAAATCAATCCTTTTGGATTTTCTCAGGTCAGTAATATCAAGCAGTGGTGCCAGCACCTGTTCGGAAAGTATTGTAACATCAAGGCATTTAATAGGATCATCATCATCATAAGTATCTTCTTTTGCTGTCAGTGAGTACCAAGTACCATCCAAATACATACTGAATTCATGAACCTTTAAGGGTTTATAAATATCCGTCCCCTTATCTTCAACAACAAAACCTTCCTCCAGTCTGCCTAAAAATTCCGAATTTGACATACCATTCAGATCTTTTACTACACGGTTGTAATCAATTATTTTAAGCTGGTTATCGGGGAAGTGAACAGCAAGAAAGAAATTATATTCTTCATTGCCCTTATGATCGGAATTACTCTCTTTTCTTTCGTTCCCCACAAGCGCTGCTGCTGCTGTACGGTGATGTCCGTCAGCAACATACGTGTATGGCACCTCTTTAAAAAGCTGAATGATCCTGTCAATTTTTTCCTGCTCATTAATCACCCAGAAATGATGCCCGAAACCATCATCCGTAGTGAAATCATACTCAGGATCGTGGCTGACTATTTCAGCAACCATCTTATCTACCTCATCCACAGCACGGTATGTAAAAAACACAGGTTCATAATTCAGATTACTCACCCTTATATGATTCTTACGGTCTTCTTCCTTGTCAGGCCTGGTAAGTTCATGCTTTTTAATTATATTATTCATGTATTCTGCAACCCCTGCGCACCCCACAATTCCATACTGAGTCCTGCCATCCATTGTCTGTGCATAAATATAGAGGCAATCTTTTTCATCCTGATAATAAACCCCATCCTTATACATTTTTTCAAAATAGTCCTTCCCCTGCTTATATACCTGTGGAGAATACGGGTCAATATCATCAGGCAGGTCCATTTCAGGTTTAATTACATGTAAAAATGAAAATTCATTATCACCTGCTTCGATCCGTGCCTCTTTCTTATCCAATACGTCATAAGGTCTTGAAGCAATAATATTTGCTTTATCCTTAACAGGACGAATACCTTTAAATGCTTTTAATATTGCCATAATTTTATTAATTAAAAATAAATTCAAAATCCAAACATCAAAATTCAAAACAATATCAAAATATTAAATTTTAAAACCTTGATGGTCATTATAATTTTGAGGTTTGAAGTTGGGATTTTACTTGTTTACCTGAAAGGTCGTATCCCCATTCTCCAGGTAATTAACTATCTGGTTTGCTGCGGCTACACCGGCATTCAGGTTTGCCTCTGCTGTCTGGGCACCCATTTTTTTAGGAGTAAAATAATATCTTCCTTCGTAATTAGTCATTATTTCCGAGGCGCAATCAGGGGCAATATCCGATACGTATCCGAAATCCTCCCTTGTGCTGAACATCTTCATCAACGACTCCTCACAAACAACCTCTTTTCTTGCAGTATTTACCAACACTGCTCCCTTTGGCATCTTAGAAAGAAGATTAAAATTTATTGATCCTTTTGTCTCCTCATTAGCCGGGATATGGAGAGAGACATACTGGCAGGTGCTATAAAGGTCATCAATATTATCAACACTTTTAACACCATCATTTTCAATAATATCTTTCGAAATATACGGATCATAGGCATATAGTTCCATGCCGAATCCTTTTCCTATTTTTGCTACATATTTACCGACATTTCCATAGGCATGAATACCGAGTTTCTTACCCATAAGCTCAGTGCCTGGTTTACCGTTGAAGCAGTTCCGTGCAAAATAGGTCATCATCCCGAATGCCAGTTCTGCCACAGCATTGGAATTCTGTCCCGGAGTGTTCATTACAACAATATCTTTTGCACTTGCAGCGTCAAGGTCAACATTGTCATATCCGGCACCTGCACGAACAACGATCTTAAGATTTTTTGCTGCCTCAATTACCTCAGAGGTCACTTTATCGCTTCTGATGATCAAAGCATCAGCATCTCTTACTGCGGAAATGAGATCTGCTTTATCCGAATACTTTTCAAGCAAGGCAAGCTCATAACCGGCTTTATCCGTTATTTCCCTGATATTGGCAACCGCTGCCGGGGCAAACGGTTTTTCCGTTGCTATTAATACTTTTGCCATTTCACTCAGATTTAAAGATTAAACAAATTTAGTCTCATACTCATTCATACTATCTACCAGCAATTGAACACTTTCGAGATCAAGGGCATTATAACATGAAGCCCTGAATCCGCCTACAGACCTGTGTCCTTTTATTCCTGCAATACCCCTTTCCAAACAGAATGTAATAAAGTCTGCTTCTTTATCCTTATATTGATCTTTCATTACAAAGCAGATATTCATTCTCGAGCGGTTTTCTTTCTGTGCCGTCCCTGTGAACATATTACTGTTATCAATAGCATTATATAGCAGGTCAGCTCTTTCCTGTGCCCTTCTGTCCATTTCACTTATTCCCCCGTTTTCCTTAACCCACTTCAAGGTCTCCCGAAGAGTAAAGATCGCTCCGCACGGAGGAGTATTGAACATTGAACCCTTTTCAATATGCGTTTTATAATCCAGCATCGTAGGAATAGCCCTGCCGGATTTACCTGCAATATCATTTTTAATTATTACGAATGTCACTCCTGCCGGCCCCATATTTTTCTGTGCGCCTCCATAAATAATTGCATATTTTGAAATATCAACCGGACGGCTAAGAATATCAGATGACATGTCTGCCACAAGAGGTACAGGACAATCAATATCTTCAAGTATCTCTGTTCCGTATATTGTATTATTCGTAGTTATATGAAAATAATCGGCATCACCCGGAATTGAATATTCCGGTATATAATTGAAATTTTTATCTTCCGAAGAAGCAACTATGTCAACTTCGCCTAAAAATTTAGCTTCTTTAATAGCTTTCTTTGACCATGCTCCGGTGTTAAGATATGCTGCTTTATTTGCCAGCAGGTTATATGGCACCATAAGGAACTGAGTGCTTGCTCCGCCGCCAAGGAACAGGACTGAATAGCCTTCAGGAATACCGAGTAATTCCTTAAGAAGATTTTCCGCATCATTAATAACAGCTTCAAATTCCTTACTCCTGTGGGACACTTCCAATATTGACATTCCGATACCGTTAAAATCCAATACTGCCTCAGCAGTATTTTTAAGAGCCTGCTCCGGTAACTTGCATGGTCCCGGATTAAAAATATGCTTTTTCATAACCTTTTCCTTTTTAAATAATTAATTCAATTTATAAACATGTAAAATTATCCTTTATAGATAGGGAAACTTACAATTTTTGCCTTTAATACTTTATTTCTGATCTTAATAAATAATTCCTGTTCCGGTTGGGAAATCTCTTTCTTCACATACCCCATACCAATCCCTGTTTTCATCATAGGAGACATAGTTCCGGATGTAACATTACCGACAATATTGTTGCTACTGTCAACTATCTCATAACCATGACGTGGTATCCCCCTGTCTATCATTTCAAAGCCGATCAGCTTTCTGGTTACTCCTTCAGCTTTCTGTGACTTAAAAAGTTCCTTATCAATAAATTCCTTATTATCAGTAAATTTGGTTATCCATCCCAGACCTGCTTCTATAGGAGAAGTAGTGCTGTCAATATCATTGCCATATAAACAATACCCCATTTCAAGCCGTAATGTATCCCTTGCTGCCAGACCAATCGGTTTGATCCCTTCATCTTTGCCGGCATCAAATATCCTGTTCCATATATTTTCTGCTTTGTCATTGGAAAAATACAGTTCAAAACCACCTGCCCCTGTATATCCCGTTGCAGAAATGATCACATCATCTTCGCCGGCAATATTGCCTGTTACAAATGAAAAATATTTGATCTCTGAAAGATCTATCTCAGTTAATTTCTGCAATATTGCTGTTGCTTTAGGCCCCTGAACAGCCAATTGGGATATCCTGTCAGAAGAATTTTCCAGTTCGGCTCCTAACTTATTCTGTTTGTTCAGCCATTCCCAATCCTTGTCCAGGCAAGCTGCATTAACAACAAGCATGTACTTTTCTTCTTCATACATATATACAAGCAGATCATCAACAATACCGCCGCTGCCATTTGGGAAACAAGAATATTGTGCTTTTCCGGGGGATAGTTTAGATGCATCATTAGAGGTAACCCACTGAACAAAATCAAGAGCTTTAGGCCCCTTTACCCAGATCTCTCCCATGTGGGAAACATCAAAAACCCCGGCACCGGTCCTTACGGTAACATGTTCATCATTAATTCCCGAATATTCAACAGGCATCCGAAACCCTGCAAATTCAACCATCCTGGCTCCCAGGCTTTCATGAATATGCGTTAAAGCTGTCTTTTTCATAATATAAATAGTTTAATTCTTTTCTGTATTTGGCAAACAAGCAGCCAAATGTAGCAAATTTTAAGCTAAAAAAACAAGCTATTGAACGTATAAATATATGATCTTTAACAGGGTGAAGAAAATGTCCATAATAATTTAGCTTTTAGCTGTTAGCTGTTAGCTGTTAGCTGTTAGCTTTTAGTTATTAGCCGGGAGGATTAATTATTCAGCAACTCAGTCAAACGATATTTAGTCTTCGTGATAAGGGATATATTTAAACGGTAGTTTTATTGATGTTGATTTAAACAGATGCTCTCCTGTATCTTTTATGTCATCGTCAATATCTTCGTAATGCCAGATTATCTCAACCGGGACACCGGTCTCATTGATATCAGTCATTTTTTTCATTATCTCAAGAAGATACTTAAAAGATGATGAATTTATATACCTCAATTTAAAATGAAATGAGATCGGATTATCTATATTACCTGCAATTTCTTTAGCATATTTATCCAGCCATTCCATAACAGGAGTATATACATCCCTTGTGCTTTCAGGATATGATAATCCGTTTATTTCAAATGTGCCGGTCGAAGGATCAAGTATAACTTCCGGTGTATTCTTGGTTGCTGACATCTTTAGTAATTCCATGCTTTGCTCAATTATTTGATTAACACTGTCCAAAATTAACAATAATAATAGTTATTGCCAAAATATAATGCTACTATAAAAAAATACAATTTACACTTTATATTTTGCATTTTTTGTAATATACCTCATGAATAAAAATATTTGCCACTTCGGAATAATTAACAATATTGCAATTGATTCTCATCAATTCTTATTTTTCTGAAATATATAACTGTAATAGACAAATTTCCCTGACAGGAATTTATTATATGTTTTCGATCCGATCGTTGCAGCAAAGTTAAGGGCTGTTTTTTGCAGTATTCCCGGAACCAGTTTCCTTACCAGTGATCTTTTTCTTTCATCATCAAGATCAAGGGCGGCAACAACCCTTGATGTGATATCTTCTCTTTTTATCAGGGTCATTCCCAAAGTATCCAGATAATCGTCCAATTGTGCGATCTCATGATCATATCTGAAATCAGTAAATAAAAAATGCCCTCCGGGTCGTAAAATACGTGTAACTTCCCCAAGAAAAGCTGCCATGTCAGGATAACGGTGTGATGATTCCACATTTATTATTACATCAAAGGAATTATTCTCAATACCCAGGTTTTGTGCATCTCCCTGCAAAAAGGATATTTCGTTGTCAGGATAATTACAATTACAGAATGTGACCGCCTTATTATCAAGGTCAATTCCTCTTGCCATTTCAGGAGCAAAGCGCCTGTTAATATAATCCAGGCCTCCTCCCCTGCCGCATCCTATCTCAAGAATATCCTTTTTATTCATTTTAACAGCTTTTACAAGGTGATGATAAAGCTGTATCGAATAACGGTTAGTCTCATCTTCAGGATCCAGTTTAACAGACTGGGTTGAATCCGAATATCCGTAGTTCATGAAGAGTATTTCCGCGTTTTTATCCTTACTGTTAACGTACCAGTACCAAATCCTGAATAACCAGTCCCTGAATCCTGTTTTAATGCTCATAAATTTTACTATTCCAAATGACTAATGACTATTTCACAACACATATCTTCCCGGTCACAACACCGTGATCATACATTACCTTTACAATATATGTTCCATCCTGCAGGTTAGTTAGATCAAGGACTGTATTTCTGTCAGTTGACCTTTGATGCAATATCATCCTTCCGAAAAGATCATAAAGTGTAACAACAGCATTTTCCGTGTTACTGATAACTACTTTTCCGGATGAGGGATTGGGATATGTCATAATATTCCCGGATATCACAGTCTCTTCCTCCCCTGTTGCTTCATCAGGGCAGATATAGGGGAGTATTGCATTGGAACAATACAGACCGAAATTACTGCTTTCGCAGTATTCATGCCATTCTCCGTTTTCATAATGACTCCAGCCACTACCTGTGGTTTCTTCATCGGCAGAAGTATATAGTGCCACTTCATTGCCGCTGCCATAATCCGGTTCGATGCCAATGAAAAAGTCTGTCGTAAGATGGATCGAAGGAAAATTTACCACATAACCATTATCAATACCTACAGGGATAGTATTAATAGGTATATCATCCGAAGTATAGATCACATTGCCAGGTGAACCTGAATCCCCGGTATTATCCCATACGATCACTTTAATATTTCCATTCCCGTCAGCCACACCAAAGTACAATGTTGCCTGAATCAGGTATCTATCAGGTATGTCGTCATACAGATAAAGCCTGAATTTCTCTGCAATATGCCGGTCATTATATGAATTATTGCCACTGATATATCCTGTTGCTCCTGCGTACGGAGGTGTAATCAGTTCAGTACTGTGAGTTCCGGGAATATAGTTACCTTTCTCTATGCATGGTACTTCGCCCGGATCAACAGTAAAACTATAAAATCCTTCCGGTGCTGTACGCGGCAAAGTTTCATGCCTGCCTGATGAATCTGCAGCAGCAATATAGTATTCCACTGTAGTTCCCGGGGCCTGCCAGGGAATGTCTGCAGCAAATGAATCCACAGCAGCAATGGCCTGCAGATCAACAGCATTCCATATAACATCACCTTCCTGCCTCCAGTAAACCAACAGCTCATCTTCAACAAGTCCTGATTCGCTCCTGTCATCAATCATTGCCATGATCTCAAATTCAGGAGATTCAGGCTGGATCTCATCCAAAGGCTTATGCCACAATAAAAGCATCTGTCTGTCAAAAATGGCTTTTGTACGGCAGTGCAGGGCATCATAATAATACCATGAACCATATTCAAAGCCAATAACCTCATAACCGGGCATTGCCTCCTGGAAAGTGCCCAAAGCAATATGATCACTAAAAATACCAAACATCGGGACAAGCACTTTTCCATTCATGATCAACGAATTAGTATATGCTGCCACGCTCATACCATCATAAGAGCCGCAATATATTCTTTTAACCTCAACCGGTCTTCCATAACAGGTTGTAAGGCCTGATATCTCTTCAGCCAGCCTTTCAATACAATTATATTCTTCATGCCATGAATCAACCTGTTTGACAAGTACGGTTTCCTCATCAAGGAACTTTGCATAACAATCAATATGCTGGATACCATGCACTTCGGGATTGCTTACAAAATGATAGTTTGTAATGCCAAGATGATCTTCAGCATAAGATCTGAATGTGGTCTCATCACATATACCAGAGTTCTCATTAAGCATCTGATCTGTTGAGATCGCTGTAAAATGACCGTCAACCATAATATTACCTCCTGTCAGGTATGCAGGGAAAAATCTTATGGGACACCCGAATTCGGATGCCAGTTCACCATTAACAGCATCATCCTCTTCATATCCCTTTGCATCCACTAATATTTGAGGACTTACCGGATCGTCTGTATTTCCGTAATTCTTCATCTCACAGCCATCCACCCAGGGATAACCGTTAAAATAAGGATCTGTGATCCCTCCCACTCCGTTTTCATCGAAAGTATAATGAGGTCCCCAGTCCCTGGTCCAGTGCGAGTAAGTATCTGCGTATATAAACACGCAATGATCAAGGTTCACTCCCCATGAAGAAAAATTTGATACAGCCTGATTTTCCTGTGACTGGTTTTCAACAAGTACATAAAGGCTGTCATCTTCAGCAAGTTCAACAACAAGTGATGAGGGGATACCAAGCGGCCACCTTATCAGTGTTCCCAGTGCAGGTTCCCATTCTGCACACATCCTGAAACCATTCTGGGCATGAATATGTGAGCAGATAATAAAAACCAGATATATCAATAATAAATATGCTTTTTTCATTAGTAAATAATAAACTAAATGATTAAATCCAATTTAATAAAATGCTATAAATGGGGTTCCTAAATAGTAATTTCACCTTGTATCGGTTTTTGCTGCCAGCAGCCACAATCTGCCTTCAGCATGAAACATCCTTGCTTTCTTTCCGCTCTCAGCTCCCACACCGAAAAACATGTCCGCCATGCCCGGACCTTTAACCGATTTTCCTGTGTCCTGAACAAAAAGCAGGCGTAGATCCTTCTTTTTATTCCCCTGTTCATCAGTCATTACGATCTCGGCAAGAAGAACACTGCCCGCAGGTATATGACTTGTATCAACAGCTACTGAAAAGCCTTCCGTCAGTATCACTGATCCTATACCTACCGGTATATTTCTGCTTCTGATAAAAAATATATCAGCCGGATCTATTGCCAGAACCTTATTAAGACTATCCGGATTCTCGGATATCCATTTCATAATCTTACCACTGCTCATATCCTCTGCTGTAAATATCCCTTTTTCAATCAAATATTTACTTAAATATTCCGGACTATAAACATAATCCCCATAATATACCAGCATTTCTTTTTCCCCATCAGGAAATTCAATAAATCCGGCACCTTCTATCTGCATATGAAATATATCGATCAGGCTTGATGCCCAGGCAACCTGCAGGCCCGTCACAACGGAAGTATCCTGCCCTGCCGCTTTTTCATCAATACAAAGTTCAACTTCCGGTTGCTTATATATAGGGTATTTATAAACACTGTCACGAAAATTGCTGACTTTTATTACAGGTATAAAATACCCGGAAAAGTCAACTGTCCCTTGTGTATCCCTGCCGCTGATCATATATGCATCAAGATACTCAGATATATTACTTCCCTGTGAATTGGTCCATTCTTCAACAGCTTCTATTGTCTTTAATAAATGATCATTCGAAAGGTATATATTACCATATATTTTTTTTTCATAATCCTTTCTCTTGCCCAAATATTCCTTATTATCCTTAATTACTTTTTTTACAAAATTCTTATTAACGGCAATTTCGACACTTTTAATATCATCTTTCGTATATAGCTGGAAAATTGAATCTTCAGTATAATAAAACCCCCTGTCAGCACTATCTCCAACTTCCCTGCATTGTTGTATAGCAATACACAGAAACATCATTGATAATATGGAAAAAAGTCGTTGAGGCAAAGGTATTGGATTAATAAATTTCAAGTAAAATTAGGAAATAATTCTGCAAATATTAAAATAATACAGGGTTATTTGATGAAAGAAATTACTAATTATTAACAATTCTATTATAAAAATAATAATAAATATGCAAAAAAAAGCCGGAAAGCAACTTAACCAGTATTATAGTAGGGGGTATATAACTATACCGGTTTTCAAATTTTTCCCAAAACCTTCGGAACATGCTTTCCGGTCAATTTCATATAGAGACGCCCGCCAGCAGACAGGCGTTTTTATCATGTATTTCAGTATTAACGTATCAGTGTTACAAGACCGCACCTTTCATGCTCTGCCCCTGTAACATCCCTATATATAACGAGCCAGCCATATACTGCCGTCTCTCCTATCTTTTTATCTCTTATAGTACCGTCCCAGCCATGATATACTTCACCTGTTTCTTCATCTACGTCATACACATAAGTCTCCCACACTTTCTCACCCCACCTGTCATAGATCATCAAATGCCAGTTGTCAGGATCTATACCGTGTCCTATAGGACTGAACAAGCCGTTCATCTGGTCAAAATCAGGAGAAAACGCTGTGGGTGCATAAAAGGTTATAATGTCCTGTATGACAACATCTGACCATGTCGTGTCAACACATCCATGTTCGGTCTCTACAGCAAGCATTACATTATATGTACCCGGACCGTCATATTTATGCTGTGGATGGATCACATTAGAAGAGTCTCCGTCTCCAAAGGTCCAGTTTGTTATATAGTACGTACTTGAA
>Ga0180433_10003876_pt1 | contig 21555 bp, 14 predicted proteins | sample SS_ome_8_FD_132980 | JGI IMG/M metagenome (GOLD analysis project Ga0180433, IMG submission 132980) | Hypersaline lake sediment archaeal communities from the Salton Sea, California, USA - SS_1_D_1 metaG | ecosystem: Environmental > Aquatic > Non-marine Saline and Alkaline > Hypersaline >... | reverse complement strand
GCCTCAGTGCATCTTCGACGGGCCGCCCGTCCTACCGCCGGTGCCGTGCGTACCCGAAGCAGGTGTCGGCGACAGACGCGTCACCAGTGCCCGTCTCCCGTGTCAGCGCCGACACTGATCAACGCGCTATCGACCACTGTTTAAGGCTGTTCTCAGCGGCGACCCTTTTTCACACCGGACATTCCGGTCGGAGGCGCGGGCTTTTTCAAATGCAGCCGTATATTGCCGCCGCGTAAGATCCCGCCTGCCGCCGCCGCAGGGGCATCGTCGGGCGACTGCTCAGGAGCCCAGATATCGATTGCAAAGGTATCGACACCTCTGCCCGGCTGACCGTTGTCGACGACGGTGACCGAGAACCAGTATCCGGGCTCGCCGTTAACTCTGGCTTGTCCTGCGAACTGAGCGGTTCCGTCGTCGGAGATGATTACCAGCTCGATAGAGGTGCTCCTCAGCCTGATGGAGCGATCCGACCAGCCTACCTGGAGATGTCCTCGCGGCTGGCCTCTCCGATATCTCGCGTTAAAACCGAAGCGGATGCGCGTAGGCCGGCGCGTATCCACGCTGTCGTCGTCGCAGGCTATCCAGCCGCCGCCGGTGACGAATCCTGCTTCCGGATTGTACACCACGAGCTCGGCGGATGCCGTCGCGTCAAAGCTCTCGAGCGTTATCTCGATTGCGTAAGTGCCGGGCTCAAGCATCTCGACCGCATGCGCGACACCGCCGTCGGAAACCGCGCTGGTGCTGATACCGCCGGTACCGTTCGTTGTCAGGGTAAACGTGACTTCTTCCCCGTCAATCTCCAGCAGGCTTCCTTCGCCGTCGCACAGAATCGCTATCAGATGCACCTCGGCCGCCGGATCGCCCTCGGTGGAGACGAGCACATCGCCGGCGTAGGTGACACTGGCGCACGCCGGCTGGCGGTCCGACAGCAGGATCGTTATCGAATCGTCAAGATATTCTGTCACGACGAGGTCGGCATAGCCGTCTCCGTCAAGATCAGCCGCTCCAGAACCGAACGGTTCCTGGCCGACTGCAATAGGATGGTCCGGCGCGTATGCGAACGTCCCGTCGCCATTGCCGAGGAGCAGCGAAACGCAGTCCTCGTACAGGCTCGGCACAGCAAGGTCTACGGTGCCGTCACCGTCGAAATCGGCGGCCGTCACCCATCGCGGTCCGCTCGAGACCGGGTAGTCGGCACTAGCGGTGAACGTCCCGTCGCCGTGTCCCAACAGGACCGAGACGAGCGATAAGGTGTGTCTGGCCACCGCCATATCCGTGTGCCCATCGTGGTTGAAATCAGCCGTCGCAACTATCCACGGCGACCCGGTGAGACTTGAGCTCACAGGGGTCTGAAACGTGCCGTCGCCGTTTCCGGCAAGCAACGACAGACCCAGCCCCAGCGTGTTGGTGACCGCAATATCGGCACTGCCGTCCTCGTCGAAATCGGCTGCTGTAAGGCATCGAGGGAACGTGCCGACAGCGTAATGGGAAGCGGCACCGAACGAGCCGTCACCGTTACCCAGCAGGACCGACACGTTGCTCGACCAGTAGTTCGTCGCCGCAAGGTCGAGAGCGCCGTCCCCGTCAAAATCAGCGGTCGTCAACCCTTCTAGCGGCATGGCGCCCAAGCCATAGTTCGTTGCGGTCTGGAACGTGCCGTCGCCGTTGCCCAGCAGGACCGAGACATTGTTGCTGCCGGGGTTGGTAACGGCGAGATCTACGTGCCCGTCCGCGTTGAAATCCGCGGTGGCAAAGCGCCGAGGCTGGTTCCCGGCGGTGCAGCTGCCGCCGTGCACGAACGTGCCGTCACCGTTGCTCAACAGGACAACCACGTTGTTCGTGCGCGGATACTGGAGCGACACCGCCACGTCACAGTGGCCGTCCTCGTTAAAATCTGCCAGAGCAACGTCGCACGGACCGTCGCCGACGTAATAGCCTGCCGTTGTCCCGAACAACGGTTCTTGCGCCCACACGAGATGCTGCACGCTGACCGCCAAGAGTATGGCCAGACACGGCAGCACAATACATCGCGTACGTACGTTCCTGGGATTCAGAGTGTTCATCGTTCCTTCCTCCCCTTCGGCGCCACCATATCGCCGGTTGTGTTTCTGAAGAGTTGCCTCCCCCTGAACTTCATCCGCACCTGTGCTTATCTTTAACAATGGCGATCGCCTTGACCATTCTCCCGGCCTGCGCATTTGAGCAGCATGAGCCGATGAGGAACGTACCGGTAAGGTATAGATCACCCCACGACTATATTGTACCCCATCGGCCGCCATATTCGCCAATAATACCCGCAAAAAGTCGATGTTTTCCGTGCAAAAAGCACAATAGTTACACTATGCGCACCCCGATGGCGACCGGAGGGCTCCCAACGTGCTCCGAAGCGGTCACCATCCCGGGCCCGCTTTCTGGGGCCGGCGACGGGTGTGGAACTGGTCTGCCGGTCCCGATACTAAGCGGGTCTCCCAAAAACATGGGAAGTTGCCGTGCACAACGCATCGTGCTAGTATGACTTCGCCGCGAATGAGCAGGCTTCCGGGGAAGGGCGCGATGAGCATGCCGACGGAGGGCGGATTACGATGATTACAACGGTACGGAAGAGCAAGATCTTTGTCGCGGTTGTTGCCTCGACTGTCGTCGCGCTCATGTTCTCTACCCTCCCGGTTTCGGCACTCCCGAATGAGGGTGAAGCAAGAGCTCTTGCCACGGATACACTGCCGCGGCTGACCCCGTGCCCGACCTCGGTTACAGGCATCGGCACGCTTCAGGTGAGCCTTGACGGTACGTGGCGGTTCAATACTGCCCCGCCGGAGGAATTTTGGAAAAGCGGACCATCGGTCGGCGATGGGTGGAGCACCATCGATGTCCCTGGCGAATGGGTCATGCAGAACTTCACGGTTGCGGAAAACACGGCAGCGGGATATTGGCGGGAGTTCATGCTCCCCGTCGATTGGGAGGGTCAGCGTGTCAAGCTGCGCTGCGACGCGGTCTATAGCGATGCGACGGTATGGGTGAACGGTCGGCTCGCCGGACGGCACGAAGGCGGCTTCACACCGTTCGAGCTGGACGTTACCGACCTCATTCAACTCGGAAAGGGCAACACCGTCGCGCTTGCCGTCAAGAACGAGTCCGTCTGCGACGCGTTGGCGAGCGGTACACAGTATGCCGCTCATCCGCTCGGCGGTATCACGCGGAACATCTATCTGTTTGCCGTACCCGAGATGAATATCGCGTCACTGCATGTGGAGACAACCTTCGACGAAGCATACACCGATGCAACGCTCCGCGTGCTCTTGAATGTTGCGAACGAAAGCATACACGATATAACGGACGCACACGTCTCGTTTGCGTTGCAAGCCTGGGGCACAGACGGCAAGCCGAGAGCGTTGGGTACCCGTGATCTGCCCAGGGTGAACGCGGGTGACGTGCTTCGGACCACCCTCGAATTCCCGGTCGCCAATCCCAGGAAATGGGACCCGGAGCATCCCAACCTCTACGAGCTGACCTGTCACCTCGAGGTGGGGGGAAATCGGGTCGAGACCGTTTCCCGCCGTTTCGGTTTCCGCCAGATCGAGGTGCGTGGAAACGAGGTGTTCGTCAACAACCGTCCCATCAACCTCCGTGGCGTATGCCGACACGAGACGCATCCACTGCGCGGTCGATCCCTCACTCCGGAACTGTGGCGCAAGGACGCGGAACTCTTCCGTGATGCCAACGTGAACCTCATCCGCACCTCGCACTATCCGCCGGCGGAAGAGTTTCTCGACGCGTGCGATGAGCTCGGCATCTTTGTGGAGGACGAAGCGCCATTCTGCTGGGCGTTCGGGAGGGGGCACCGCGATGAGCAGGATAACCCGGGATTCGCCGCACCGGTGCTGCGCCAAACGCTCGAACTGGTCGAACGCGATCGGAGCCATCCCTGCGTCCTGCTCTGGTCGCTCGGCAACGAATCTCGGTGGGGTAGCAACTTCGCGCTATCCGCGATGGCGGTCAAACAGGTCGACCCGACACGCCCGCGCACGTTCACCTACGGCATGCGGAACGACGACGCGGACAGAGACTACTGCGAGATCGGCGCCTATCACTATCCCGGCATCAAGGGGATGGAGAAATTCATCGATAATGATCGGCCGGTGCTCTTCGATGAATACTGCCACCTGAACTGTTACAACCGGCGGGAAATCCTTACCGATCCCGGCGTCCGCGACCTGTGGGGCAGAGCGTTAGCGGCAATGTGGGAGAAGATGTATGATAGCAACGGCATTCTCGGCGGCGCCATCTGGGCGGGTATTGACGACGTGTTCTACCTGCCCGGCGGTGAGACTGTCGGCTACGGCACGTGGGGTCCGCTGGACGGCTGGCGGCGCGAGAAGCCCGAGTACTGGCACGTTAAGAAGGTCTATTCACCCATCCGCCTGCTTACCAAGGAGGTGCCGGTGCCCGCGGATGGCAAGCCTATACGCTTGCAGGTGGCCAACCGCCACGATTTCACCAACCTCGAGGAGATCCGGATCGAATGGGCTGTAGCTGATGAATCGGGGACTGTCAGCGCAGACATACCGCCCCGCAGTATCGGTGACATTATCCTCCCGCCGCTGACCGGCCTCGTGAAAGGTGATGTACTTTCCCTCAACTTCGCGAGTCCGCGCGGTTTTCTTATCGATGCGTACGCCCTTCCGCTCGGTTCACCCGAGCACCCCGGCGGCATACCCGAGAAACGTGCTAGAGATGCCGTACTACTCACCGAGACAAAGCCTGTTTTCAAAGTTAGCGGCACCCGGTTCAACTACACGTTTGACCGAAGCACCGGCCAGATCACCAACGCGGAGATTGACGGCAGTGTTGTGGTGATCGGGGGGCCGGTGCTGATGATCTTGCCGCTTACCAAGGAAAGAGGCGGGCAAATTCCTCCGGAGAAAATCCTTCCGCTCAACGATACGTGCCACGAATGGCGTGCCCGTTCGGTCGAAGCCAAGAAAACAGACGACATCGTGGAAATAAGCGTGAAGGGTCGGCACCAAGAGGCGGCCGGCGGCTATACGATAACGATCGACGGTACGGGTGCTTTGAAGATCGATTACCGCTTCAAATGTCTCACAAAGATCAATCCGCGCCAGATCGGGATAGTCTTTACGTTGCCGCGATCGTTCGACACTCTTGCGTGGAAGCGCAACGCACAGTGGAGCGTGTATCCCGACGATCATATCGGGCGACCCGAAGGCGTGGCCAGAGCGTCGCATGAAGCAACGAGCGACGACGTGCGGGACGAGCCGTCCTGCCCCTGGGCGCTGGATGCCAATCAGCTTGGCACGAACGATTTTCGCAGCAGCAAACACAAAATCCACGACGCGTCGCTGACGAATGCGAACGGCGCGGGTGTCATGGTGCAATCCGACGGCAGCCAGACGGTTCGCGCCTTTCTCGACGGTAACCGCGTCGGGCTGCTTGTCGCGGACTATTCAAACAGCGGAGGCGAACGCTTCTTATCGTCACATTACGAATCCGAGCGCAGACCGCTCGGACCGGATTCCGTGGTGGCAGGTTCCGTCCATCTCGAACTGATCGCGCCGACGGAATAGCATGCGACCGGACATAAACACAATATGAATTCTCGCGAACGAGTACAAACCGCTCTGAACTTCGAGGAACCTGATCGACCGCCGGTTTTCGCGACCTTCGTGCCGGAAATCGAGGCAAGAATACGGCAAGCTACCGGGATTCAGGAACCGGACTTGGGTGTTGCGATGGGGAACGACATGGTCAAGGCGTGCGCCGGCCTGGAGATGAGCTTCTACGGCGGGCCTGAGCCGGAGTACACGTGCCCGTGGGGTATACGGTGGCGCTGGGTGCGCAACGAGTTCGGGCAGTTCACCGAGATTGTGCATCATCCCCTAGCGGGAGACAAATCGAAGCTGGACTCCTATGAGATTCCCGATCCGCACGAGGACGCCAACTACGAATCGTTCCGTAGAATGAAAGATCTCTACGGCAAGGAGAAATGGCTCATCGGCTCGAGCCAGATCAGCGTGTTTGAAGGATCGTGGTACCTTCGCGGCATGGAGCAGTTCCTCATAGATATGATAACGGACCCTGGTTATGCTCACGCCCTCATGGACAAGGTGATGCAGTTCGCTCTGGAAGCGGGAAAGAGATACGTAGAACTGGGTGCGGACATGATCTGGTTTGGCGATGATGTAGCCTCGCAGCAGGGTATGCTCATCTCGTTGGACGTGTGGCGGGAATACTTCAAATCTCGCTATGCAACCCTGTTTGCCGATGTCAAGAGAGCCAATCCCCCTGTCAAGACGGCCTACCATAGCTGCGGCAACTGCGAGGCGGTCCTTGACGAAATGGTCGATATCGGGCTGGACGTGCTTAATCCGGTACAGCCGCGTGCTATCGACCCGTTCGCAACAAAGAAACGGTACGGCAAACGACTGGCGCTGTTTGGCGGGCTTGACGTGCAACAACTGATGCCGCGCGGGTCGCCTGACGAGGTACAGCGCGCGGTCAGACGGCTCAAAACCGATTGTGGGAAAGGGGGCGGCTACATCCTCGCGCCGGCCCACCATATCCAGGCGGATACGCCAATGGAGAACATTCGAGCATTCTACACGGCTGCCGTGAGTTGAACGCATGAGATGCTAGCCAGCCTCCCAGCCGCGACGGCTTCAGACCGCAGCCCGTGTCCGGCTCAGTACGATTTTCCTGCAGAAAATCAGCTTGACACGAAGAGCATCTTAGCCCTATGATCGTGCTGGTTCTAGAAATCGGTGCAAGCAGGAGGGGCTACCCATGAAGAAACTGCTCTACAGCATGGTTCTGGTGGCGGCGTTTGTGTGTGCAGTGGGTCTGACCGCGGAGAAGTCGGCCGGCCCCTCACCTCCTTTAGGTCTGCCGCCCGTGCCTTATCCGGAGGACAACCCGCAGACACCTGAAAAGGTCGCTCTGGGAGACAAACTGTTCAACGACACCAGATTCAGCACGACGGGGGAGGTGAGTTGCGCCACGTGCCATGCGGTCGAGAAGGCGTTCACCGACAGCCCGCTGAGCGTGTCGGAAGGGATCAACAAGCTTACCGGAACCCGCAACGCGCCCACGGTGATTAATTCCGTCTATTTCGAGACGATGTTCTGGGACGGTCGGTCGCCCAGCCTCGAGGATCAGGCGCTGCATCCGTTTGTGAACCCGGTGGAAATGGGGCTCGAAGACCATGAGCCCATACTCAAGATCGTCCGTTCCGATCCCGAGTATGTCAAAGCGTTTAAGACCGTCTTCGGAAAGACCGGCGACCAGGTTACCATGACCGAGGTGACACAGGCTATCGCCGCGTTCGAACGCACGCAGGTGACCGGCAACTCGCCGTTCGACCGGTTCTATTACGGCGGCGAGGAGGACGCGCTCACCGAGCAGCAAAAGCGCGGGCTCGACCTGTTCGTGAACAAGGGCCGGTGCGTCTCGTGCCACGTTGTCGAGCAGACGCAAGCGCTGTTCACCGACAACCGGTTCCACAACGTCGGCGTGGGAATCAACGACATCCAGAACGATGTGCCGGAGCTCGCCACCGCGTTTCTCAAGGCGGATCTCACGGCTTCCGAGGTTGATGTCAAGGTGCTGACGGACAAGCGGACGTCGGAGCTCGGCAGATTTGCGGTGACACGCGACTTCGACGATCTCGGGGCGATCAAGACGCCGACTTTGCGCAACGTGGCCCTTACAGCCCCATTCATGCACGACGGGAGCCTGAAGACGCTCGATGACGTCATGGTGCACTACAACAACGGAGGGGTGACCAACGAAGGCGATCCCGTGAACGACTTTCTCAGCAGCGGTATACGTCCTCTCGATCTGACCGACGAAGAGATCGACGATCTGGTAGCGTTCATGGAGGGGCTCACGAGCCCCGAGTTCGCGCATCTGGCCGAGAACGTCGACACGAAGTAGAGGAGACTACAATGAGCGATACGCGTATGAACCGTCGCGATTTTATCAGGAGCGCGGGGGCGCTTGGCGTGCTGAGCGCTCTGCCGGTCACCACGGTCGAGCTCGCCTTCGCCGACCCGCAGGAAAACTTCACCTTCGCCCACATCTCCGACTCCCACATCCAGCACATCAAGGGGACGGAGTTCGTGCGCAACTGGGACCGGGGACTCATCCGGGCGGTTGCAGAGACCAATCTGCTGCTCCCCAAACCGGACTTCGTCATGTTCGGCGGCGACCTGGCCCAGCTCGGTACCAAAGCCGAACTCGACCATGGCGCCGAGATGCTCTCCGAGCTCAAGTATGATATTCACTGCGTGATGGGCGAGCACGACTACTACCTCGATCTGGGCGAATACTGGTCGGAGCTGTTCGGCCCCCACTATTACAGTTGGGACCACAAGGGCGTCCACTTCGTGGTGCTCAACAGCATCCTCACGTACGACCAGTGGACGTACGAGCGGTGGCCTACCGCCGAGCAGCGGATGCTCGAAATGGCCGGGCTGGACAACCCGAACGGGTCACCGTTCATGGTGGGTGAAAAACAGCGGGCGTGGCTCCGTCAGGACCTGGCAAAAGTGAAAAAAGACACCCCGATAGTGGTGTTCTCCCACTCTCCCATACAGAAGATTTACAAGGGGTGGAACTTCTGGACCGACGACGCGGAACAGGTGCAGGCGTTGCTGCAGCCGTTCAACGACGTCTCGGTCGTGTACGGTCACGTCCACCAGATACAGTACAACCAGATCGGCAACATCAGCTTCTACGCCGTAATGGCCACCGCCTGGCCCTGGCCGTACCCGCAGAGTTACGCGCAGGCGACAAGCAACCTGCCGAAACTCACCGTGCCGATGAACCGTGCGGACCCGTTTTTCGAACGGGACGCCACCGGTTGGCAATCTATCGGTGTGGACAGCGGACGAGTGGCGATGCATTACAATTTGTACAACAACACGAACCGGACCGTGGCGTTCAACCGGGAGACAGGGCGGCCGGAGGATACCGTGTACCAGACCGCGGACAGCCGGATCGCACCGCAGATCCACTACTGAGAGGAGAGAGAGCCATGTCCAGGAAAACCATGATGGCAGCAGGGGCGGTGGTTGTCGTAGCGGTATTCGCGGGCGGGATACTGATTCTCGCCGATGAGTTCACTGAAAAGGACCAGAAACGGTGGCAGGACGAGTTCATGACCGTGGTCCAACAAGGCCGCGAGCTCTGGGTAAGCGCCGACCTCGGCACCAACGGCGTCGCGTGCGCACAGTGTCATCCCAATGCAGCTAACACGCACCCGGAGACCTACCCGAAGTTCCAGCAGCAGTTGGGCAGGGTGGTCGCGCTCCGCGATATGATCAACTGGTGTATCCAGCAGCCGCTCGAGGGAGAACCGCTCAAGCTCGATGACCCAAGACTGGTCGCCATGGAAGCTTACGCCACCTACGAGCGGCGCGGGGTGCCGCTCGCCCCTGGGAAACACTAGTGGCTCGTGACATTCGTATTTGTGGGTAGGTGCGGCTCAGCTTTGCGCTGGTATCAACCATGAGCGACCTCGACTCGCAGCCTCGAAAGTCACCACCTACCAGCCTCCGAAGGAGGCGACAGAATGTAGCCCAGGGCGACGCGAAGCGAGACCTGGGTCATCAGCACCGCCCAACCACGAGCCCCCGAACGGGGGCGACAGAAACGCTTCGCGGTTCCACGTTTTTCCAACCGGCGACTTCTCCTCGCAAACGCGAAGAGATAAGTGCTGCCAGACAGGGAGGATCGTCACGAAGTAGGTCATGGTGGGCGATGCTGGACTTGAACCAGCGACCCCCTGCTTGTAGGGCAGGTGCTCTAGCCAACTGAGCTAATCGCCCTTTGGTAACAGCAAGCGTACACGGGAACCAGGGCGGCTGTCAAGAACGTCGCACCCCGGCGTGCGCTCGCGAACAAGCAAAGGATGCAGCGTGTCCCGCCGTCTTCGATCCTCACCCGTCATTCGGGAACGAAATCAGCCTCCCTTACTTGTCTTAGACGTATCGCGTCGCTCGGGCATGCCGCGACGCACAACCCGCATCCCATACATTTTTCCGGATCCACGAGCGCCGTATCGTCCTCGCCTTCCATGGTGATGGCATCGAAGAAGCAGGTGTCCAGACATGTCTCGCAGCCGGAGCATAGCGAACCGTCCACATGTGCGCGGAAACGGCTCGGCGCGACGAACCGCTGCAAACCAGCCGTCATGGCGTGCCAGTTCATACAGCAATCGTTGCAGCAGTTGCAGATGACGTGACCCACCGCCTTGCGATTATCGGACACGTGTACCAACCCTTCCTGCTCACACCGTCTCAGAATTTCGAGAGCCTCTTCCGCGCCGAGCTTCCTCCCTGTACCACGCTGTACGGCGTAATCCGCCGCCCGGTTCACCTGGAGACACACCTCGAGGGGCTTTCCACACTTACCGTCAATGGCACGGCACGAGCAGCGGGTCACGGCAAGGCTTCTCGCATTTTCGACTATGCTCTTTACGTCCTCGAACGCGAGGATCTGCGTTTTCGATTCGATGCTCACGTTGACCGGTATCACCCTGAGGACCGGCTCCGGCAGCGCTGTCCGCATCATCTCGCTGTACTGACCCCACTCCGTGTCCATATACTCTTTCCACAGATCCAGCAGCTCGCGGGATGCATCCAGCGAGACAGCCGTGGCGTCGTGGAACTGCACCACGTGGCGCACACGGTAATACCGGGTCGGGCCCTCCTTCTTCGACATGAAGATCAGCCCTTTCTTGAAGAGCGGATCCAGCATCTCCTTTACATCCTCGACAGTGAACCCGGTTTTCTCCGCAATTTCGTCGATGGTTGCCGGCGGCGCCGACACGAGAAGAACCTGCGCCCCCTTAGCATCAACCAATGTTTCGAATATCCTCGGTATGAGCTTGGACTCGCCGGCTCCGATTGCCTCGGCCAACTGCTGATAGAGCGTTTTTTCGCCCATATCCTTTATCCTCATAGCGCCTGATCCGGTGCGTCCCCACCAGAACGAGCGCGTGGTCACGTCTTCTTTGCCTGAAAACAGCCGGCATCCCCTCGGTTCGGATACCATTGTAGCCCTTGTTTATCGAATGTCAACTGGCGAGCGTGACTTGTCCTGAAACCACTGGACTTGTCCAAGATGCTTGCCGGTGGTGCGTTCTCATGGTATAGTGTGGCAGCAAGGTGTGAGCCGGAGCTCGTGTTCGGCAAACGCAGGCTGCTACCGCACCCGAGGTGATTTGGAGCTACCGCGTGTACGATCCTTTCAGGTTGCGAAGACGAGTTGGCAGAACCTAGGTTAAGGGGAGAGCGCATCATATGAAGATAATCGCGCTATGTCTTGTGGTGGTGGTTTCGCTCTGTTCGAGCGGATGTCTCTGGCTGGCGGTCGGCGCCGCCGGCGCCGGCGTCGGCGTCGGCACCTACGCGTATGTACGAGGAGAACTCGAGGCCGCCTACGCCTCAGAGTATCAGGAAACCTGGACCGCAACGCTCGCCGCCCTCGAATCGCTCGAGATGAGAAAGAAGAGTGCGAGCAAAGACGCGTTCGGCGGACGGATCGATGCAGCGCGCGCCGACGGTACGCCGATCACCATGCGGGTCTCGCCGGTAACGCCGAACAGCACGTCCGTGAAGATTCGCGTGGGGTTCTTCGGCAACCGGGAGATGTCCGAGATGATTGCCGAGCAAATAAGACAAGAGCTGAACTAAGAAACTCGATGAGCACCACCCGTCTTCCTCCTTCCCATCGAGACTAGCTGAGCTTGCTGCCGTCCCACCATCTGGAGATCTCTTCCTCTTTCAGCGTTTGCGAGCAAGGCGCTACCTTCACGCAACAAGACGGTTGACAAGACGGGGTATGTATGCTATAAATACGGTTGGTTCAGATATTTTCTGAACAATGCCCCCGCTTCGTCGGATATGGTGATAAGGTACAGCGCGCAGCGCTGCTCCAGAAGACGACCCGCGGCTCAATACCCGCTTGGTGGAAGGACCGCTCCGACGCAAGGCATCGCGCAAGTCAGGAACTCACTATGGACGAAAAGAAGAAAGAAACCTCCGAGATCCAGTCCAATTTTCTCCCCAAATACGCCTGGATTAAGCAGAAGATCACTGAGGAAATCCGCTCCGGTCGACTTGCTCCAGGCAGCCGTGTTTCTTCAGAAGCGGAGATCATGGAGCAGTACGGTGTGGGCCGTATGACCGCCCACCGGGCACTCCGTCTGGTCGCGGAAGACGGATTAGTGGTACGTGTGCAGGGGCACGGAACGTACGTGGCGGAGCACCCCGCGCCGGTGCTCAAGGCGGTGGAGTTTGTGTACTGCGGTCGGCGGATGGGCATATACACGGAGCTTCTTGCGGGAATCGAATCGCGTGCGCGCGAGTTCGGGTTCAGTCTTGTGCTCGCCGGCACGGACTGGGATCTCAAAAGGGCGCTCGAACACGCCGAAGAAGCTGACGCGAAAAAGGTGTACGGCGTCATCTACCGGCCGCTCGAAAGCTCTACGGACTATGAGCTCAATCGGGAGGTGGTACGTCGGTACAAGGACCACCGGATACCGGTAGTCTGCGTTGACAGCCGTGTCGGATTGGGCCAGGAAGAGAGTTACATTGTGTCCGACAATTTCGCGAAGGCGCGAGAGCTGACGCTCGAACTGGTGCGTGCGGGGTACCGGCGTATAGGGTTTATCGCCGCGCCGGAATCCTCGACAGTACGCGACCGTCTGGCGGGATACCGGCAGGCACTCGAGGAATCGGGTTTCAAGTTCGATCCGAAGCTCGTTTACGAGGTGGACGTCCGCCAGCCGAAGGGCAAGAAGGTGGACGACGCCGTCGAACAGGTACTGAACGAGTTCGTGAAGACCGGCCGTATGGACAGCATGTTCTGCATATGCGATTACACTGCGCTGGCGATGTTGAGCGTATGCAGACGGAAGTTTCCGGAGCTCGCCGAGACGTTCGCTATCGTCGGATACGATGACCTCGAGTTCGCTCACGATCTCGAGCTGACCACCGTGCGCCAGCCGTTACGGGACGAAGGTCGTATCGCGATCGACTGTCTCAACCGGCTGATGAAGGGAGAAAAGGGACCGTTCCAGATCGTTCTGCCGGGAACGGTCGTGCGAAGGAAGCTGATAGGACACCTGTCGGCTCAGCTTGACGAACGCGAGACCGAAGCAGCACCTGCTCACGGGAGCAGGAACGCCGTCACGGTGTAGCTTAACAGGCGTCACGGGCACACACGAGCAAGTCTGATAAGAATAGGAAAGGAGGTGGTTGTTCAGGCCGAGCGAGAAGGCGGACTACGTACCGTCGTAGGACGGCTGTCAGGGGGAAACGAAAGCTTGAGGGAGGTAAGGAGGTAAATCATGCTGAAACGAAAACGTTCGGGATTCACGTTGATCGAGCTGCTTGTGGTGATCGCGATTATCGGGATACTGGCGGCGATTCTTCTGCCGGCCCTCGCGCGAGCGCGCGAGGCGGCTCGCAGAGCTAGCTGTGCGAATAACCTGAAACAGTACGGGCTTATCTTTAAGATGTATGCGAACGAGTGGGATGGGTATTTCCCGCCAGTGAACGACATCGCCATAAACAACTACCCAGCGCTGATGGGACCAAAAGGGTCAGCGATTTACCCGGAGTACCTCACAGACCCGAACATCGCGGTGTGCCCGTCCGATTCGCGGGGTGACGCGTGGGCCCAAGGTTTCGGCATTGATTACGACCTGGCGAAACAGATTGACGAGATCAAAGTCAACAGTACCAATCCTATCTGCATCTATTACCTCGTGTCGTGCCCGATCTCGTATCTCTATCTTGGGTACGTTGCTAGGGGTGCGTCGCAGACCAAGGATGTTCTCACAAGCTGGTTCCAGTGGGCACTTGATCCCGAGGTGATGGCTGGGTGGGTCACTATCAGTGCATCGACGATGCAGTCGTGGGGATGCGTTCGGCGCGGGGTGGTGTTGGTGCCCCGTGAAGGTGATATGGAATCCAGAGCTGGCGGCGCACCGGATGATAACGGTAACCCGCTGCCCGAGACGATCTACCAGATCAGGGAAGGTGTCGAACGGTTCATGATCACCGATATCAATAACCCCTCAGCGACGTCGATAGCGCAGAGCGAGATTCCCGTCATGTTCGACGCCTGGGGACCGACGGAAACGGCTGCCAGCTATGCGGGCGATACGGCTGTCCCGCGGTTCAACCATGTTCCGGGCGGTAGCAACGTGCTTTACATGGACGGCCATGTGGAGTTCGTCAGATACGGTACCCGGTATCCCATTGCGAACTCGGCACCCGGCACCTACGGCGAAGACCTCGCGTTTCACGTTGGAAGCTCCGCTGGTACTGGCTAATCGTCGTGCAGGAAGTGCACACGAGACTGTGACGGGAAGGCGTAGCCGAAGGGGAGGCCGCGATGAGCGGCCTCCCCTTCCCTTTGCGCGACAGGAACGTCCACCGGCGGGGGCACACGGGACCACCCTTATATCGAGCATAATCAGGGGACAAGGCTTGTCGTCGCGCCGGGGCGGTTCGCGAACCGCCCTTACGGTGCGGCCCGGCAGGAGCCGGGTCGCCCGCCCACATTCCTTTTGACACCGGCTGCATGCTGGTCATACAATAGGAGCGAATCCTACAATGTGTCGCCGAGACCGTGTGAACAAAACGCAGCGATATACGTTATTGATTATGAGGAAACGCGCGGCAGGCTATGGTGGGCCTTCAAGGTCAGGCCGGCGGAACAGGATAGGTGTTGCTGACGTATGAGGGGGTGATGGGGATGAGAGTTGTTCCAGTTCCAGTAGTTGCGGTCGCCATTGCGACAGTAATGCTTGTGCCGGTTGTGCTCGGTACCGCGCATAGCGACGAGCATGCGGAGGCACCCACACGTATCGAGCGGGTGGCGCTGTTCAAGAACGGGCTCGGATTCTTCGTTGCAGAGAGCGCGCTGCCAGACGCGACGGGACCGGTCGTGATAGGACCGTTCCCCGCGGCATCGCACGGCACGTTCTGGGTTGCGTACCCGGCGAACGTCCGGCTGGAGAACCTCGTGGCAAGAGAAACGGTCATGGAAGAATCGGTCGAGGCGATAACGGTCCCGGAATTGCTCAGAGCGAACGTCGGGAAAAAGGTGCGCGTCCGCGTTTCTTACGAGGATAAGCTTGTGGGTGAAGGCACTATCGTGCATTTCCCGGAAGACCGCGAGCCGACCGATGAAGACGCGTATGTCACAGGAAGAGCCTCAGTGCCATGGGGTAGACCCGGTGGTCCCGGTCAGTCGCAACTGGTGCTCATCGAGACAGCGGACGGCATGATGGCGATCGCACCACACTCCATATGGCGTGTGGAATTCCCCGACAAGGACGTTGCGCGCTCGTTCACGAGGAAAGTAAAAGCCGCACAGCTTCACGCGCACCTGAACAAACCTGCGCCAGGCGGCGTTCTCACCACGACCTACCTCGCGAAAGGTATCACCTGGGCGCCGAGCTACGCGATCGACGTCTCCGATGCCGAGACGGCGCGGTTGTCCGCGAAGGCGACTATCATCAACGAGGCGGCGGATCTCGACGGCGTGGACGTCACGCTGGTCACCGGGTTCCCGAACCTGCGGTTCGCCGATGTGCTGAGCCCCTTCGCGCTCAAGGAGAATCTCGCACAGTTCCTGCAGTCGCTCACCAGGGGCGAGAGCCGACGGGAGGGAGAAGCGCGATCGGTCGTCACGCAGAACATCGCGTATTTCGGCGCCGGCGGGTACGGAGGCGGACTCGGAGCAGCCATGCCGGAGCGTCCCGTACCAGACTATCGAGCGGCGGCTGCGGGCCAGGCGGCGGAGGATCTGTTCCTGTACCCGCTCGACGATGTCACCCTGCAGAAAGACGAGGTCGGCTACTACCCGCTGTTCACGGAGTCGGTACCCTACACGCACATCTACCAGTGGGAGATACCCGACTACGTGACCGAGGGTGAACGCTACTTACAGCGTGCGGAGGAACGGCGCGAGCGACCTGAAGAGGTCTGGCACTCGCTGCGGATCGAGAACACCACGAAAGTGCCGTGGACCACCGCACCGGCAGAGACCGTGCAGAACGGCCAGATCCTCGGACAGGACATTCTCTCCTTCACACCGCCGGGCGGCGAGGCGACCGTGCGTATCACGCAGGCCGTTTCTGTCAAAGCCACACAGACGGAGGTCGAGACCGCCCGGGAACGTAATGCGGCCCGGTTTTACGAGAGACCGTACGATCTCGTGAGCATCGAGGGGAACCTATCGGTGGAGAACTTCCTGGCCAAGTCGGTCACGCTCGAGATCACCAAGACGGTCTCAGGCGAGGTGAAATCGTCCGCGCCGGAAGCCGATATCGAGAAAGTTGCCCGCGGGCTGCGGGGGGTGAATCCCTTAAATGTCCTGACCTGGACGCTCGAGCTGAACCCGGGTCAGGTGCAGGACGTCACGTATGCATATGATGTCTACGTGCGACTGTGACCAAACGGTCTCGTCCACGGCGAGGCAGCTCGATAGGCGGATTCTGACAAGCGGCTGTTCTAGCGCCCGGTGGCGTTCGATTTACCAAGTCGGACGTTAGGTTGTACTTCGAAATCACGAGGTTGTGCAGAGGCGTTTCTGTCGCCCCATCAGGGGCTCGTGGTCAGGGGTGTCGGTGACCCAGGGCTCGCTGCGCATCGCCCTGGGCTACATTCTGTCGCCCCTGCTGGGGCTAAGGCATGGTGACCTTCGCAGCTATGGGTACGCGCCAGCCAGCACTGTGCTCGCGCCAAGGGGGACGATGTAAAACGCGGTGTCGGCTCGGCTAAAAACGTGCGCATTCGGAGGTATCGGCGCGACGTTCAACTTCGTGGAGCAAGCGTCATGGCCGGACTAGCTGGCCGACACGCCTTCCCGAATCGGGGCGGGCGCCGAGCGCAAGCGGCCGACTCTATCCTCGAGGATGGTGTAAACGGTCGGAACGAACACCAGCGTGATAAGCGTTGATACGAGCAGACCGCCGATCACCACGCGTGCCATCGGTGCCTGGAGCTCGCTGCCTTCGCCCAGCCCGATCGCCATGGGCGTCAGGGCGAGCGCGGTCGTGAGCGTGGTCATCAGGATCGGGCGCAACCGTCGCCGACCGCCTTCCTCGACGGCTTCGCGCAGCGGCATCCCGTACGTCCGCCGCAGCAGGTTGACATAGTCGATAAGCACGATAGCGTTGTTCACCACAATTCCCGCGAGCATCACCACACCCATCAGCGACTGCACGTTGAGCGTCGTGTTGGTCAGGACAAGCGCGAGGATCACGCCGATCACCGCGAACGGTATCGAGAACATGATTATCAGCGGGTGCAGAAGCGATTCGAACTGGGACGCCATCACCATGTACACGAGCGTAACCGCCAGCACGAACGCCAGCAGCATCTCCCTGTACGATTCCTGCTGGTCTTCAAACTCGCCACCGTACACAACCGTGAACCCTTTCGGCATCTGTATCTGGCTGAGCGTCCGTTGGATATCGCGCATGACGTTGCCGAGGTTGTATCCGGGTGCAAGGTTCGCCGCGACGGTAAGCGTCCGTTCCTGGTCGACCCGTTCGATGATGGTGGGACCGGTGCTCCGCTCGAGCCGGACGAAGTTGCTTACCGGCACGCGCTCGCCGCGCGGTGTAGTCATCCACAGAGTACGCAGATCGTCGAGCCGGACCCTATCCTCCTCGCGCAACCGGACACGCACATCGTACTCGTCGCCGCCCTCGCGGTACATCGTGGCCACCTCGCCGCCGAACGCCGTCCGGAGTCGCCCGGCGATGTCCGCTACGCTCAGCCCGAACTCGCCCGCCTTGTCGCGGTCGATCTCGAGCGTGACTTCAGGCCGACCCCGGCTCCTGCTCAACCGCGTATCGGTAATGCCCTCGACGTTCTTGAGAGCTTCCCGTATTTCCCGGGCGAGCCCCAGCGCTACGTCGCGGTCATACCCGCGAACCTCGATGGCGACGCTCTCGCCCTGCGGCTGGAGCATCCGCATGATAAAAAGGCCGCCGCTCGCACGCGTCCTCACGATCAGCCCGGGGATATTGCTCAGCTCCTGGCGCAGCAGTTCCGCTATCTCCTCGCTGGACTTGACCCGTTCCTTCAGATCGACGAGCTTGATCCGCACCGACCCGGTATTGCTCGACCCTCTGTGGTACCATGCGCCTGTCCCGAAGCTTGTTCGCACGTTCTCGATGTACGGTCCGATAACCTCCTGTACCTTCGCCTCCACCTGGAGGAACACCTCGTCCATCGCCTCGATGCTCGTGCCGGGAGCCACCTCACCGTAGACACGCACCTCTCCCTCATCCGTCGACGGCATGTACTCGAACCCTACCAAGCGCACCAGCGGGAGAACCGCTATAAGGACGACGATCCCACCGAACACCACGGCTTTTCGGTGCCCGAGCGCAAAATGCAGCATCCGCCGGTACACCTCGTCAGCTCGACGGAAGCCGGTCTCGCTTGCGCGGTAAACCTTGTGGAGCACCGTCTCGTTACCGCCGGGATTCAGCCGTTCCACCTTGAGCACCGTCCGGCACAGCATCGGGATCAATGTGAGTGCCACAAACAGCGAACAGGTCAAGCTGAACGCGACCACGTACGAAAGCTGCCCGAACATCACGCTCTGTCTCCCGCTCAAGAACACCAGCGGCAGGAACACCACCAGGGTCGTGAGCGTTGAAGCGATGATAGCCGCCGTCACCTCGCCGCTGCCCTTGAGCGCCGCATCCCGGGCCGGTTCGCCTGCCTCGCGGTGGCGGAACACGTTCTCGAGTACCACGATGCTGTTGTCGACCAACAACCCGATACCGAGCGCTAACCCGCCGAACGAGATGATGTTCAGTGTGAACCCGCCGAAATATATCAACGAGAACGATGCCATGACCGAGATCGGAATGGCGGTCGCTATGATCAGCGTCGACCGAACGTTTCTGAGAAAGACCAACAGGATCAGCACCGCCAGTACTGCACCATACAGCGCGGCGGCGCGCACGTTCGCGATGGAATCCTTGATGTATTCCGCTGTATCGAAAAGCGGTACAATCTGAATATGGGCAAAGTCGCGCTCGATTCGGTCGATCTCCTTGTAAACGGCGTCCGCCACCTGCACTGTGTTGCTGCCCGACTGCTTGGTGACGGACAACGTGATACCCGGCTCACCGTTGATACGCTCGATCTGACGGATCTCCTCGAACCCGTCCATAATCTCTGCAACGTCCTTGAGATACACCGGGACGCCGTTACGCACCGCGACGACTATCTCACCGATCTGTTCGACCGAACTGAACTCGCCGCGCGTGCGCACCAGCAGATCGATATCGCCCTCGTCAACCTCGCCCGCAGGCAGATCGAGGTTCTCAGCCCTGATGGATCGCATGATCAGCTCCGGCGGCAAACCCAGCGCAACCAGCTTCTCTCTAATCAGGTTGACCTGTATCTCGCGGCGGAACCCGCCGCTGATATCCACGGACGCAACACCCGGGACACGTTCCAGCCGGTACTTGAGCGTATGTTCGGCAAGGTACCGTAGGTCGACCGGGTCGAGTTTGCCGCCAAGCCCCACGAACAATATCGGCATCATGTCGAAATCGAACTTGAACAGTACGGGTGGGTCGACATCGTCGGGGAGCATCTCGCGCAGCCGGTCGAGCCGTTCGCGAACGTCGTTCGTAACGTCCTCGAGATCGGTACCCCAGGCGAACCGCAGCTGGATACGAGCGCGATCCTCCTGTGAGACCGATTCTATCTCCTCGACATCGCTGACCGAGCCCATAGCCTCCTCGAGAGGTCGCGTCACGAGCGTCTCGATCTCCTCCGGCCCGGCACCATCATAGCTGACCACGACGTTGAGCGCCGGGTACGTGATATCGGGCATGAGGTCGATCGGAAGACGGCTCAGCGACACCGCACTGATGACGATGACGATCAGAAACACCATCACCGTAGTGACAGGTCTATCGACAGCTATCTGAGTCAGTTTCATCGGAGGATACTATGTTACCTCGGCGGTTGCCTCTGCAGGAGAGGCGATGCGTACGCGGTCGCCGTCATCGACGAGGTATTGCCCTTTCACAATGACCACATCGCCTTCTTCGACACCTTCGAGCACCTCAGCCCGGCCGTCGCCGACGATACCGAGCCTGACCCGGCTCGCGCGCGCGGTCCCGTCGACCACACGCAGAACACTGGTCTGCCCGTTGCCGCGGACAAGCGCCTCTTCGGGGACGATCAACGCGTCGCTCTTCTCGCGGGCGACGAGCACGACGTCCGCATACATGCCCGGACGCAACGCCCCGGCAGCGTTCGGCACGATGATCTCTGCCATGGTCGTGCGCGTCGCCGCATCCACCGTCGGCGCAACCCGCTCGATCCTGCCCTCATGTTTGCTGGCGGCTCCGCTCACCTTCACGACGGCCGGTCGGCCGATCTGGAGAAGTGATATATCGCTTTCCGGCACATTGAGGACGACCTTTGCCGGGTCGATCGTCACAATCGTGCAGAGCGGTGTCGACGGCGACACGAGCGTGCCGGGATCCACACGGCGCTTGTCCACGTACCCGCTGAGGGCCGCAACGATACGCGTGTTGTCGTAGTTGATCTGCGCCTCATCGAGCGCTGCGCGTGCACGGACTACCTCCGCCTCCGCAAGATCGACGTCCGCTCGCCCAGCGTCCCGTTCGACACGGGCGAGATCAAGCTGCTGCTCCGGCACCAACCCCTCCGTGACGAGCGCCTCGCTCCGGGCGAACTCGCGTTCAGCGGACGCGAGGTTGATCCGGCTTCGTTCGAGCCGCGCCTCAGCAAGCTTCAGGTTGGCTTTCGCTTGCTCCAGCCGCTGCAAAAATTCCGCATCGTCGATAGTCGCGATCAGGTCGCCCTTTGATACACGATCGCCCACATCGAATGCAATGGTCTCGAGAATGCCCGTAACCTTCGGCAGAATCGTGACTGACTCGTACGCCTCGACGGATCCGTAATACCGCACGCTCTCGCGTATCGGTCCCCGCCCGACGGTCACGACCTCCACGGTCACCGGCATATCCATCAACGAGGGCATCGGCGGCGCGTTTCTGGAGCCGCGTTTCGCGGATACACCGATACCGACACCGATGGCGGCAACAACCACTACCAGGAGAATCAAAGCTGGTTTTTTCATGCGCTCCCGCCTACATACAAAAGCCGCACGGTCGAACCGACGACCGCACGGACACCTATAGCTGACACCTCTTCGCTGTGTCGAGAAGCCCGACACCGCAATAATAGCACGTCACACAACCCCTGTCAATAGACCTGTTTCGCCCATGTCGAGGAGACGTCCCGGCGGCACCTCTCCCGTAGAGGGCGGTTCGCCCGCCACGGCGGATCCTCGACGAACCGCCCCTCCCAAGAAGCTCTATCCTCCTGGTTAAGCAGGATTGAAGAGCGGTTGCGTAGAATAGCGGGGTGAAGGTTATCGTCAGCAAACCTAACGGGATGCGCTCCAGTCGCGGGCGGCGGATTCGAGCCAGTTGACCCAGTCGGGAAT
>Ga0180433_10003873_pt1 | contig 21563 bp, 10 predicted proteins | sample SS_ome_8_FD_132980 | JGI IMG/M metagenome (GOLD analysis project Ga0180433, IMG submission 132980) | Hypersaline lake sediment archaeal communities from the Salton Sea, California, USA - SS_1_D_1 metaG | ecosystem: Environmental > Aquatic > Non-marine Saline and Alkaline > Hypersaline >... | reverse complement strand
TCTGAATTATATTATAATGAATATAACTGAAAGTACAAAATTATGATTTCAAAATCAAGTATAATGGTAATAAAAATTAGAGGCTAGCCGTTGTCTTAATCAAGACAACGGCTATCTAAAAAAAGGAGGAAATGAGGAAAGGAATAATTGAGATTATTCATCTCATATTATTCATTAATATACATAGCAATAATCAGACCACAAAAAATAAAATTTTATTAAGTATTTGATTTTATATAACTTATAATGTACTTTATTAAACACTGAATTATCAATAAAGTCCATAAATTACCCATAAATTTTTGAGAAGTGTACAATTTTCTCCATTGTAAATATTTTCTGTATAAATTTAAAAAAGAAAATTTATATAATTATATTAAGAAACTATACTTTAGCTAATTATTATTTCTTTTAAGAGATAATGAAAATATAAGATTGTAAAACTCTGAAGCTTTCACATTCAGATCTTTCACTGATCCGTTATTATTAATAACAAAATCACTTTTTTCAATCTTTTTTTCTGTGTCCATCTGAGAACTGATGCGATCCTTTATTTCCTTCTCAGTCCAGCCTCTGTCCTTTTTCAGCCATTTAATTCTCATATCCAGAGGAGCATCAACAATAACGATGTAGTCGAATATTGATTCAGCTCCTGCTTCAAAAATAATCGCCATATCCACAACAATAATACTGTTTTTATATTTTTTTCGAAAATTTTTAATATGCCTGTTTATCTCTGTAATCAACGATTCCTGAATAATTGTATTTAATTGTTTCAATAATACTGGATTTGAAAACACCAGCTTTCCGAGTTTTCTCCGCTTTACATTATCTTCCTTATCAAACATTTCAGAGCCAAAACTCTCTTTGATCTGCCGACGAATAGTTTTATTATGCTCAATTAATACCCGTGCAATCTTATCTGCATCAATAGTATATGCTCCTAATCTCCCCAGTTCTCTGGTAAATAAAGATTTTCCGGATCCGATGCCTCCTGTAACACCTATAACCAAAATTCTTCTCCATAAATTTATTAAAATATGTGAATTAAAACTATTATTAATTTCTCAATAATTTTTTTAATTGTCAAGTAAAATTGGAAATTTATATAATGGCTCAATTATTGCATAAAAATTTTAACACTAAATTTGATGTATTATCAGGATATTTATTATGGATTGATAAATTTAAGATAAATATTATTTGTATTAATAAGATACTGAAATTATTAATCTTATATAATTACTAAAAAAAATGACAATTCACAGTCATCTAAAAAAAATGACAAATGAAAATATGTCACTGGTAAAAATAAATACAGAGTGATAAAAAATCAATAAGTGGAGAAATATAAATTTTTTTAAAACATAAGAACATGAAAAATTTTATTTTAAATATTATAATAAGAATAATTATTTTTGTTTTACTTGGTGTAATTATCAACAATAACTATGCTCAAACAAAAAATTCTATATTAAAACTAAACAGCGATGAATATTTAAGAGACAATGGTGACGGTTATTTGCACGGAGGTCAAAGTATTTGGGCCTGGCTGGAAAACAATGATACAACTAAAGCTCAGCAAATTCACGATATAATACAATTTTGGGGAACAGTGGGAGAACCAGGGGAACCTTATCTTTGGAGGTGGAGAATAAACTGGGATCTGACATGTGTTCTTCTGTATAGAGTTTTATTTCAATACGGTAATATAATTTCAGAATCAGACAGTATTTTTTTAGAAAATAAATTCCTTGATTTTATTAAAGGACCAAATTTTAATAAATATAATTTTAATAATAGAATATACGACTATACTTTAAGATATTTATATTCACAGCACCATAAAAATATCAATGTATATTATCCTTCTGGTTTACCAAATTTTGGTTGGGAAGGCAGATATTATGTACCCGGAAATTATTATAATTCATACAAAATAAGCAGAGACTGGTTATTTTGGAGATTTTATCAATTAGCATTCAAAGGAAATTATGAACTTGATGGTTATTACACCATGGCTATGATTGTCTGCTTATATACAATTTATGATTTTTCCATTAATGAAGAAATCAAAAAAAGAGCAAAAATGATACTAGATCTCCTGTTGCTTGATTCAACTCTGGATTTCAGTGCTGGCTTGCATGGAGGCTGGCTGGGAAGAAATTACCCATACAGTGTTATGGCAGGACAACCTAATATATATCAATGGATCTATTGGAGAAAAGGGCCTGATCCCGGTGGCTCAGTTCTGGGAAGTTTATATGATGCTTATGTAAGTACCTACCAGCCGCCAGGAATAATAGAAGACATTGGAATACTAAAAGAGGAACCGGATAATTACTGGCATATCAATATTGAATCCAATCATGCAGGAGGAATAAATGATAACCAATGTAAATGGACCTATGTAACAAAATTTTATAATATGGGTGGTACTGATTACAGTCTGAACAGAGGGTGGCAGCTTAATATTGCATCTAATAATGAAGCAATAAATTATCCTCATCATTTAATCCCTGTTAAGAGTATTAAAATCTGGATAAATGACAATGAAGAATTACCGGAATATGAAGACCAGGGCTTGGGACTTGTATTGGGAAGCGGAGGATATCAATATAAAAATTATTTATTAGTGAAAATCAATAATCCTTTTCTTCACTTTGGGGGTATCGGAAATGTATTTGATATCGACGAAACTATATCTGACTGGCGTTTTTTAAAAGAGGAAAGAGTAGCTGTAGCGTTACAAATGACTAGTTCTGTATCCGCAATAGAAGTATGTACTATTGGAGTAGATTACAATTCTTATGAAGATTTTAAGAATGCCATATTAAATAATGCTCAAATAATACCGGGTTACAACGCTAAATTTATTAATAGCCATGGTGATACACTTATGAATGATGGCTATCAGACTATATTTAATGGGGAAAAAATCCAATATTTTTCTGATAAAAGGATTTATACAGAAACCAATAGTGGAGAAAATATTGTATCATGGAATAACGGTGTTATGACAGTACAGAAACATGGCAGAAAAATAGAATATAATTTTAATAAATGGACTTATGAACATATTGGAAGTAGTAAACCTTTACCTCCGATACCAATATCAATTAACAAGATAAATAATTGTTTTGACATGAATTTTTCATCAATTGATGGTGTGAGTTTCTATAATGTATATCGAGATACAATTCCTGAATTTATGCCGGATACTATAAACGGTTCAAATAGAGTTGGAAGTGCGATAATGAATACTGAATATGAGGATAGTATAAATTTTATTGATACTTTACATTATGTACCTTCTTCAAGTATCTTTTATAAAGTTACATCTGCCAGTGGAACTGAAAGTAATCCCTCTCCTGTAATGGGTGAATACAGATATCCTCTGTATACCTCAAATTCTACAAATTTTAATTCTATTGCCATACCTTTTAAAACAGATAATATCTCAAATGCAGTAGAGCTCTGTAATATGATCCCGTACAGCAATTCAGTCGCTATATGGGATGCAGTCAATCAAACGTTTATCCAATATGTAAAAGGATTAAATATTAATAACTTTAATGTACATCCTGGATATCCCTACCATGTAAACATTACAAAAAATTCATACTTTAGCTTAGTTGGCATACCTGCAGATACCTCATATAATCTTATTACAACTCCCGGCACTGATTTCAATGAAATAATGCTTCCCTTGAATAAAAGTCATGTAACCAAAGCATCACAATTAGTATCAGAAATACCACATTGTAACAGTATTGCTGTCTGGAATTCAAAAAAACAATACTATAAGCAATATATTGAAGAATTACCTTTTACTGATTTTAATGTAAGAGTCGGTTATCCCTACTTAGTTAATATGACAGCTGATATCATCTGGCCAGGCGGAGGAACACCTAAGATAATGAAGAAACTATCAAATGAAAAAATCTTATTTAGAAGAAAAAGAATACCGCATATTGTATGGGGCGAGTTTGATTCAGAAGTATTAAACACAGCCAATAAAAATAAAATTACTCAATTTGATGCTTTCATCCTTTCAAATCCACATGAAATTATTAATCAGGATTCTCCAAATTGTACTTTACAGAATTCTTACTGGATAGCACAAATTGGTAATTTCCCGTCCGGCTGGAAAACTGGAGATACATTATGCGTAGAATTTACAAATAATGCCGGGAACATAGTAGACTCCATTCAGATAATCCTTTCCAGTGAATCGTCAGATAAAGCAGAGTGTACATCAAAATCTCATTCTAATAATATACCAGAATACTTTGATATGAAACAAAATCATCCCAACCCTTTTAATCAGGAAACATTAATTCAGTATGAAATTCCTACATCTTCTGAAATCAAAGTTAATATTTACAATATTAAAGGGCAAAAAATCCGGGTACTAATTAATAAGGAGGTAACAGCAGGATACCATTCAATACGATGGGATGGAACTGACAATCAAAATAATAGACTGGGGAGTGGTATATATTTTATTAATATGAAAACCGAAAAATTCTCAAAAACAATAAAAGTCTTATTAGTCCGGTAAGAGCACGGAGTGAAAATGAAAAAATATATACAATATATTGTTATAATATACGGAATACTTTACTTATTGAATCCTGTACAGGTGTTATCTCAAACACCTCATTTGGTGTACGGAAATCTTGAATATTCTGATCAGACCATTCCGCAAAATATTACTTGTGAAGCATATATATCCTCGCGCAGTTATGAAAAATTAACAGAAAATTCACCCGGATGTGATTACTATTCTGATTCTGGTACATGGGTAATACAGTGCAGCTCATTTCCGTCTGCATGGGACGCTGATGAAGTATTGGTTATAAACTTTTATGATGATGAGGGGGGATCAGGTACTGACGAAGTGATTTTATCTTATAACCCGTCTGATGACGGCGGATTAACTATTATGAAACGACCCACATTCCAGGTCACTATAGAATCAGATCCCTCAGGATTTAAATTCTATGCAGACAGTATTGAACACACAACCCCTTATACTTTTAACTGGGAATTATATTCTGTTCATAATATATCACTTGATTCATTACAGCATCTGGAAAATAATACCGGTGGATATTTTACCCATTGGAACAATGGTGAAAAAAAGGATTTTGAATATCAGGTTAAAAAGGTAGACACAACTATTACAGCCTTCTTTAATGAAATTTTCTATTTACAGATAGAAACCGATCACGGAAATCCTCAGGGAGAAGGATGGTATTATAAGCATGAAAATGCTATCATCTCAATACAATCCCGGGAGGTCAAACAAAATACCCGCTATTTGTTTAACCATTGGTCAGGTGATCAATACAGTACAGATACTTCCTTGATTGTAAACATGGATTCTCCCAAATATTTCACGGCAAACTGGGATACTGAATACTATCTTACCGTGAATTCAGACCATGGTAATCCACAGGGTCAAGGGTGGCATAATAAAAATTCTCAGGCTGGATTCTCCGTAGCGACTCCTGATGTAACAGGTAATACAAAATATATTTTTACAAACTGGACCGGAGATTATACAGGCCAGGAATCTAATACATCAATATTGATGGATACATCCAAAACAGTAACTGCTCGATGGAATACCCAGTATTACTTAACCATGCAAAAAAATCCGGATCAGGGCGGCAGTACTTCACCTCCCCCGCCAGGTACATGGGTAGATAAAAATCAACAAATTGAATTATCCGCCACTCCGGCAACTGATTACATATTTTCAGAATGGGCTGGTGATATAGGAGTAAGTAAAAATCCAACAACTCTGAAGATGACAAATCCGGTAAATGTTACCGCAAATTTTCTAAAAATCGTTAATGTGACCATTAAAACAAATCCGTCACAACAGATTATTGTAGTCGATGGTACTGAATATACTGCTCCTCAGACATTTGAATGGATTGAAAAAACTGTGCATTCTATATCAGTTAAATCACCCGTATATACTGTAAAAGACACCCGATATGTTTTTGATTCATGGAGTAACGGTGGAGCAAAAATCCAAAATTATACAGTATCCAATGAAGATGAAATACTGACATGTTCCTTAAAAAAACAATATCATCTAACTGTAGATTCAGAACACGGATATCCGGAAGGTACAGGATGGTATGATGCATATACAAGTGCAAATTTTTCCGTTACCGATCCAGACCTCCAGGGAGGTACCAGATATATTTTTACCAAATGGAGTGGTGATTATTCTTCCACATCTCCTTCAGGTTCCATTGTTATGAGCAGTCCTAAAACAGTGCATGCCAGCTGGGAAATCCAGCACTTTCTGACAGTGAGGAATGCAGGACATGGTGAGGTTACTGGCGAGGGATGGTATGATGAAGGTCAGACAGCCCTGTTTTCAGTTACCCAAACAACTGTTATGGAAGGTTCATCAACCCGTTATGTTTTTTCCAGCTGGGAAGGAAAGGGCTCTGGTTCCTATTCAGGAGAAGACCATACTCATTCAGTTGTTATGAATAACCCGATTATTGAAAAAGTGGAATGGACTTTACAACATTTTCTTTCTACTGATGTAAATCCTGATACCGGAGGTGACATTATTCCAGCTCCTCCCGGCAAATGGTATACCGCAAACACAGAAGCTGAAATTACTGCTGAGCCAGCAAATTCATATCAATTTCTGTTCTGGACAGGAGATATTTTAGGAACTGAAAATCCAACCACAAAAATTATAACAGAGCCGATTAATGTGACAGCACAATTTTCTCCCTTAATTGAAGTAACAATACAAACGCAACCTGACGGACTGTCCTTTACTGCAGATGGAAAAAACTATACTGCTCCCTATACATTCACTTGGGCGCAAAATTCAACTCATATTATTGCTGCAGACTCATTATATTCTGCTGATACAGGAGTAAGATATCAATATAACACTTGGAGTGATAAAGGAACAAGGGAACACACAATTACGGTAGCTGAGAATAATACGACTATAACAGCACATTATAATACACAATATTATTTAACTATTGATTCAGATTATGGGAATCCTCAGGGAGAGAGGTGGTATAATAAAGATACAAAAGTTGTATTTTCTGTGGATGAAATTGATAAACAAGGTTTTACCAAAAAAACATTCAATAAATGGACCGGTGATTTCGAAGGATATTCTAACTCAGATTCTGTGATCCTGAGCAGGCCAAAAACAATAACTGCTGTATGGGATACGGAATACTTTATTGAATTATTATCAGAGTATGGCACTACTTCAGGACAAGGATGGTATCCGGAAGGAACAGAAGTAACATTTTCTGTATCACCAATCATTCAGACTATTGGAGATACAGTAAAACATATCTTTATACAATGGAATGGAACCGGAGAGGGTTCTTATACAGGGACTAACAGCACCTCTACTGTTATATTAAATAATCCTATGATTGAAAAAGCAGAATGGAATACTAAATACTTTTTATCAACTTCTGTTGAACCGAAAAACAGCGGCACCGTTGTACCGAGAACACCTGGAGAGTGGTTTAACGAAAACTCAACTGTTGAAATGAGTGCAACACCAAAAAATGAATATCTTTTTTCTCATTGGGCAGGTGATATTGAACATGATGTAAATCCTGCCAGCATTATTATGGATAACCCCAAAAATATAAAAGCAGTTTTTGGTTTGATAAACGGAATAACAATAAATACAAATCCTACTGGTTTAGAATTTATAGCCGATAATGCGAAATACACAGCTCCTCATACATTTATGTGGACAGCACAAAGTACTCATACAATAACTGCGGTATCTCCCCAGGATCCTGATAGTTCTCATCATTATGAATTCACTTCCTGGAGTAATGGAAACCCACAGGAACATACATATACTGTACCTGACCAAAAAGATACCCTGATTGCTTATTTCCAGCCCTATTACTATCTATCAGTACATTCAACCTATGGCACTCCCGAAGGCAGTGGATGGTATGAAAAAGAAAGCACAGCTCAGGTATCAATTAATAACTACATTGACTCAGATCCGGATGATCAAACCCGTAAAAGTTTTTACCAATGGAAGGGAGACTATTCCGGAACTGATACTCTTGCCTCTATAATCATGAACAAACCAAAAACGATCACTGCCAGCTGGAAAGATCAGTACTATGTTGATGTCATTTCACCCTGGGGAACAACCTATGGTCAGGGATGGTATACTGAAAACACATCTGCAACTATAAGTGTCGGTACTCCTGTTAATATTGACAGTACTAAACGCTATGCTTTTTCAAAATGGGTAGGCATCGGAGAGAATTCTTACAGTGGCAACTCGCTTACTCCTTCTATTATTGTAAAAAATCCCATTATTGAAACAGCTGTATGGGATAAAGAATATTATATACACACATCAGTCAATCCGGAATGGGGCGGAACCGTCAGGTTCTCTCCGCCGGGAAACTGGCATAAAGAAAATAGTTGTGCGACAGTTATTGCTGTTCCGGATACTGCCAATAACTATATTTTTGCATCATGGTCAGGTGATCTGATAAGTAATAAAAATCCTGATTCACTGTATGTAGATAATCCAAAAGAAATTACTGCAAATTTCAACACAGCTGAAAGAACCCTGATTACCACTGAACCTTCAGGACTTCCTATTACTGTAGATGGAGTAAAGTATATTTCACCTGAATATTTCAACTGGCCCTATGGAACTACTCATTCTATCAGTGTGCCAGGTAAGTATAAACCAAACAATGATGTGCAATATCTTTTCCAGCACTGGACAGATCAGGGGGATACACTCCGTACAATCAGTGTGGGAGAACGAAACAGATATAAAGCTGTATTTAATGTTCAGTATTTCCTGCACACCCAGATTAACCCATCGGATGGTGGCACAGTTTCTCCTTCTGAACCAGGCAGCTGGTTTGACAAAGGAATTCAAGTGACCCTTAACGCAGACCCTGCAGATGGATATACTTTTATGTACTGGTCAGGGAGTATCAATACACCCAATAATCCAGTAAAAATAACTATGGATCAATCAAAAAGTGCCATTGCTCATTTTCACAAATCCACAGATATTAGTGAAAACCCCGATCTTCCTGATACATTTATGCTTGGACAAAATTATCCGAATCCCTTTAATCCTGAAACAACCATAGAGTATCAGATTCCAGTATCCGGACACATTAAACTTGAAATATGTAATACCAAAGGACAGACAATCAGAATATTGGTTGATTCATATCAAAACGCAGGTACTTATCAAACAATCTGGAACGGCAGAGATAACTTGGGACACATGGTAAGCAGCGGAATATATTATTATGTTTTAAGAAATAAAACTCATATAAAAATTAAAAAATTACTGTTTATAAAATAATCATATTTGAGGGGGTAATTCCCAATGAATAATACAAAAATAATCTTTTTTCTATTGATCATTCTGACAGGAGTAAATATTATTTCGGTTTCTGCAGAATTTCCTGAATATACAACCAATCCCTTCCAGTTCACGATCCCGGATACAGTATATGGAGAATCCTTTTTTACAGCAGACCTGAATGGTGATAATTTACTTGACTATACCTTCCGTTCTAAAACCACACTCTATTGTTATGATCACTATGGAAATCCATTGTGGAATGTGTCTCTTGCCTACCCCGGAATAGATGTTAATAACCACGGCACAAAACACGGCGCTGCAGACATTGACAGTGATGGTACAGTAGAAATCGTTGCTATCGATACATCCAAAATATATATCTATAACGGGAATAACGGGATTCTGGAAAATACAATATCTGTTACTGTCAGCCCTACTCAAATACTGGGACATATTGCTGTGGCTAATCTTCGTGGAACCGGAGATCACGATGTCATTGTTCAAACTATTGATAAAAATCCAGAAGGGTTTCAGGAATATTATATCAACCGTACTCTTATTGCTTATAATTTAGAAACATTCGATGAAATATGGAGAATTGAACAGGACGATGATATTCGCAACGCAGCACATCCTTCCTATGGTAAAACCTATGAAGGATATTTCGGATGTGCTCATAATTCTTTTATATGTGCTGATATTGATATGGATGGACGGGATGAAGTAGTTGGGGGGACTGTGGTAGAGGAAAATGGAAATGTCAGGGATCCGGGGTATTATGATATTTGGAGACAATGGGTTAATGCTGCCTCTCAGGAATATATTGATCATATTGATGCTATAGCCGTAGGAAATTTTCGAAGAGATCTGCCCGGATTGGAATGGGTAGTTTGCGAGGAAGATCAGGTTCGTGACTATGATGTGAGTAATCAATGGAATACTGTCATGTTTTCAGGAAATAAAATAAGACTACGAACAGAAGCAGGAATATTCAGAGGCTACCGCAGAGAACCCCAGAATATTGTAGTCGGAGAATTTGATATGGATAAACCTGATTTTGAAATTTGGAACCGTTCCCGGTTTGATTATGATGAGAATCATCGTCAAGGAACAGGCCAGCATCCCTGGATATACGATACTTATGGTAATTTATTTGCTCACTATGGAACCGAAAATACTCTGCCGGAAGGATTCAATTCTGAAGAAAACGGCGGTAAGGCTAATGGTATAGATATGATCTGGACTATTGACTGGTCCGGAGATGATAAAGATTATATTGTAGGACAGTCTCGGCACAGTGCAGGAAATATTGGAATATTTGATGCAGTTACCGGAGATTCTGTCTGGACAACCATGTCCCGGCATCCTTCGATTCAATCTAAAATTATATATGTAGCAGATGTCGCCGGCGATAGCAGAGAAGAACTGATCAGTTGTGACATCTCCGGATCTAATCCAAAAATAAAAATTTTCTATAACAATAAGCCTAATAAATATCCGGAAGTCAGTAAATGGGAAGACCCCCTCTACAAACGACTTAAACAAAATTGGAATTATTATTCACCTGGCAGTTATGCTAATTATTCACAATATGAAATACGTATTACCACCGAACCGGAAGGTCTGGAAATTAATGTTGACGGCGCCTCCTATGTAACTCCTCACAGTTTTCAATGGTTCAAGAATTCCGAACATCAGATCTCAATTGCTACTCCCCAGAACCAAACTCAGGAAAGCAGGTTTGTTTTTAACTCCTGGAGTAATGAAGAAAACCGCTCTCATACTTATACTGTCACTACACCAGATACTTTAACCGGATATATGACCAAGCAATATTACCTTAATGTAAATTCAAAACGAGGAAACCCCCAGGGTACAAACTGGTATGATGAAAATACAACTGCTGAGTATTCAGTAATTTCACCTGTATTAAATGGAAACACAAAATATATATTTCAAAACTGGTCCGGGGATACATATGAAACAGAACCGGCAGGATCAATAATAATGGACGGTCCTAAAACCATCAATGCTAACTGGTCTGTTCAGCACTATCTGGATGTGAATTCTCCCCATGGTAATCCTCAGGGAGAAAACTGGTATAATAAAGGAACCACTGCTCATTTTTCTATCACTTCACCCGAAGTTAATGACTCTATTAAATATATTTTTCAGGAATGGTTTGGGGATTATACCGGAACATCCTCTAATGGTGCAGTCACTATGGATACCAGTAAAACAGTGACAGCTGTCTGGTCTACCCAATATTTTCTCACCACCGGTACAATTCCTGTCGGAAGAGGCACTATTACTCCTTCTCCGCCCGGACAATGGGTTGATGCCGGAATTGATAAACCCGTAAAGGCTAATGCATATAGTGGTTATGATTTTATATGGTGGTCTGGTGATTTATCAGAAAATGAAAATCCTGCAACAATTACAATGAATGAACCAAAAACTGTTTATGCTAACTTTGGCAAAAAAGTACAGATTACCATCAATACTGATCCTCCGGGATTAAAATTTTATGCTGACGATTCCTTATATACAGCTCCTCATACCTTTAACTGGACTGAAAAAATCACCCACATATTACAGGCAGCATCTCCACAAACCGTAGGTCCCGGAACTCGATATGTATTTTCTTCCTGGAGTGATGAAGCTGAAATTGCACGTGAATATACAGTTCCAGCCACCAATGAAGATCTGTCCATTACCTTTAAAAAACAGTATAAATTAACTCTTGATACACCTCATGGAGATCCCCAGGGAGAAGGATGGTATGATGAAAATCAGAATGTCTCTTTTTCAGTCACCACCCCGGATATCAATGGTACTACCCGCTATCTGTTTAACAGCTGGGGAGGAGATTACAGCGGTTCAACTTCTTCTGGTACGATAACCATGAACACTCCTAAAACTATAACTGCATCCTGGGATACCCAATATTACCTCAACATCAATTCACTTTATGGGGATCCTCTGGGGGAAGGGTGGTACGATGAGAATACATCTGCCAGTTTTTCTGTGACTTCAGTAGTTGAAGAAGCGTTAACCAAATACATTTTTGAATACTGGGGGGGAGATTATTCCGGAATTGATACTTCCGGAACTGTATTTATGGATAATGCCAAAGAAATTAGTGCTCACTGGATAATCCAGCATTATCTTAGTCTTTCTGAACAGCCGGAAGAAGGTGGTTCTATTACTCCTTCTCCACCGGGAAGCTGGTGTGAAGAAGATAGTATAGTGCAATTGAATGCTTCAGCAGCTGACGGGTATCAATTCACCGGCTGGTCGGGAGATACGAGCAGTCAAAATAGTTTTATAACAGTAAAAGTATCAAAACCGAAAAATATTACTGCAAATTTTAAAAAAGAAATTTCGGTTACTGTCTCCACTGATCCTCCCGGACTGGAATTTACTGCAGATGGTACTTCTCATACCGCACCTCATACCTTTATCTGGTTAGAGAACACAGAACATGATCTTGATGCAGATACTATTCAGTCTCTGGATAATACAACCCGATATGTATTTAATAACTGGAGCAATCAGGGTGAAAAGCATCAGTTGTATACCGTACCAGTTACAGATACGACAATTACTGCCCATTTTTACAGTCAATACTATCTGACAGTAAACTCTCCCTATGGCAATCCTGAAGGTGAGGGGTGGTATATATCTGATTCAGCTGCTGTGTTTTCAGTCGATGAATATTTTTATAAATCTAATACAATCCGTTTTGTTTTCTTTAGCTGGACCGGGAATATTACCGGCAATACAACCCCGACCGATACCTTAATAATGAATTCTCCTAAAACAGTGACAGCAACATGGCTGCCGCAGTACTATTTTACTGTAGAAAATAACGGACATGGTACCACTCAGGGTGAAGGATGGTATGATGACGAAGCTGAAGCAACTTTTTCTATAAATCCAACTGTAATTACCATGAAAGGTGATTCTCAATATGTATTTACCGGATGGACAGGAACCGGAATTGGAGCATACAGTGGAAAAGATGTTTCTCATACCATTACTATTAATAATCCTGTTACAGAAACAGCGAACTGGGAATTACAATACAAAGTTGATACATCAACAATTCCGGCCTGGGGAGGAACAATACAATTCAACACACAAAGTGAATGGATCAAAAAGGATGAAGAAATAACTGTTACTGCAGTTCCAGCAACTAACACTGATTATGAATTCTCATACTGGAGCGGAGATCTGAGCGGAGATGATAATCCTGAACATTTAATTATTGATCAACCAAAAAAAATATGCGCTCATTTTATTATACAGGGGACCATTACTGTTACTACTGAACCGGATAGTATACCGATCACTGTTGATGGGATCACTTATATTTCACCTCACCAATTCAACTGGATTTCCGGTTCCAGTCATACAGTCAGCACACCTCAGTCATATCACAAAAATGATGTTATAAAATACTACTATGATCATTGGAACAATGGCGGAGACAGAGAACAGGTTATTATAATAGGAGACCAAAATATATACAAGGCTTACTTTACCACTCAATATTATCTTTCCACTTCTGTAAATCCTGCTCAGGGGGGGGAAATCACTCCGGCACCGCCTGGAACATGGTGTGATAAAAATACTTATGTAACTGTAAAGATTGAGCCAGCAGAATATTTCAATTTCCTGAATTGGAATGGTGGTTTGACCGGTAAATCCAATCCTGACAGTATTAAAATGACCTCTCCCAAAAGTGTTATAGCGGTAATGGAAGAGATCATTACAGGAATAAATGATGATCTAGAAACTATTCCCAGGACTTTTAGTTTAGGTCAAAATATACCGAATCCTTTTAATCCTGAAACTATTATACAATTTCAGATACCAAAAACATGCGAGATTGACATATCAATTTACAATTCCAGCGGACAGCATATAAAAACGCTGATATCGGGGACAAAATCCAGAGGTACCTATACTGTTATATGGAACGGGACTAATAATGCAGGAGAAAATGTAAGTAGTGGAATCTATTTTTACATACTCAATACCGGTGCTGTAACAAAAATGAAGAAATGTATATTATTAAGATAATGTATTTAAAAAAAATTTGAATAAAAAAATAATATTTTGTATATTTATGTTCCAGAATGTAGTAATGCCGGGGTGGTGAAATTGGTAGACGCACTGGATTCAAAATCCAGCGGAGCTTCGCTCCATGCGGGTTCGATTCCCGCCTCCGGCACTATTCTAATTTTTACTTACCTATATATGACAACTTGTTATTCCTAATTGATTGCTCTGTTAAATCTCATCTAATTCCTTTTGTGTATCTTCTATCTGACTTTTAAGTGTTTTCATGTCTTTAATAAGCTCTTGTACTCCTTTGTGCTTAAAGATATCAGTAGTTTTCTTTTCCTGAAGCAAATCAAAAGAAATTCCGCCCAATTCTGCAGATTTCTTTTTTAGCTTATTTTTTAAATCAAAAAGTCTGGTCTGAAGCCTTCCTCGGGTTATAGTTTCACCTGCTTTTTCAGCAATATCACTGGTAAACTTTTTGGTTTTGTCTGCAATGTCGGGCGCTGCTTCTTTAGTCTTATCAGCCAGATCTGAGGACACTTTTTTTGTCTCCCCGGCAATATTTTTTGCTGCCTTTTTAGTAGAAACAGAAATTTTAGTTGCTACTTTTTTTATTGAATTGGTAAAATCTGATGTGGCTTTTCTGGTTGATTCTGAAATTTCTGATGCTTTTTTTCTGGTTTTATCTGTAAAATCATTGCTGATTTTCTTGGTCTTCTTTACAGCTTCTTTGGCACTTTCTTCAACTTTTGTTTTTGTATCTTTTTGTTGCTTTTTTTCTTTTTTTGTACTTCCTTTTTCAGGCATCTTTCCTTTCTTCTTGGCACTTGAATTATTTTTCAATTCTTCCATATTATATCCCTCCCATGATATTAATTCTTATTCAATTGTCTGATAACTTTTTCTACTTCATCCTTTTTACCCAGAACTGTAAGTCGATCCCCTGTATTTATTTCAGTCTCCCCGTCAGGAATAATTACTTTTTCTTGCCGGACCACTGAACCTATCAATACTTCTCCAGGAAGTTCGATCTCAGATAATGTTTTCCCGACCAGTGATGATTTTTCTCCAACCACAATCTGTTCAATGGTTCCGTCTCCCATTTCAAGATCTTTTTTTAATCCTCTCACATTTTTCTGTTCTATTCCGGATTTAAGCTCTTCGATTTCGTCTTCCTTCTTTTTCAGTTCTTTTTCTAACCGATTAATTTCATTAATATATTCTGAAGTCTCATTTTTAACCTTCTGTTCGTCAGGATTTGGATGAAGTTCATATATCTTACTGCCAAGTTCTTCCATCTGATGGTGAATCTTCTTATGAATAGTTCTGCAATCCCATTTAAGTCTGATTAAATGAGAATATTTTGTACCTTTTTCAGAAGAAACCTCAATTGCCTGCTCCAATCCATTAATTATTTTGTTCCAAAGACTCATAATACCCTCCTTTTAAAAATCCATTATTACTTGTTTTTTACCAGTAACCAGCACATAAAGTTTCCTTCCTTATTTGTTTTGCCAGTTTCTAACAAAATCCTCAAAAACCTTGAAAATTAATTTCTTTACTTCTTTTATTTTTTCATTGTTCTTTTTAAGTGGTTGTCTGCTGTTTAAATAAAGTTTACGATTCAATTCAATCTGCACCCAGGAAACAGAACTCTGTCTGCGAGAATGAATAATATAACCACCCTGAAAAGGATCATTTATCCTCACCTGATCTGGGGGACAATCAAACACTTTCAGAAAATGTTCTCGTAATTGCCGGATGAGTTCAGGAGAACATGTTGTTTTTGCTCTCTCAGATTCTGATTTTCCATCCCTATCACCTTTATTACTTAAACAAACTAAGGGACGTTTTTCACCCGGATCGTTACTTATAGGAGGTGAATAGGACAACATAGTATGACAGTCAAATCCGACAATAATATCAGGACTGCATTCCATATCCTTTAATGTACGAAAAAAAGGATAATAATATTTCTGCAGTATCTGATCTATAAGAACATTATTCAGAAATTTGCCTTGTTTATAAACAGGTTTCTGAAAAACAGTTTCTGTTTTAATCACTCCATCTTTATTTTCAGGCGGACGGTCATCAACTTCTCTGTTTAAATCAATATAGGGACGAGCAATTTCTGTATCTAAATACTGTTGAACTTCTTCAGAAAAATCATATATATCCCCTGAAAAGGTATCGATATCCTCAAGAATATCTGAATATGTAAGGTTATTATGCTTTTTTAATTCAACGGGAATCTGTTCACCGCCATGAACTACAGTTATTAACAAAGGAAGTTTTTTCACTTTTACCCCTTTATATGCATAAATTTTTAAAATCCCGCAGCTGTACCATCTCTTCTTACTTCTGCTACTGCCTGAAATCCTTTTCTGGTGCGACATTTCATTACCGCATGCACTGCACCTAGAAAAAAAGAATATGGTTCTCTTTCTTTTATCCGATATCCTTTCTCTTTCAGGGAAGAAGTAAATTCTTTAGAAAACCGTTTTGCTTCCATACTCACCCTTCCCCCCAGAGAACAATGCAGTCTGGGCATACGCATAGCCTCACCAAGGGACATACCTTCATCAATAACATGCAGGAGAAATTGAGCCAGAGTTGATATAATACGTTCACTGCCCGGACTCCCAAGAGCCATCCATACTTCTTTATTATGAAAAAGAATACTGGGAGCCACTGTTGCCCAGGGCACTGCATTGGGGCGCAGATAATAGGGATGGGGAATTATTTTATATTCGAAATCCATCATATAATTATTGTAAAGAAATCCCAGTCCCTGGGCTGCGGCTTTACTTCCGTATACCCGTTCGATTGACTGGGTCAGACTAACTGTCATGCCATTGCCATCTATTACTGAAAGATGAGTTGTTTCTCCTGCATGTTCGTCCTCCGTTTCTCTAATTGGTAACGTAGGAGCCAAGGTTGACAGTATCTTTTTAATTGTTTTTCTGGTAAAGGATCTGCTCAGCATCTCTTTTTCATTGACCTGAGGATAAAAATTAGCGTCAAAAGGCCTGTCAGATCGTTCCAGAAGTACGTTTCTGAAAATTTCTGCAAGTAAAACACCAATCTCTAACCTATCATGATTTAAATCTTCCGGCGAAAGTCTGTTAAGAAGCGCTAAACAAAAAAGAAGACTTCGCCCTGAACCTGGAGGGGGCATGGTATAAACTTTAAAATCACGGAATGTTCCCTGTAGCGGTTTTCTTTCTATTGGCCAGGGAACAAGAGCCAGATCATCTGCCCGCAGCAGCCCCCCGTTTTCTCTCATATCTGCATCAATTCGTTTTGCAGTGGTACCGGTATAAAATTCCTCAACTCCATTCTCAGCAATTTTTTTCAGAAGTGTTGCTAAATCCAATTGTTTGAATGTGTCACCAATATTATAAGGATTTCCTTCATTATAAAAGTAACGAAGTCCGGATTGTGATTCAATCTTTTGAAATTTTTCAATTTCTCTCTGCTGGAGTCTGTGTTGTAACTCAGTTATTCTGTAGCCATCAGAAGCTATCCTCAGGGCTGGTTCTACTATTTGCCACCATTTTAAACTACCATATTCTTTTTGTACGTATCCAAGGGTTGCCAGAGTACTGGGTACTGTAGTAGCTCTGTAACCACTGGATCTGTCTCTTTTATATACTGCTCCTACATGACTGAGTGAAGGAGCCCGGGAACTGCCATCTACAGCTATAACTTTGTTCCCTTTACTTATAAGAAGCATTGTCTGACCTCCGAGTCCGCTGGCCTGCGGCTCACATACACTTAAAGCCAGAGCGGCAGCACAAGCTGCATCAACACTGTTTCCTCTTTTTTTCAATATTTCTATACCTGCTTTTGTTGCCTCCGGAAAAGCTGTTGCAACTGCTCCGTTCTCTCCCATTGCTGTTTTACCGTCCTCTGATAGGATAAAATTCGATTCCACTTTTTCAAAATCCACCTTATTTCTCCTTACTCAAATCATTAAGAATAAGAGCCAGAAGTGTTGCTCTTTCCAAAAGACTGTGTCTTAATATAAATCCGCTGTGTTCACGATGCTTGGTTCCCACCGGGCCAATGCCGTCAATCACTGGTTTATCATCCTGAATAAAACATACATCTGATGAACTCCAGCGATGTTCTTCCAGTAATCTGATATCAATCTTATCAGCTATGGATTTTACCCGTTTCCAGTATTTTTCTCTTTTCTCTGTTTTTAACAGCGGCGGGCGTCGTATACCACCCTCAATTTGTACCCGAAAGTTTCCGGAATGACTTTTTTTAATAATATTACAGATTTTCTCATCAACTTCTTCTCCCATTTCCAGAGTATTAAAACGGACACTGAGAATCACCTCGCCGTGAGCTTCTACTTCAGAAATATTAGTATCAATTTCAACTTTACTTGGAGACACAACCACACCAGTCGCAGCATTTGTTAATTTAGTCCATCTGGTCAGAATCTTGGTGAATTTTTCTATAGATTGAGCTACTTCTTCTGCTTCACTGCCTTTTTCAAAATTCATCTGACAGGAATACTGTGCTGCTCCGGAACGGGAAGTAATGGCTGTTCCTTTTATTCCTCCCCCCTTTAATCCAATAACCACCCCGGCTTTTCTGGATATATTTAAAATATGTTCTCTGGCTACTCTCCCCCCTGTTTTATTATCAGTGGTTAGTAAAATTCCAATTCTTGTCTTATGCAATCTTCTTACAAATCGTAGAGCCTGCAGGGCTGATATCAGAACCGCCAGCCCACCTTTACTTTCCCATACATCTGTTCCGTAAATGCGATGTTTATCCAATTGATAATTCTGCTGTTTTCTGAAACTGACTGAAGAGTCAAGATGTGTCAGAATAAGAACATCATAACTTTTTTTAATTGTATTAGTAAAAAAAAGCATATTCCCAATTTCTATCTGGGGAATAACCTGCTGACTGAAACCAAGTTTGCTCAGCTCTTCCCATATAACATTACCGCATCTGTTTACACCTTCCACATTTCTGATATGAGTATTAATATCTGTCATTTTTTTCAGCAACTTTTCTGTTCTTGTCTGTCTGCTCCTTAAAAATCCTCTTATACGAACTGATAAAGCTGACTTTTTATCTTTTATTTCATCCTGGACTGAAGGTTTCGAAAAATAACGTACAGCTGCTACATCCAGCATCTTATTAACCAATTGGGAATATGTATATCCAGCTTTAGATGCAGCATAAACATAAGAGCCGGTTTTACCAAGACTTGCCATTGAATTGATTTCTAATATATATATATTGTTTTCATTATCCATACGAATATCAACTCTGGCAAAATCTTTTAATTCCAGAGCACGAAAGGCTTTTTTACTGGCTGCTATCATAACAGATTCTATCTCAGAAGGCAGATCTGCAGGACATATTTTTTCTCTCGGTTTCTGTTTCTTATCCTCTACAGTCTGAATTGCATCAGGATCATTCTCTAAATTTATCTCTACAATAGGAAACACATCCGGATTACCGTTACCGAGTAAGGCAACACAGAACTCTCTTCCTCTTATAAATTGTTCTACCAAAGCTTGCTGTTGGAATTCTGAAATAATAAACCTGACCGCATTACGTAAATCTCTTTTATTACTAACAACTTGAAGACCATACGAAACTGCTTCCATTTTGGGTTTTACTATAACCGGGAATCTGATTTCACTTATATCATCATCCGGACTGGACAGCACCCAGAAATCCGGGGTTGAAATAGTATGCTGTTGAAAAATTATTTTTGTAATTACTTTATCAAGAGCCATGGCATGCCCGGTAGGGCCTGAACCCACATAAGGGATTCCCATCATTTCCAGCATGGCAGGAAGATGCGTATAGCGACTTTCCCCCTGTATACCATAGGCCATATTGAACACCATTCCCATGCGCTCACCTTCCACAACCCGGGGCATGAATTCGGTCAAACTTTCTATGACCTGCATATTGCCGTCAATGACTTTTACATTATGCCCCCCTTTTTCCAGAGCATCTGCCACCAGCTTTACCGTCGCCGGATTATAAATTTCCTTATTCTGGATTCCGAATTGATTAATGACTCCGGTTAAATCCTCATTATAAATAATTGCAACTTTCACTTCCAAACACCCTTTGTATTATTAATGACTCTGAATGACAGTTTTAAAATACTACCTTTTTAAAGGTTTGTCAATGCTTTTTTTATCCTGGCAGAAAAAAATTTGACATTTTTATAATAATTTATTACATATTAATATAATTATTTTTTTATGTTAAACATGCAGGATGAGATGGACCCAGAAAAAACGTTTTTTCATATCCGGGGCTGACTAAAAAGAAAATCTAAACGCAGAGTACGCGAAGCTCTCAAAGTTATAAATTTACCAGCTCCGCAGGAGCTTAGGCCCCTGAGGAGCAAGGAAACCAGGTATCTTTCTTATTGAAAAATATGGCAATAATTTTTATATTATCGAGTATATGTCGAAGGTGTTCTTCACCTTCGACAGCGGAAAGTGATTCAGACCGTTAACCTGACCCATAAAGCCCAATGATCCCTCTAACGCTGGATACATCAATGGACTCGAGAACTAAGAACAGCAAAAATCATATTTTGATCGTAATGGTCATTCTTATCTTCGCTGTCTATCTGGCGGCGCTTATCAAGATAACCCTTGTCAGGAGCACGACGATTCCCCGGATCGTTCAGAATTTGAAGGAGGGCAGGGCGCCCCTGCAGGTGCTCAATCTTGTGCCGTTTCAAACGGTTCGCGATTATATTCACTACAGCAGTGACATTGGCTTTCTCCGTTGGTTCTCGAACCTTGCTGGCAATATGCTTATTTTTCTTCCTCTGGGGCTCTATTTGCCGGTACTGTTCAGCCGAATGAGAAAATTAGCCCACGCGCTATCGGTGATCATAGCCGTCAGCATCTTCCTCGAGGTTCTGCAATATCTTCTCGGTACCGGCAGCACCGACATCGACGATCTACTGCTCAACACCCTGGGCGGTCTGCTCGGTTTTGGACTCTACTCATGGATCGCCGGATCCGGCGTTACTGCAAGGACGGTCATGATCCGAACCCTGGCGCTGTCGCTCTGCTTTGCAGTTGCC